>Ga0209048_10000829_pt1 | contig 32955 bp, 29 predicted proteins | sample FrelakmetCRP12CR_FD_187146 | JGI IMG/M metagenome (GOLD analysis project Ga0209048, IMG submission 187146) | Freshwater lake sediment microbial communities from the University of Notre Dame, USA, for methane emissions studies - CRP12 CR (SPAdes)... | ecosystem: Environmental > Aquatic >...
CCGACCTGGATCGCGGTCAATGCCGCTATCGGGCTGTGGACGTCCCAGTCGATCTTCCAGCTCGTGAAGGCGCCCGACCCCCGATTCGCCGACCAGCAGCTGATGTCGGGCGCGTCGCCGCTCCTGGTGAGCGCCGGACTGGCAATCGGGATGCTGGTGTTCTTCGCCGGCCTGGTCTACTGGGGCAACCGCTTCAAGAAGCTGCGCCGGACGACCATCATCTTCTACGGCCTGGGCGGCGGCGCGGTGCTGGTGGCGGCCGCCGTCGCGATCAATCACGGTGCGAACCTGCCGGTCGTCGTGACGCTTGGCCTCCTCGCGCCCGTGGTGGGCGGCCTCTTTGTCCTCGCCGGCGCCACGCCCGCAGCGCTGGGGCTGCTCGCGGACATGTCGGAACCGTACCCGCGCGACCGCGGCGCGATCATGGGCCTCTACTCCGTCTTCCTGGCACTCGGCCAGATCATCGGCAGCCTCGTTGGCGGCGTCGCCGCCGACCTGCGCGGGATCGATGGCCTCCTCATCGTCACGCTCGTGATGCTCGCGATCGCGGTCCTGCCACTCTGGCGGCTTCGCGCGGTCGAGCACCACCTGGGCTTCGTGGGCGCGCCCAGCCCGGCCGCGGAGGGTTGAACCCGAGCCCGGGCGGGGAGGGCGGAGCCCGCGGTCGGCCATGGCCGGACGGGCGGTCGGCCACGGCCGGACGGGCGGTCCGCCACGGCCGGGCGGGCGCGAAAGTGGCGCGGCACGGGCCGCCCCGCTCCGTATCATGCGCGCATGCCCACTGTCGCGATCGTCACCGATTCCACCTCGGACCTCTCACCGGAGGTTGCCGCCCAGCTCGGGATCCGGGTCGTGCCACTCCTCGTCCGGTTTGGATCGCAGGAGTTCCGGTCCGGCGTGGACCTCTCGACGATCGACTTCTGGACCCGGATGCTCGCACCCGACGCGCCATTCCCGACGACCGCGGCCCCCCCGCCCGGCGCCTTCGCGGAGGCGTTCTCGGACGCGTTTGCTGCCGGTGCGGAGTCGGTCGTCTGCGTGACGATCGGCAGCCGGATGTCCGCCACGTTCGCCAGCGCCGAGATCGCCGTGAAGGAGCACCCGGGCCGGGAGATCCACGTGGTGGACTCCATGGCGGTCTCGATGGGCGTGGGTCACCTCGTGATGCTCGGGGTCGAGCTGGCGGCGGCGGGCCGGACCGGAGCGGCGATCGCTGCCGGGCTCCGCGAGCGGGTCCCGGACGTGGACCTCTACGTGGCGTTCGACACGCTCGAGTACGTCCGCAAAGGCGGCCGCCTCTCCCCGGCCCGGGCCGCGATCGGGACGATGCTTTCGGTCAAGCCGATCATCACGGTCGTGGATGGCGTCGTGGAAACCGCGGATCGCGTCCGGACCCGCGCCAAGGCCCGCGAGCGCGTGATCGAGCTGCTGACGACGCGACCGGTGGAGCGGTTCGCGATCCTCCACACGGGCGCCGATGACCTCGAGGGGTTCCGCGACGCCGTGGTGGGGCGGCTCCCGGGCGGCGTGGACCCGGCCCGGGTGAGCGTCAACCTGGTTGGCCCGTCCGTGGGTCCCCACGTGGGCCCCGGCGCCGTGGGCGGGGTCATCCTGCTCAAGCGCTGACGCGCGGTCCGCGGCCAGATCCCCGGTCACCCCAGATCCCCGGTCACCCCCGCGCGAGGTCATGCCGGAGGCCCGGACCAATGGTTGCGATTCGGATTCGGGACGGTTTCGGTACCATTGCCGCCAGCGTCCGGGCCATTCCGCCCGGGTCCAGTGTTCCCGTTCGGCACTCGCGGCGGGTCGGGGAGCGGCCGGATGATCGGCCCACGTTTCGCACTCCGTCGTGGAGGGGCGGTCCCGCGCACGGGCCCGCAACGTCCCGACCGGCAGCCGTCCCGGAGGCGGCAGCGTGGCCGTCCCGGAGGGGCGGCGATCGCAACGGTCGTCCAACGTTCCGGGCGACCGAGCAGGAGGACCTCCGCTCCATGACCACCGAGCAGATCGCCGCGACGATCAACCCGTGGGCCGTCGCCCAGCAGCAGTTCGACCTGGCGGCCGAGCACCTGAACCTGGACCCGGGTCTCCGGCGGGTCCTGCGCGAGCCCCGCCGCGCGCTCACCGTGACGTTCCCCGTCAAGATGGACGACGGCATGGTCCGCGTCTTCACCGGCTACCGCGTCCAGCACAACCTGGGTCGCGGACCCGCCAAGGGCGGGATCCGCTATCACCAGGACGTCTCGATCGACGAGGTCAAGGCCCTCGCGATGTGGATGACCTGGAAGTGCGCGGTCGTGGGCATCCCGTTCGGCGGCGGCAAGGGCGGCGTCATCGTCGACCCGAAGAAGCTTTCCCTCAAGGAGCTCGAGGCGCTCACCCGGCGCTTCACCACCGAGATCAGCGTCCTCATCGGCCCCGAGCGCGACATCCCGGCCCCGGACGTCAACACGACGCCCCAGATCATGGCCTGGATGATGGACACGTACTCCATGCACGCCGGCTACACGGTGCCGGGCGTCGTGACCGGCAAGCCGATCAGCCTCGGCGGATCGGAAGGTCGCAACGAGGCAACCGCGCGCGGCGCCGTCTACACGGTCGTCGACGCCGCGGCCCACCTCGGCATGGACCTCACGAAGGCCACCGTCGCCGTCCAGGGCTTCGGCAATGCCGGCTCGATCGCGGCGCGCCTCATCCGCGACGAGGGCGCAACGGTGATCGCCGTGAGCGACACCGGCGGCGGCATCCTCAACCGGGCCGGCCTCAATGTCGATCGCGTCATTTCCTGGAAGAAGGAGCACGGCACGGTGGCCGGCTTCCCGGGTTCCGAGGCGATCTCGAACGCCCAGCTCCTCGAGGTCGAGTGCGACATCCTGATCCCCGCGGCGCTCGAGAACCAGATCAGCGCGGCCAATGCCGGCCGCGTGAAGGCGAAGATCGTTGCCGAAGCCGCCAACGGCCCGACGACCCCCGAGGCGGACGCCATCCTGCACGACATGGGTGTCTTCATCATCCCCGACATCCTGTGCAACGCGGGCGGCGTCACCGTCAGCTACTTCGAATGGGTTCAGGACCTCAACCGCGACCACTGGAGTGAGGCAATCGTCAACGCGAAGCTCAAGGAGATCATGGATCGGTCGTTCGGCGAAGTGCTGGCCATCGCGATCAGGGAGGGCGTGAACATGCGGACTGCCGCCTACCTGCTCGCCGTCCAGCGCGTCGCCGATACGACCGGCCTGCGGGGCCTCTACCCGTAGGCTTCCGGGCGCGGCCGTGCCCGGAAGGGCACCGGGCGCGCCGCTCTGACCACGCACCCAGCTGCACCGCTCGTGGGCCCTGGCTGTTCCGCCGGGGCTCACGGCGTTCCCGGGACCGTGCGCGGCGACCGGCCGGCGGACACGCACGATGGCCGGCGAGCGCATCCGCCCGGTGTACCATCCCGGCATGCTCGACCACGAAGAGAAGTTCCTGTTCAAGGAAGAGATCGGCAACCTGGGGACCGCGATGGCGGACACCGACGTCCTGGACAACGTGGAGGACCTGCTCGCCGACGTCATCAACAGCCCGCGGTTCGATTCCGAGGTCTTCACACTCGAGCGGTCACTCCAGGTGATGCTCGGAGCGCGTGCCGGCAGCACGCTGGTCGGCCTGCTGACCGTGACGCCGGAAGTATTCGATGAAGTCGCCGAGGTCCGGATCTCGCCGGAGGTGCAGGAGCGATTGGTGGCCTGGCGAGCGCGCTTCGGCCTTGCGATCGACAACGCCCTCAACTTCCTCAACAACCCGGACGGGATCCAGGGCCACTCGTTCGCCACGCAGATTGCCCACATCGAGGACCGGCGCGTTCTGCAGGGTCGCCTGACGCTGGTCCGCTACAACAACGAGCCGCAGTTCTTCGTCGCGGACGCGAGCGTCTTCCTGGGCCTCATCAGCGATGTGCTGGAGCGGCTTGGCCCATACCTGGAGCCGGACGCGGTCGATCCCGAGACCATCGGGCGTCTCAAGGAGGCGATCGCGCTCGTCGAGCGGAAGACGACACCGCGAGGATGAGTCGCCGCGGCAGCCGGCCCGCCCGTCGGCGCCGGTCGCGATCGCGCCCCGGGACCGCCGCGTCGCCGTCCGCGGGCGTGGCCCGGCGGAATCGCCGCCTCGCGTTCGTCCTCCTGGCCGCGTTCGCGCTGATCGCACTGGCCATCCTCGCGAGCCCGGTCGCTACTGCCCCCGCGCGTCCGTAGGGGACGTGTCCCGGGCGGCCGCCACGCGGGCGACCCCTGTCAGGCCTCCGTGACGGGCGGCACGGCCGTCGGCGGAAGCGCGGCCCGGCGGACCCGCCGGACCACCGCGAGCGCGATCAGCGCCAGCAGCCCGATGACCACGAGGATCGGCAGCCACACGATCAGGAGCCAGATACCGGAACCGGCGAGCCCCTGGCCCAGCCCAACGAGGGCCGCGGCGGCCTGGTCGACCTCCCGCGCCGGATCCCAGCCCTCGCGCACCTGGTTGACGGCCACGGCCGGCGGCGGTGTGAAGTTCACCGTGAGCGTCGCGAGCGCGGCCCGGTTCTCCAGGGTCTGCTTCTGGGCCGTCAGCTCCTCGATCTGCTGCCGGACGCCAGTGAGCTGCTCCTGGACCGCCAGCACGTCCGGGATCTTCGTGGCCCTGTCCATGATCCCCTGGAGGGCGGTCTCGGTGACGCGGAGGTTGGCGAGGCGCGCGCCAAGGTCGACGACCTGGGCCGTGACCTCCTCGCTTGACGTCTGCTCGCCGAGGACCTTGGTGCCCAGCTTCCGAAGCGCATCGAGCGTCTCGGTCCAGCGCGCTGCAGGGATCCGGAACATGACGCTCGCGGAGGCCTGGTCGGCTTCGCCGCTGCGCTGTGAACCGGCGACATACCCGCCGACCGACGTGACGGCGCTCTCCGCACCGCGTATCGCCGCCTCGAGGTCCGCGACCTGCAGATCCAGCTGACCGGTTCGAACGATCAGCGGGCCGCTCCCATCCGGCGCGCCGCCGCTCGTCGCCGTGCCGCCGCCCGTCCCGCCGTTCGTGGAGCCCAGCGCGGCATCCCGGGCCGCCGACGCCGCGGCGCTGGGCATCGGGGCCGGGGCCTCCGCGGGCTGGCCGTCAACGGGGCCGCCCGTGGCGGCGAACAGCGGACTGCTGGCCGAGCCGCCGCAGCCGGCAGCGAGGAGCGCCGCGATGACGAGGAGGCTGCCGAACCCGATAGCGACGCGCGTCCCCGCGCGTCCCCGGGCGCTCCGAAGCGCCATCACGTCACCTCACGGCTGGTGGACGGCGGCGCAAGGTGCGTCGCCCGCACCGGTGACGCAGCGACGCGTCGCCCGGTTCCGGTCCGTCAGGCGAGGCGGATGTTATCGATGAGACGAGTGGTGCCGAATCGCGCCGCCAGTGAGAGCATCGCGGGTCCCTCCACCCGCTCCAGCTCCACGAGCGTCACGTCGTCCGCGAGCGACACGTACTCCACGTCCGCTCGTGGTTCCGTGGCGAGCACGTCCCCGACGCGGCCACGAATGACGGACGCGTCGCGCTCGCCCGCGGCCCACGCGGCCTGCCCGGCCAGCAGCGCGCGATGGATGACGGGCGCCGCGGCCCGGTCATCGATTGCGAGGTGGACGTTGCGGGACGAGAGGGCAAGGCCGTCCGGTTCGCGCACGGTGGGGCAACGAACGACCTCGGTCATCCCCAGGTCGCGCGCCATGCGATCGATCACCCTGAGCTGCTGGCCGTCCTTCTCGCCGAAATAGGCGCGGTCGGGACGGACCACGGCGAAGAGCACCGCGACGACCGTGGTGACGCCAGCGAAGTGGCCCGGCCGAGCGGCGCCCTCCAGTGGGTGCGCCAGCCGCCCCACCGTCACGGAGGTGTCGAACCCGGGCGGGTAGACGTCGTCGACCGAGGGGACCCACACGAGGTCCGCGCCCGCAGCGGCGCACAGCGCAAGGTCACGGGCCTCGCCCCGGGGGTATTTCGCGAGGTCGGCGGGATCGCCGAACTGGCGGGGATTGACGAAGATTGAGACCGCGACCGACCCGCACTCGTTGCGGGCCCGGGCGATCAGCGAGCGATGGCCGGCGTGGAGCCAGCCCATCGTTGGGACCAGGCCCAGCGGGCGCGGGAGCGTGGCGAGCGCGTGGCGCAACTCGGCGCGGTTCCGGACAATCTCCATGGGTGGCGGTCAGAGGTCGCGATCGAGCGGGATCCCGGCGTCGATCTGCGCTGGCCCTCCGACGGTCCGGTCGTCCGGGGCGTGGCCAAGGACCTCGTCGAGGATCGCGTCGTCCATCCGGGTCGCCTGGGCAGCCCCCGGGAAGGTTCCCGCCTCGACCTCCGCCCGGTACTCGGCCGCGGCGGCAAGGATCACGCCGCGCAGGTCCGCGTATGGCTTGGCGTGGCGCGGAATGAACGCCCCGAGCCCAAGGACGTCGGTGATGACCTGGACCTGGCCGGAGCATCCCGCGCCGGCCCCGATGCCGATCGTCGGGATCCGGAGGCGCGCAGTGATGGCTGCGGCGAGCTGTTCCGGGACGAGTTCCAGGACGACGGCAAACGCGCCCGCCTCCTGCACTGCCAGCGCGTCGTGGAGCAGCGCCCGGGCAGCCTCGCGGGTCCTGCCCTGGACGCGGACCTTGCCGAGCGTGTTGATGGCCTGCGGGGTCAGGCCGATATGCCCCATGACGGGAACGCCGGCCCGGACCAGCGTGTCGATGACCCGCGCCGTGCGGGAGCCGCCCTCCACCTTGACCGACTGCGCCCCGGCTTCGCGGAGGAAGCGACCGGCGTTGCGAACGGCGTCGTCGGGCGTGGCATACGAGAGGAATGGCATGTCGGCCACGATCAGCGCCCGGTGCGCGCCGCGGACCACCGCCTTCGTGTGGTGGAGCATCTCATCCATGGTCACGCGGACGGTGGTCTCGTAGCCCAGCATCACCTGGCCCAGCGAGTCGCCCACGAGGAGCATCGGGATGCCCGCCTCATCGAGGATTCCGGCGGTCGGATAGTCGTACGCGGTCAGCATCGCGATCCGCTCGCCATCGGCGTGCATGCGCGCGATGTCGATGACGGTCAGGCGGCGCGCGGCGCTCGACGTGCTGCTCAACGGGCTGTTCTCCTCGGCGTGGCTGTCGCGCCAGTCTGCGCCGCCGTGTCCCGAGCGTCCAGGAGGGCTGCCACGCGATCCAGGATCCGGTCGGCCACGACGCGCTTGGGCAGGAGTGGCAGAGGCTCCACGCCGCCGTCGGCGGCAAAGAGGGTGACCCGGTTGGAGGGCGACCCGAAGCCGGATCCTGCTTCGGTGACGTCATTGGCCACGAGAAGGTCGACGCGCTTTGTCCGGAGCTTCGCGGCTGCCCGGTCCAGGCCGCCGGTCTCCGCGGCAAATCCAACCAGGACGGGCCGCGGGTGGATCGGCCGGCCGGTCGGCGCGCCCGTCTCGTCGAGCCCGCGGACGCGGCGACCCAGCTCCGCGAGCAGGTCCGGGTTGGGGAGCAGCTCCAGCGTCAGGCCGGTGTCAGCTCGGGCGATCTTGCGATCGGCCGGCGCGGCGGGCCGGAAATCGGCAACTGCGGCCGCCATGACGAGCGCGTCGAAGCCTGCGCCGCCGGCCGGCGTCTCCACGAGCGTTGCCAGTGCGGCCTGCATGGCGGTCGCGGTCTCGGCGTGGATCACCGCGACCCCGGCCGGGATCGCGGCCCGGACCATCCCGGCGACGAGCGTGACGCGGGCGCCGCGGTCGCGGGCCGCCTCGCAGAGGGCGACACCCATCGCGCCGGTGCTCCGGTTGCCGATGAAGCGGACCGGATCGATCGGCTCGGCAGTCCCGCCCGCGGTGACCACCACGTGGCGGCCGACCAGGTCGTCGGCGTCCCGTGCCGGATCGTCGTCGTCGGCAAGGCGCGGCGGCCGGTCGGCCGGGTCGGGCTTCCGGATCGGACGCGCGCCGATCGCCTCGATCGCCGCGTCCACGATCCGCTCGAGCGCCGCGAGGCGGCCGATCCCGACCTGGCCGGAGGCGAGGCCCCCGACCTCGGGCTCCACGATCGTGTACCCGAACTCGTCGCGGAGGATCCGCACGTTCTCCCGGGTGGCGGGGTGGGCGTACATGTCACCGTCCATCGCCGGGCCTACCACGACCGGCGCGGACGTGGCAAGGCAGGTGGCCGTGACGACATCCGCAGCGAGGCCGTGGGCCATCGCGCCGAGCCAGTGGGCGGTTGCCGGCGCGACGACCACCACGTCTGCGGCGTCGGCCGTGATCACGTGGCCGATCCGCCCGTCGGGGAGCAGGTCCAGCACGTCCGCGTCCACGGGCCGACGGCTGAGCGCCGCGAGCGTCAGGGGGGCCACGAAGCGCGTCGCCGACGGCGTCATCAGCACGGTCACGTCGGCACCCTCGGCGCGGAAGAGGCGCAGGAGGTCGACGGCCTTGAACGCCGCGATCGAGCCCGTGATGCCCAGGGCCACGAGGCGACCGGCAAGGCGTCCCGGCTGGCTCACGCCTGCGCCTCATCCCCGGCCACGACCCGGTGGAAGTGGACCAGCCCCTTGAGTGTCAGGTCCGGATCGATCCCATCCAGGCCTTCGATGGTTCGCGCCCACGGGAGCACGCTCAAGCCGCCCGTCAGGACGGCCCGCACGTCATGCGGGGCGATCCCCGCGTCAGTCGCCAGCTCGCGCCGGATACGACCGAGGAGCCCTTCGATCATTGCCCGGTGCCCGAGGACGGTGCCAACCCGGATGGCGGACGCGGTGTCGCGCCCGATCGGGGCGTCCGGAAGGCGGAGGTCAACGAAGGGGAGGCGCGCGGTTCGCGTAGCCAGGGCCTCCAGGCCCACCTGGAGGCCCGGCGCGATCGCACCGCCGACGAACGCGCCCCGCGAATCGACCGCGTCGAACGTGGTGGCGGTCCCGCAGTCGACGACAATCGCCGGCGTGCCAAGGAAGTGGGCGGCGGCATACGCGTTGACGAGCCGATCCGGACCAACGTCGCCGGGGCGGTCGACGTGCATGGCCATCGGGATCGTGCCCGCCGCCGCGACCGCGCACGGGATCCCGCGGCGTGCCGCGATCGCCTCGAAGGCATCCGTCAGCGCGGGGACGGTGCTCGCGATCGCAACGGCCGCCACCCCGGCGAGACCCTGGTCATCAAGCCGGAGCAGGCCCACGAGCAGGACCTCGAGCTCGTCCGCGGTCGCGCTCGCCCGGCTGGCCGCGCGCCGGGAGGCGGTCAGGGCACCATCGCGGGCCAGGCCCACGGTGACGTGGGAGTTGCCGACGTCGATCACGAGCAGCATGGGTTGATGATAGGCCCGGCCGGTCGGCGGCGGACGCGCCGCGGCCGCCGGCTGTCGCGACACCCACGCAACGATCCCGAATCGCAACCGGCCCAGTTGCATCCGTGGCTGGGCGCTGCGCTACCATCGGCCGGTCCGCGACCGTCCCGGGAGGCGGCACGGCGGACGGCTCATCCGAGACGACCGCGGAACGGCAGGAGATGCCCGATGGCGCGTCCGACACCCGCGAAGTTCTACGTGAACAGCGGCATCGTCGCGTCGCGGACGGACATCCACAATCTCCTCCGCCCGCTCGTCGACCAGACCGTCTTGTACCGCTACTTCCGGGGTCGGGACCTGGTCGCGTCGGGGATCGGCTGGGTGGAGCGGGTCGTCATCGACGAGCCCGAGACGTCGAGCTACTTCACGCCGGTCTCGATCTGCCTGAACGTCGACTCGTTCGAGCAGCTGGACTTCGAGACACGGCCGGACCGGATCATCGTCTACACCCTGGTCGAGGGCGATGAACGGGTCGTCATCGAGTTCGCGCCGCCCGGCGAGCGCGTCGCCGGCGCCCAGGCCCCGGGTCAGCTCGCGTTCGACACCAGTGGGTTCATCCAGATGGAGCTGCCCGCGCCCCCGGAGGACGGGGAGGCCTGACGGCGCGCTCGGCGACGGCTCAATGGCCCCGCTCGCCCCGCACGTATGGGATGCCGAGCGCCGTCGGCGCCCCGATCCGCTTTCGGATCGCCTCGCCCGACACCGCCACGAGCACGGCAATGATGAGGATGTAGGGGACCATCTCCAGGAAGAACGTCAACGTGTGGTCGTGGAAGAAGGGGTTCGGAACGCCGAAGAGGTCCTGGGGACCCTGGATGTCGATCAGCATCCGCCGGATCGCCGCGAACAGGTAGGCTCCGACGGCTGCCCGGACGGGGCTCCACTGGGCGAAGATCACGAGCGCGACCGCGATCCAGCCCTGGCCGCTGGTCGTGAGGTCGCCGAACCACCCGGGCGACACGGCAAGCGTGATCGTGGCGCCGGCGAGGCCCGCGAAGAGGCCCCCGACGATCACGTACGCGTAACGCAGGCGGTAGACGTCAACGCCCAGCGTGTCGGCCGCTGCTGGGCTCTCGCCGACCGCCCGCAGGTGCAGCCCGGGCCGCGTGCGGCCGATCCAGTACCACGCGATCGGCACGACCGCGAACCCGACGTAGACCATCACGCTCTGCTGGGTGAACATGACGGGGCCGATCAACGGCACGGACGAGAGGCCCGGCACGCTGAACGTGGGCAGGAGCGCGATCGCCCCGGCCTTGGAGAGGTTCTCGCCGAGGACGCGCGCCAGGCCCGTGCCCAGGAACGTCAGGGCCAGCCCGGAGACGACTTGCTCTGCCTGGAAGCTGATGGTGATGATGGCATGGAGGACGGACAGGAGCCCCCCGGCCAGGGTGCCCAGGACAAGCCCGAGCCACGGGTCGCCGGTGGCCACCGCCGTCCCGAAGGCGACGACCGCGCCGATGAGCATCATGCCCTCGATGCCCAGGTTCAGGACCCCGGCCCGCTCGGCGAAGATCTCCCCGACCGACGCGAACAGGAGGACGGTCCCGGATGCCACGCCGGCGGCGAGGATGATCGTGGGGTCCATCAGGTGCCCCGCCGTTCCAGCCGGATGCGGTAGCGCAGGGCGACCTCGCTGGCGATGAGCGAGAACAGGATGATCCCCTGGATCATCGCCGGGATGCCGGACGGCTGGATCTCGCGGCCAGCGAGGATCAGGGCTCCGAACGCGATCGCCGCGACGATGACGCCATACGGGTGGAGCTTCGCGATGTAGGCCACGATGATGGCCGTGAAGCCATAGCCAGGCGAGATCGCCTGCTGGAGGCGGTGGACGACGCCGGAGACCTCGCTCATCCCGGCGAGGCCGGCCAGTGCGCCCGACAGGGCGAAGACGATCACGGTGTTGCGGGCAACGTTGATCCCGGCGTAGCGGGCCGCGCGCGGACTGTCGCCGATGAGCCGGATCTCATACCCCCGGCGGCTGCGGAACAGCAGGAAGCGCACGAGGACCGCGGCCACGAGGCCGAAGACGAGCCCCAGGTGGACGGTCAGCCCCGAGAAGGCGGGCACCTGCTCCGCGAAGTCGGAGAGGCGCGGCAGCCAGGCCTCACGCGGGAACGGCCGGCTGAGCTGGAAGCCGCCCTCGCTCCACGGCCCGAAGACCCAGTACGAGATCCACAGGGCCGCGACGTAGTTCAGCATCAGGGTGACGATGATCTCGTTGACCCCGCGCGTGGCCTTCAGAATGCCGGGGATCGCCCCGTACACGCCACCCACGATCATCGCGGCGACCATCATCAGGGGGATCGTGACGATCGACGGCGTGCCCACCGGCACGATGGGGACGAGCACCACGGCCGAGGCGCCCCACGCGCCCATGAGGAACTGGCCTTCGGCCCCGATGTTCCACAGGCGCATGCGGAAGGCGAGCGCGCAGGCGAGCCCGGTGAGGATGAGCGGCGTCGCCTTGACCAGCGTGTCGGAGAGGACCCCGAGGCTCCCGAACGACGAGCGCAGGATGTGGATGAAGGTTGGGATCGGTTCGCCGCCCGCGACCCACAGGACGATCCCGCTGATGACGAACGCCACCACGACCGCGCCGGCGGTGGTCACCACGGGCAGCCACCGAGGGATCTCCAGGCGCCGCTCGAGGCGGATGGCCCAGGGCAGGAGGCTGTCCGCGCGGCCGGGCCGGCGGGCGGGGGCCTGCGTGGTCACGCGACGCTCGTCCGCGGGGCGCCGGGCTCCGCTCCCGGCTGCGTCCCGCCGCCGGTCATGCGCAGGCCGATCTCCCCGATCTCCGCCTCGTCGGCGTCGTAGAGCCCGACGAGGCGTCCCTCGTAGATCACCGCCACGCGGTCGGCAAGCGCGAGGATCTCGTCGAGATCTTCACTGATGAGGATCGTGGCCGACCCGGCCTGGCGCTGGTCCAGGAGGAGGCGATGGACGGTGGCGATGGCGCCGACGTCGAGGCCGCGCGTGGGCTGGACCGCCACGAGCAGGCGCGGGGCCGATGCGATCTCGCGGGCGAGGATCAAGCGCTGGAGGTTGCCACCGGACAGCAGGCGCGCCTCCGTGTCGACCGACGGCGCGGCGATGGCGTACGTCTCGCGGAGCCGGTTCGCGAAGCGGCGCACCGCTCCCGTGTCGATCGACCAGCGCCGGGCGACCGGAGCTTCGCGGTAGCTCTTCATGATCAGGTTGTCGGCGACCGAGAGGTTGGGCGCCGTGCCCACGCCGGTCCGGTCCTCCGGCACATGGGCGACGTGCTGGACGATCGTGTCGCGCGGCGTCCTGTTGCCCACCTCGACGTCGTTGACGGTGATCGAGCCGGCTGAGCAGTGGCGCAGGCCCGTCAGGACCTGGGCCAACTCCGACTGGCCGTTGCCCGCGACCCCGGCGACGCCCAGGATCTCGCCGGATCGAACGTCAAGGGAGATCGCGCGCAGGGCCGGGAGCCCGCGGTCGCTCTCCGCCTCGACGTCGCGCATCGAGAGGACGACCGGTCCGGGGGCGAAGGGCGTCCGCTCGATGATCTCCAGGACCTCGCGGCCCACCATCAGGCGCGCCAGCCCCGCCGTCGTCGTCTCGGCGGTGGTGATTCCGGCCGCGGTGACCTTCCCGCGCCGCATCACCGTGACGCGGTCGGCGATCTGGGCCACCTCGGCCAGCTTGTGACTGATGAAGACGACCGAGGCACCCCCGGCGACCATCGAGCGCAGCGTGCGGAACAGGTCGGCCGCCTCGTGGGGCGCGAGGACCGCCGTCGGCTCGTCGAGGATGAGGATCCGGGCGCCGCGATACAGCATCTTGAGGATCTCGACGCGCTGCTGCTCCCCGACGGAGAGCTGCCAGATGCGCGCCCGGGGGTCGACCGCCAGGCCGTGGCGGTGGGCGAGTTCGGAGATCTCGTCGTCGTAGCGCCCCGCATCCAGGCGGAAGCGTGGCCGGGGAAGGCCGAGGAGGATGTTCTCGGTCACCGTCTGGGTGGGGACGAGGGCGAAGTGCTGGTGGACCATGCCCAGCCCCGCGGCGATCGCGTCACGCGGCGAGCGGAAGCCCCCCGACTTGCCGAACACGAGGATCTCGCCCGCGTCCGCCCGGTAGAGCCCGTCGAGCACGTTCATGAGCGTGCTCTTGCCGGCCCCGTTCTCGCCAAGCAGGGCGTGGACTTCGCCGATGCGCAGGTCGAAGTCCACCCCGTCGTTGGCGACGACGCCGGGGAAGCGCTTGACGATCCCGCGCATCTCGACCGCGAGCGGCGGGCCTGGGACGACCGGTTCGGGGGTCATGCGATGCCGCTGAACTCCGTGGAACGAGGAGGCCCGCGACGAGCGGATCGTCGCGGGCCTCGGTGGGCGTTCGCTACTTGGGCAGCTCGCCGATGATGCCCTTGGCGAACCACTGCATGCAGACGGTGCAGGGGTTACCGGGTGCGCCGGGCGGGAACTGGTCCAGGTCGGCCTGGACGAGCTTCTGGCCGGCCGCCAGGACCTGCTTGCCGGTGTTGTCCGTGATCGGGCCGGCGAAGACGTCGAAGCGGGTGAACTCGCCCTTGAGCATCTTCGCCAGGGTGTCCTTGACCATCTGAACGTCAGCCGCGGGGAGGTCCGCGATGCCGGGCTGCGGCGTCTGGCCCTCCATGAACCCGAAGAGCCCCATCGACCCCGAAGCGGCGTCGAAGTACTCGTAGCCCGCCTTGTACGTCTTGGCCTTGACCTGCTCGGCGATCCGCGCGTACTCGGGGCCCCAGATCCAGTACGGGGTCGTGAGGCAGTGGTCCACCTTGCACGAGCCGTAGTAGTCGTACGTGATGCCCCACTTGCCCTTCGCCTGGGCAACGTCCGCAACGGCCGGCGTGTCGGCGCCGGTCAGGACCACTTGTGCTCCAGCATCGAAGAGCGAGAGCGCGGCTTCCTTCTCCTTGACGGGGTCGTGCCAGGTGTTGATCCAGCGGACCTCCATCGTGCACTCGGGGCACGTCTTCTGGGCACCCAGCATGAAGGCGTTGCCGAGGCGAAGCTCCTCGGGGATCGGGAACGTCGCCATGTAGCCGAGCTTCGGGTTCTTGTCGAGCTTGGCCCGAGAGCCGGCCAGCATGCCCGCGAGGTACTTCATGTCCTCGATCGAGCCCATGAGATTGCCGAAATTCTTCCCGTTGGACTTGTAGCCGGTGAGGTGGAGGAACGTCTGGGTCGGGAACTCCTCGGCGACTGTAGCCATCGGGTCCATGTACCCGAACGAGGTTCCGATGATGAAGTCGAAGCCCTTCCGCGCCAGGCTCCGGAAGACCTGCTCGGAGTCCGTGCCCTCGGGGACGTTCTCGATGTAGGCGACGTGCGTATTCGCGACGTGCTGGCAGAGGTAGACAAGGCCGTCGTAGTGGGCCTGGCTCCATCCGCCGTCGTTGTGCGGCCCGATGAGGACCATGGCCACGTTGAACTTGCCGGGGACCACGTCGGGGATCTGGGTCCCGGCGGCCGCGCCGGCCTCACAGTCGGCCGCGCCCGACGGCGCGGCACTTGCGCTGGGGGCTGCGGCACTTGCGCTGGGGGCTTCGGCACTCGCTGCGGCACTTGCGCTCGGGGCCGCGGGGCTGGCGCTCCCGCTGCTCGACGAGCAGGCGCTGAAGATGAGCGCACCCGCCGCGAGCAGCGACAGTGGCTTCAGAAGTCGGCTGGCCATCCTTCGTCTCTCCTCCATGCGATCACCAGGCCCGGTTGGCGGTGGCCGACCCGTGCGGCAGGGGACGCGTCTGTCGCGCAGCGATGGTCCCGTTCCGGGGCGTGTGCGCGCGTCAAGGATAGCCGCCCGCGACCCGGAGGATGGGCCGTCCGCGCCGGGGTGCGTCGCATTCCGGTACCCTTCGGCCGATGTTCGAACGAACTGCGCTGCCTGCCGGGCCGCGCGTGATCACCGCACGGCTGCCGGGTGCGCGCTCATTCACGGTGGAGGCGCACGTCCTCGCGGGCTCGCGCCACGAGGCGCCCGGGCAGGCCGGTTGCGCCCATTTCATGGAGCACTTGACGTTCAAGGGAACGCAGGCGTATCCCACGACGCGGGCCCTTTCAGAGGCCGTGGAGGGCCTTGGCGGCACGTTCAACGCATCGACGGACCGTGAGTCGACCGTCTACTACGTCCGCGTCCCCGCGCGCCACGCGTCGACGGCGATGCAGGTCCTGGGCGAGCTGGTAGTCAGGCCGAACCTCGACGAGGCCGAGATCGAGAACGAGCGGGACGTCATCGTCGAGGAGATCCGGTCATACCTGGACGACCCCGCGGAGCACGTGAACGTCCTCTTCGACCTCGCGATCTTTGACGACACGCCGCTTGGCCGCGAGATAGCCGGGTCGGAGGAGAGCGTCCGGGCGCTCCCGGCGCCCGCCATCCACGAGTTCTGGGGGACGTACTATCGGCCCTCCAACGTGGTCATCGCCGCCTCGGGCGACCTTCCTCACGACCAGGTCGTGGCGCTCGCCGCGGGCGCTTTCGGGACTGGTGGCGGACCAACGCCGGCTTACCTGCCCGCGCCCACGATCCCCGCCGGCGAGCGGAGCAAACGCGCGTCGCGGCCGTCCACGCAGGCGCAGCTGGTGCTGGGCGTTCCGGCGCTCCCGCGGGACCATCCCGACCAGTGGACGCTCTCCGTCCTCAACGCCGTGCTGGGTGACGGCATGTCCAGCCGCCTCTTCCTGGAGGTCCGCGAGGAGCTGGGGCTCGCCTATGACGTCGGCAGCTCCATCGTCGGCTACAGCGACGCGGGCGTGCTCTCGGTGTATGCAGGCGTCGATCCCGGGCGGATCAGGCCGACGATCGCGGCCGTGCTCGCGGAGCTTGCGCGGCTTCGGGACGAGGATGTCCCGGATCGCGAGATGACCAAGGTCAAGGCATATCTCGCCGGGCGCCTGGAGCTCCGCCTGGATGAGACTCGGTACCTCGCCTCCTGGGTCGGGACGCAGGAAGCGCTCCACGACCGGGTCCTCACGCCCGACGAAGCGCTGGCTGCGATCGAGGCCGTGTCCGTCGCGGACGTCCGCGCGCTCGCCGGCCGGCTGTTCCACGACGACGCTCTCCGGATCGCCGTGGTTGCCCCGGCCGGGAAGGGCCGCGCGCTCGAGTCGATCCTTCGACTCCCAGTGCGCCCCGCGCCGGCTCGCCGGTGAGCGCACCGCACGGGGCCGCCGCCCAGGCGGCCGCCGGCCGCATCGCGCACCTTCACCTTCGAACGGGCCTGCAGCGCCTGGCTCGCGTCGAGCTCGAGGAGCTGGCCGGCGACGGCGGGCTCGACGCGGACGGAATCCTCGACCTGGCGGAGGCACGCTGGCGGACGGGTGACCTGCGCGGCGCGGCCGAGGCGGCCGGCGCGTGGCTGGACGCCGGCGCGGCCGGGGAGACACTGGCCCGTGATGAGCCGGACGTGGGTCGGGCCGTTCGCGACGAGGCCGGGCGGTGCGCCCTCGCCCTGGCCCACGCACTGATCGCGGACGGGCTGACGGTCCGCGGTCGCGACGATGATGCGGCCGTTCACGTCGCAGCCGCGCTCGACGCGCTCCCGGCCGGGCCTGCCGGGTCGGCCGGGCCTGCCGGGGCGGCCGGATCCCCGGCGCCCGCCCTCGACGCCCTGTTCGCCGGGATTGTCCCCCGGGCGGACGCGTGGCCGAGCTTCGGGCCGGGCGGTGCCGGCCCCGAACCGGAGCGGGCCGCTGCCGGCCGCGCGCCCGTCAGCCGCGTCTTTGCGCTCTCCACGGACCCGGAAGCGCGGGACCCGATCGCGGCCGCGGGCGAGCGGCTGGATGCCGGTGACGACGCCGCCGCGGCCGTCCTGCTCGTGCTCGCGCTTCGCGCGAGACCCAGCCGCGCGGGGGAGGTCCTCGAGCGGGCCGACGCTGCCCTCGCCGTGCGACCCGGGGCCGCGCTCCTCCTCGCCCGGGCCGAGGCACTCCGCGCGCTCGGTCGCCACGAGGCCGCCAGCATCGCCTACGCTGTCGCCGACGCGCGCGCCCGTGGCGATACGCCCGCCCCGCCCGCAACGCCCGCCGCAGCCCCGGTCGAACCCATCGACGCGCACGAGACCGCCCCCGCCGCGGCCGCCGGCCCCGATCCCGAATGGAGACAGCAATGACCGAACGAAGCCTCGTGCTCGTCAAGCCGGACGGCGTCCAGCGCCTGCTGGTCGGCCGGGTGATCGCCCGCTTCGAGGACCGCGGCCTGAAGCTCGTTGGCCTCAAGCTCGTGCGCGTCTCGCGCGAGCTGGCGGAGCGTCACTACGCCATCCACCGCGACAAGCCGTTCTTCGCCGGGCTCGTCACGTTCATCACCTCGAGCCCGCTCGTCGCGATGGCGGTCGAGGGCCCGAACGCGATCGCCGTCGTGCGCTCCATGGTCGGCGCCACGCGTCCGTGGGAGGCTGCCCCGGGCACGATCCGCGGCGACTTTGCGCTCGAGGTGGCCCAGAACCTGATCCACGCCTCCGACGGTCCCGAGACCGCCGAAGCCGAGCTCAGTCTCTGGTTCCCTGAGGGGACGCTGGAGTACCCCCGCGACATCGATCGCTGGGCGCTCGGCCCGGAGGGCTGATCAGCCGCCGACGAGCGGGGACAGCGATCCGATCCCGGGCGCCCGCGCCGCCGCGTCGATCCCGAACGCGCCGGCCGCCACGAGGAACGCCAGCCCTGCGAGCAGGATCGCCGCGAAGGCTCGCAGCGGGACACGGTTGAGCTCCAGCATGGGACGCGCGTCCCTGCCAACCGCCGTCCCGAGCACGCGCAGCCGACCCGCAAGCGCGAATGCCGACGCGCGCGCGCCCGGCGACGAAGCCCCGTCGGTCGCCGCGGCCGCGGCCGCGGCCTCCGCCACGGGCCGCGCCGGGAGGCGGGGAAGCTCGCCGAGCGAGCCGGCAACGATCGCGGACGGGCGGCCGCCGCCGACCACCAGCAGGCGGCACATCGCCGCCCCCGCGCCCAGGGATCCTGCGTAGGCCAGGAGGAGTGCCGGCCCGGACGTGGCGGACTGCAGGATCGCGAGCCGCGCATCCCATGCCACCAGGCCCGGCCAGCCGACCGCGGCCACCAGGATCCCGGCCAGCGCGACGCCGAGGGCCGGCGCTCGGCGCAGCCACCCCGCCGTGTCGCGAAGGCGGCCCGTCCCGAACGCGGCCCGGAAGGCGATCGTCCAGCCGATCAGCGCCGTCCGCGTCGTTGCGAAGACGAGCACCCAGGCGCGGGCCGCGTCGCGGGCCGCCGGGTCGAGTGCCGCCAGGGCAAGCAGCGCGACACCCGCGTCCGCGACGATCGTATAGGCGAGCACGTGCTCCACCTCGTCCTGGATGAGCGCGGCGACCGTGCCGAGGAGGAGCGTCGCCAGCGCAAGCCCGACGACCAGGCCACGCTCCAGGCCGAGCCCGGCCGACGACGGGCCGAGGGCGGCCGGTGCCCAGCCCAGGATGATCAGCCCCCACGCGGCCGGGAGCCAGGCGGCGAGGATCGGCAGCGCCCCGGAGGGTGCCGCGTCGGCGAGCCGCGAGACCCGGGCATGCAGCGGGATCGCCCCGAAGCGGTGTGCCACCACGAGCGCCATCCCGAGGAGCACGAGCCCGGCGGCCGCCGGTTCTACGGGCGCGGCGCCCGGCGCGCGGGCCGCGGCGCCGGCCGCGACCGGCAGGATCCCGGCGGCGATGAGGCCGACGACGAGGCTTGTCGTGGCGCCGCGCAGCTCCCGCGCGAGCGCCCGGATGCGGGACGGCGCTGCCGGGCTCGCGAGCGCGAGCGCGCTGGCGGCGATCGTGGCGGCAGCCGCGCCCAGCAGGCCGGGCGGTGTCCCGGCGAGGCCCAGGGCCAGGCCGATCCCAGCGGCCCCGCCGAGGAGCGCTCCCGGCGCCGAGGGCTGCCAGGTCGCGAGCCGCGCGACGACCAGCACGAGAAGCCCCCCTGCCAGACAGAGCGTGAGCACCACGCGGAGATGGTCGCTTCCGGCCAGCGCGCCGCCGCCGATGCTGACCGGCGTGTCCGGCCGGACGAGGCAGGCCGCCCCCAGCGCTGCGACCACGGCGCCGAGCCCCACGAGCGTCCCCAGTCGACGGATGCCGCGGAGCAGCGTCGCGATCACCGCCCCCACGATCGCCGTTGCGAGGAACGGGAGCACGCTCACCGAACGTCGCCACCGGCGCGGGACGCGGCCGCCCGGCGGCCGGGCATGTCATCGGGGATGGCGGTGCCCCCCGTCGCCGTAACGGTGCCGCCGGTCACGGCCGCCACGGCTGCGGCGAGCGCAACGAGGACGATCCCCTCGGCGATGCCGGTCAGTGCCTCCGGGGTGCCGGTGAGCGCCGTCAGGAGCAGGATCGCGCCGCCGACGAGCACGATGAGCCCCGAGCCCAGGCGGAACACATCACGTGGGATCGCAATCGGTCCCACTGCCACCGCAAGTGCCGCCAGGCCGGCGGCGAGCGCGGCCTCCGGACCCGGTCTGGGAAGCGCGATCGCGGTGGCGCCGATGCCCACCGCGAAGCCAGCGGCCGCTGTGCCCAGCGTCGCGCGGAGGCCCAGCGGCGGCCCGACGCGGCCCGGCACCCGACGCGCCGCGACGAAGACCAGGAACCCGGCCAGGATGCCGGCGACAACCCCGAACGAAACCCGCAGCGGGCCCGGGAGCGGATCTGCCATGAACGGCGTGGCCACCAGCATGCTGGCCAGGCCCAGTGAAGCGATCCGGGCATCGCGCGCCCCTGTCGCGACCGCCGCGCCAACGGCGACGATGGCGCCGGCGGCGAGGAGGAGCGCGGTCACGGAACGGCGGGGCTCGGCCTCGCGTCGCCGTTCCCGACCGGGGCCGGGTAGGTGGGCGTGGGCAGGATCCCGAATGTCGACAGCGGCCAGTAGCGGAGCCAGGCCCGCCCGATGACGGCGCTCCTCTGGATCTGCCCAAACGCCCGGGAGTCGGCCGACGCGGCGCGATGGTCGCCCATGACGAAGAGCTCCCCGGCCCCGACCGTCCAGGTCGCCGGTTCCTCCTGGACGGTCGTCGGCTGGTTGTCGTACGTGTATGGCTCGTCAAGCGCCGTCCCGTTGACCCAGACCTTGCCGTCCTTGACCACGATGACGTCGCCGGGCACGCCGATCACCCGCTTGATGAAGGGCGTCCGCTGAGTGCCCTCCACCCAGGCCGCGGGCGGTTCGAAGACCACGATGTCGCCGCGGCTGTAGTCGTCGAAGCGCGGCGTCAGCTTGTCGACGAGGACGTACTGGTCCGGCTCCAGGGTCCGCTCCATCGACATCTGCTCGACGCGGTAGGGTTGGGCCACGAACGTCTGGATCACGAAGAAGATGATGAGCGTCAGGACGAGCGTCTCGACGATCTCGAAGAGGCACCCGAGGGGGCGTCTGGTCACAAGTCCGGCAGTATAGGGGCTGGCGTGGGGCGACGCCCCACGCGGCGCGCCTCGCTCCGCGGGTGGGGCCGTCCGGACTGCATAACCCGGGCCAATATGCAGTTTGACCCTCGCACCGACCGGACGCTATCCTCTGCGAGGCCTGCCCGCACCATCCCGCCCCGCCAACGTGAAGGGGCGCCAGCCCGCGCGAGCCAGGCGTTCTCGTCCCCGGCGTGATGAACGCGCTCGAGCGGACGCTCGTGGCCTCACAGGGAGGGTTCGCACCAGTCGTGGATCCAAGCTCGCTCCAGCTCATCATCCTGCCGGCCGGGCTCATCGCCGTGGCCTTCGCGCTGTTCCTTGCCCGGGACGTGCTGCGGCGCGACACCGGCACGAAAGAGATGGAAGCCGTCGCCGCGACGATCTTCGAGGGCGCCGTCGCGTTCATCCGGCGCCAGTACTCCACGATCGCGATCCTCGCGCTCGTTGGTGCCGTCGGGATCGCCGTGCTGATCTCCGCGTTCGAGACGGCGGACGTCGCCGACACGAGCATCTTCGGACCCCAGCTGGGCATCCGGACGGGGATCGCGTTCCTCGTTGGTGCCGCGTGCTCGATGGCCTCCGGCATCATCGGCATGTTCATCAGCGTGAAGGCCAACGTCCGGACCGCCGCGGCGGCCCGGCGCAGCCTCGTGGAGGCGGTCCAGGTCGCGATGCGCGGCGGTGCCGTTTCCGGCTTCCTTGTCGTCGCGCTGTCGCTCCTGGGCGTCTACCTCATGTTCGTCGCCTTTGGCGGCCTCAACGCCGAGACGGTCAGGGAGGCCCCCTTCCTCATCGTCGGCTACGGGTTTGGTGCCAGCTTCGTCGCGCTCTTCGCCCAGCTGGGCGGCGGGATCTACACGAAAGCCGCAGACGTCGGTTCGGACCTCGTCGGCAAGGTGGAGAAGGGCATCCCCGAGGACGACCCGCGGAACGCGGGCGTCATCGCCGACCTTGTCGGTGACAACGTGGGTGACTGCGCGGGCCGCGGCGCCGACCTCTTCGAGTCCACCGCGGCCGAGAACATCGGCGCGATGATCCTGGGCGTTGGCGTCTACTTCGTCGCCCAGAAGGCGGGCTGGGCAAACCCGGAGGCCTGGATCTTCTTCCCGCTCGTCGTGCGCTCCTTCGGGCTTCTCTCCACGATCATCGCCATGTTCTTCGTCCGCGGCCGCGAGGACGAGAACCCGATGAACATCCTCAACCGCGGCTACTGGGTCACGACGATCCTGTCGGTCATCTCGCTTGCCTTCGTGACGAACGTGATGATGCAGACCGGCACCCAGACTGGCGCCAACGGCATCCCCACCTGGATCTGGTTCTTCGGGGCCGGCGTCGTCGGCCTGGCCACCAGCGTCGCCTTCGTGTACATCACGCAGTACTACACGGCGGGGACCTTCCGGCCTGTGAAGGAGATCGCCGAGGCAAGCAAGACCGGCCCGGCCACGAACATCATCATCGGCACCGCGGTCGGCTACGAGACGACGTTCGTTACCGCCATCACGATCGGCATCGCGCTCTTCGCCAGCCACTGGCTGGGCCAGCAGGCCGGCCTGGTGGACGCCAGCGGCCGCAACGTCGGCGGCATCTTCGGGACGGCCGTGGCGACGATGGGCATGCTCATGACCACCGCGTACATCCTGGCCATGGACACGTTCGGTCCCATCACGGACAACGCCGGCGGCATCGCCGAGTTCAGCGGGGCCGAGGCGCACGCCCGGGAGATCACCGACCGCCTCGACGCGGTTGGCAACACGACCAAGGCGCTCACGAAGGGGTACGCGATCGCATCCGCCTCGCTGGCGGCATTCCTCCTGTTCAACGCCTACATCGACAAGGTCAACCTGATCCTGGGCCGCCAGATCGCCGCGGGCAAGGAAGGCGTCACGCTCATGACGTCCGTGAACCTCGAGAATGTCAACGTGTTCATCGCGGCGCTCATCGCCTCGATGCTCGTCTACTTCTTCAGCTCGCTCGCCATCCGGGCAGTCGGCAAGACGGCCGGCGCGATCATCTTCGAGGTGCGACGGCAGTTCCGGGAGATGCCCGGGATCATGACCTATGAGCAGAAGCCCGACTATGCCCGCGTCGTGGACATCACGACCCGGGCCGCGCTCCGCGAGATGGTCGCGCCGGGCCTGGTCGCGGTCGCCACCCCGATCGCCGTGGGCCTGCTGCTCGGGTACGAGGCGGTTGCCGGCATGCTGATGGTCGGCACGATCGCCGGCGTCCTCCTCGCCACCGTCCTCAACAACGGGGGCGGCGCGTGGGATAACGCCAAGAAGTACATCGAGTCGGGCCACCTCAAGGACGACCAGGGGAACGTCCTGGGCAAGGGCTCCGCCGCGCACGCGGCGGCCGTCGTCGGCGACACGGTGGGTGACCCGTTCAAGGACACCGCCGGGCCCTCGCTCCACGTGCTCGTGAAGCTGCTGGCCACGATCACGCTCGTGCTCGCCCCGCTCTTCATCCGCTAGATCGGAGGCGCAGGGCGGGCCGGCCCGCATGGGCCGACCCGCCTCCTCGTTCCATGGATATCGCATTCCAGGCACTCGTGATCGGGATCGTGCAGGGGCTCACGGAGTTCCTGCCGATCTCCTCGTCCGGGCACCTCGTCCTGGTCCCGTACCTGCTGGGTTGGACGGACCCGTTCATCAACTCGCTGGCGTTCTCGGTGCTGCTCCACATGGGGACACTCGTCGCGCTGCTCGCCTACTTCTGGCGCGACTGGACGCGCCTGGTGCCGGCCGGGATCGCAGCCCTGCGGGACCGCTCGTTTCGCGGAGACCCGGATCGACGCCTGGCCTGGCTGATCGCGGCCACGCTTCCGCCGGCCGTGGTGCTGGGCGTGCTGCTCAGCGACTTCTTCGAGAAGAAGGTACGTGAGCCCGTCCTGGTCGCCGTGATGCTCGTGGTTGGCGCGGCCATCCTCTGGCTGGCCGATCGGCTCGGCCGGAAGGCGGACGGGATCGAGCGGCTCGGCTTCAGGGGCGCCTTTGCGATCGGCTGCGCCCAGGCGCTTGCCCTGGTACCCGGCATCAGCCGCTCCGGGATCAGCATCAGCGCCGGCCTGGGGCTGGGGTTGAGCCGCGAGGCGGCAACCCGGTTCAGCTTCCTCATGGCGACGCCGGTGATCGGGGGCGCCGGGCTCTTCGAGCTCAGGAAGCTGCTGGCCGGCGAGGGCACGGCCGACGTCAATACCGGGGCGATCGCCATCGGATTCGTGGCGGCCGTGGTCTCGGGCCTGGCCGCGATCCACGTCCTGCTCCGGTACGTCCGGCACCACCCGATGACCGTCTTCGTCGCGTATCGGCTCCTCCTCGCGGCGCTCGTCATCGTCGTCTTCCTCTCGGCCTGACACGACGCACGGGCGCACCGTGGAAGTCATGAAGCAGCTCCGCCAGCGGGCGATCCGCGACCTCGTGGAGCAGCGCCCGATCCGGACCCAGCAGGAGCTCGCGGCCGCGCTCCGGGAGCGCGGCTTCCGGGCCACCCAGGCCACGATCAGCCGCGACATCGCCGAGCTGCAGCTGGTCAAGGTGGGCCGCACGGGCGTGGCCGCCTACGCGCTGCCGGCCCGCCTGGCGGAGGCGGATCCGACCGGCGAGGAGCGGCTCAGACGCCTGTTCCGCGACATCCCGGTGGAGTTTCGCGAAGCCGGTCTCCTCCTCGTCCTCGTCACGCTGCCCGGGTCGGCGCACGCAATCGCGGCCGCGCTTGACCGTGCCCGCTGGCCGGAAGCGGTCGGCACGATCGCGGGCGATGACACGCTCTTCATCGCGTGCGTAGACCGGCGCGCCCTCGCGCGGCTTCGCGACCGCCTTGAGCGCCTGGCGGCGGGATAGCCGCCGCGATGCCCGAGCGCCAGCCCGCCGCGGGCACGGGCGGCCCGTACACGCTCCACATGCTGCCGGCCGACCGTTGGGCGGCATGGCGCGACGGTCCCGACGCCGCCCGCTATGAGCCAGAGGGGTTCGTGGCCGACGGCTTCGTCCACTGCACGGACGGCGCCGATCAGATGATCGCGACCGCGAACCGGCACTATCGCGCGGACCCTCGAGCGTTCGTCGTGCTGGAGCTGGACCTTGCCGCCGTGGGCGCGCCGTGGCGCTACGACGACGCCGCACGCCGCTACCCGCACGTCTACGGGCCGCTCATGCGCGCCGGCGTCAGGTCCGCCGCAGCATTCCTCCGCGCGCCGGACGGGGAGTTCACGAGGATCGGCGAGGCGTTGCCGGCCTGACGCGCGGGCCACTTCCTTTGACACTCCACCGGGGCCGGGCTATCATCCGCACCCGACCGGATTCCGGGCGTGTGCACCCGCGGGGCAGCAACCCGGCGTTCTTCCTTGTGCGCTACACCACACGCCGGGCGAGGCGGACCCGCCCGGTCGCCAGAGGTTCCACCCCTCCGTGAACACGAAGCCAACCTATCTCTCGCGCGAGGGCGAGACCGGCCTCCGCCAGGAGCTGGACACGCTCGTGAACGTGCGCCGCGCGGAGGTTGCCGCCCGCATCCACGACGCGAAGCAGCACGGCGACCTCTCCGAGAACGCGGAGTACGAAGAGGCGAAGAACGAGCAGGCGTTCGTCGAGGGCCGAATCCAGACGCTCGAGGCCATGCTCAAGAGCGCGGTGATCATCGAGAACTCGGGCTCGGACCACGCGGCGCTCGGCTCCACCGTTGTTGTCGAGAGCCTCGACGGCGTGGAGACCTTCGCGATCGTCGGCTCCGCCGAGGCGCGCCCCGCCGACGGCAAGATCTCCAACGAGTCGCCCGTCGGCCGCGCGCTCCTCGGTCGCAAGGCCGGTGAGAAGATCACCGTCCGGCTGCCGAACGGGTCCGACTTCACGTACGCGATCAAGAAGATCAGCTGAGCGCCCGCCCCGCGGAGCCGGGACGCGCGGCCGGTGCGGCCCCCGCCCCGGCGATCGAAAGGCCAGGGACGCACGCGATGTACTGGGCCGATGAGCTGGCCTCCTCCGCCGACGGGCCGCAGGTCGTCAACGACTCGAAGACTCCCTCCGGGACGGTCCATGTCGGGAGCCTCCGTGGCCCCGTGATCCTCGACGTCATCACCCGGGCACTCCGCGACCGCGGCGTCCCGACGACGCTCCTCTACGGCGTCGACGACATGGACCCGATGGACGCGCAGGCACTCCTGACCCCCGACGCCGTTGCGCGGGAGATGGGTCGCCCGCTCTCTCAGGTCCCCGACCAGGTCGCCGACTGCCACGCGTCCTACGCGCGCCACCACGCGCAGCTCTTCATCGACATCTTCGACGGCCTGGGTATCCGCCCGGACCGCTATTACTGGATGAGCGAGATCTACCCGACGGGCCAGATGGACCCGTTCATCCGGACAGCGCTGGACCGTGCGGACGTCGTCCGCGACCTCTATCGCCGGGTCTCGAAGGTGGAGCGGCCGGCCGGCTGGCTCCCGATCAGCGTCGTCTGCCCCGCCTGCGGCAAGGTCGGGACGACCCTCGCCCGCGACTGGGACGGCGCGACCGTCGCGTTCAAGTGCCTGCCGGACTACGTGACATGGGCCAGCGGCTGCGGAACGAGCGGGCGGATCACCCCGTTCGGCGGCACCGCGAAGCTGCCGTGGAACCTGGAGTGGGCGGCCCAGTGGTCGCTCCTTGGCGTGACGATCGAGCCCTGTGGCAAGGACCTCGCCACCGCCGGCGGCTCGCGTGACCGCTCGGACGCGCTGGCGCGCGAAGTGTTCGACCGGGAGCCGCCGCGCAACCTGCCGTACGAGTTTCTCAACATCGGCGGGCGCAAGATGTCCACCAGCAAGGGGCGCGGCGCCGCCGCCCACGAGATCGTCGAGGTCATCCCGCCGGAGCAGCTCCGGCTCCTCTTCCTCCGGCCCCGCCCGAACCAGGCGATCGAGTTTGATCCCGACGGCACGGACGCGATCCCGCGTGTCTTCGACGAGTTCGACCGGCTGGCCGCAGCGGCCGCAGGCCGCGAGGTCAAGGGCGAGCTTCCTGCCGACGCCGACCGGATCTTCCGCTACGCCCTCCTTGACCCGGCCGCGGACGTGGCCGCGGAAGCCGCACGCTACCGGCCCGCGTTCGCGCACCTCGCGCTCCTCGCGCAGATCCCGGGCACCGACGTGGCCGCGCGGCTGGCAGCGGAGAAGGGGAGCGCCCTGTCGGTCGAGGAGCACCGGATCCTGGAGCAGCGGCTGGCGGCCGTCGGCAGCTGGCTGGATTCCTATGCCCCGGAGCGGGCCCGAATTGAGATCCGCCGGGACGCGCTCCCGCCCGAGGCCACGGCGCTCGGCGAGGACCAGCGGGTCTGGCTCGGCGCGCTCGCCCGCGCTGCCGAGACCGCGCCGCCGCCGTCCGGCGATGCGTGGCAGGCGCTCATCTTCGCGGTCGCGGAGTCGGCCGCGCTCCCGGCCGGCCGCGCGTTCGGCGCCCTCTACATGGCATTCCTGGGCCGGACGAACGGGCCGAGGGCGGGCTGGCTCCTTGCCAGCCTGGAACCAGGCTTCGTCGTGGAGCGCCTGCGCGCCGCGGCCGGCTGGCACGATCATTCGGACGACGCGTCCGGCCCAACCGGGACGCACCACACGGCGGGGGCGGCGGGATGAGCGTCGGGGTGCAGCGTCTCCGGGAGGAGCCGGAGGTCATCCGCAAGGGCGCCCTGGACAAAGGCGAGGACGCCACGCTCGTGGACGCCGCGCTCGCGCTTGATGCGCGCCGTCGGACGCTCCTCGGCGAGGCCGACACCCGCAAGGCGGAGCGCAATGCTGCCTCGAAGCAGGTCGGCGTTGCGATCAAGGGCGGCGCGGCGCCGGGCGGCCCGGAGGTCGCGGCACTGCGGGCCGCTTCGGTCGCGGCAGGCGAGCGGATTGCCGCGCTGGACTCCGAGATCGGGCGCGTGGAGGCCGAGCTGGAGGATGCCCTCCTGCGGATCCCGAACCCGGCCGACCCGGACGTGCCGATCGGCGACGCGGACGCGAATGTCACGGTCCGCACCTGGGGCGAGCTGCTGCCGCGCGTCGTGCCGAATGCCGGCGAGATTGGGGCCGATGGCGACCCGGCGGCCGGCACCTGGGAACGCCGACCCCACTGGGAGGTCGCGGAACGGCTCCGGATCTTCGAGCTGGAACGCGGCGCCAAGATCGCGGGCTCCGGGTTCCCCGTCTACCGCGGCGCGGGGGCCGGGATGCAGCGCGCCCTGATCGACTTCTTCCTGACCGTCCACACGCGCGAAAACGGCTTCACCGAGATCTGGCCTCCGGCCGTCGTCAACGCCGCGTCCGCCCGGGGCACCGGCCAGATCCCGGACAAGGAAGACCAGATGTACGTCGTGACGCGCGACGAGCTCTACCTGGTCCCCACCGCCGAGGTGCCGGTCACGAACCTCCACCGCGACGAGATCTTCGAGTGGGGCGAGCTGCCTGTCCGCTACGCGGCCTACACGCCCTGCTTCCGCCGGGAGGCCGGCGCGGCCGGCAAGGACACCCGCGGGATCCTGCGCGTCCACCAGTTCGACAAGGTGGAGATGGTGCTCTTCGAGACGCCTGAAGCCTCCACCGCTGCGCTGGAGTGGATGGTCGGCCGGGCGGAGGATCTCCTGCGCCGGCTCGGGCTCGCGTATCGCGTCCTCCTCATGGCGACGCGCGACATGGGTTTCGTTCAGGCGAAGAAGTACGACCTGGAGGTCTGGGCGCCCGGCGTGGAGCGCTGGCTGGAAGTCTCGTCCTGCTCGAACTTCCGTGACTACCAGGCGCGCCGGATGGCGATCCGCCACCGACCGGCGCCGGGCGCCCGGCCCGAGCTGGTCCACACGCTGAATGGGTCGGGCCTCGCCCTTGCTCGCGTCGTTGCCGCGATCCTGGAGACATACCAGGAACCGGACGGCAGCGTCCGCGTGCCGGGGCCGCTGCAGGCGTCGCTTGGGACGGACGTCCTGCGCCCACCTGCCTGACGGCCCTGTCCGGGCGGAGCCCCGGGGCGGATGATCGCAAGGCCTTCGTCCTGCGCTGACCGCACCAGGAGACTCCAAACGTGGCCGTTTCCACCGGCTGGCAGCCGCCCGTCGAGACCGCCGGGCCCGCCCCCGGCGTCACGTTCGCCGGTCACGGCGCCCGGCTCGGCGCCTACATCCTCGACGCGATCATCCTGGGCATCGTGGTCTCCGCGATCGTCGTGCTCTCCACGCTCCCCGTCATCGGCACCATCCTCGGCCGCGTCGGCGATCAACCCGACTACTGGTCGGACTCGGCCACCTGGTCGCAGCTCGGCGGCGCGATCGGGCTTGCGATCCTCGGCGCTGTCGTCGCAGCCATCGTTGGCCTTGTCTACTTTCCGTGGTTCTGGGCGCGCGGGGGCCAGACCCCCGGAATGCGGGCGACTGGGATCCGCGTCGTGCGCGACCGCGACGGCGGGCCGGTGGGTGGTTGGGCAGCGATCCTGCGCCTGATCGGGTTCTGGATCTCCGGCGCGGTCTTCTACCTCGGGTACGCCTGGGTCCTGGTCGACGTGCGCCACCGGGGCTGGCATGACCTGCTTGCCGGGACCTGCGTGATCAGCAGCCGCTGACCCGCGCGCACCGCCCGCGGCGCGGGGCCCGCAGACCGCGGGCACAGCCGGGACCAGGTGCCGCGACCAACTGATGTTCCCCGGTCGCAGCCCCGCGGCTCGCGCGCCGCCATCCGCCCGGACCATCGTGCCGGGACACCCCGGACCTGCGGGGCGTGGAGTGCGGGCCGGGTTGACCCCATCCTTGGGGTTGCCACCGTCGGCCGTCCTTGCAGGCCGGCGCCGCCCCCTGCCTTCCCCGTACCCCGGTACCTGTGCACGATCAACTCCGCCGACTCGTCGCGGCAGCCGTGACCGGCCTGTTCCTCGCATCGGCGCTCGCCGTTCCGGTGGGCGCTGGCAACCCGCACGCGGCGCAAGTCCGGAAGGCGGAGCCTCGCCGCGTCGTGGAGTACCGCCCGAACGGGCTCTTCACCCACGACACGGACCTGCTCTCCGAATCCGGCTACGCCGCGTGGATGATCGACGAGCTCCTGCTGGCAACGACGCCGCTCCCACGCCTGGGCGCGGCGTTCACCCGGGCAGAGCGCGACACCGGGATCAACGCCCGCTACCTCGTCGCGCACGCAATCCTCGAGACGGGATGGGGCACCTCCTGGATCGCCCAGGTGAAGCACAACCTGTTCGGGTACGGCGCGTTTGACCGCGACCCGCTCCGCTACGCCACACGCTATTCCTCGTTCGCCGCCGGCATCGCAGCCGTCTCGACCGAGATCCGGGCGGCGTACCTGTCACCGGACGGGCGCTGGTGGCGCGGCTTCCCGACGCTCCGCGGCGTCAACCGTTTCTACGCCTCGGACGTGCTCTGGGCCGACAAGATCGCCGTCCTCGCGAACGCGATCGACGGGTTCCTCGTCACGCTGCGCGAGCGAGGCCTCCACTTCGGCTGGCCACGGGTCGCGACGCGGGCCCCCGGTGCGGCCGTGGCGGCGGGCTCGTCCATCTTCGTCGAGGTCCCGTGGACCAGCCTGCGGCTGGGCTTGCCGGCGGCGATCCGGTTCGCGGTCCGGTGGACTCCGGTTGCCCTTGCCGAGGGCGGTCCCACTGCCCAGGCCGCGGCGCCAACCTCCACCTGGACCCTTGTCGACCGGGCCATACGCGCGGGGCAGAGCGTCCGACTATCCGTGGCCGCGCCGGCGATACCCGGTTCCTGGCGGCTGGAGATCGAGGCGCGCGATTCCGATGGCCAACCGCTGCCCGTGACCGACGCCCCGCCAATCCGACCATTGGCGCTGCGCGTCGCGGCGGCCAGAGAGGCCACGATTTCCGTCGGCCTCGACGTGACTCCCCCGGTCGCGGCGGCGGGCGGCGCACCGACGGCGGGCGGCGCACCGACGGCGGGCGGCGCTCCGACGGCGACATTCCCGGCGAGCTTCCCCGCGGCCCCGGCCCCCCCGGCGCGGGCGGCCGGGCTCGTGGCGACCATCCGCAATGTCGGGCGCACCACGATCCCGGCAATCGCACGGGACGGCACCCCGACGCTCGTCGAGGCGTGGAGCCTTCCGCTCGCACCCGATGGGGACGCCGTTCGTCTTGCCGGAGCACCGTTGGTGGCAGATCTCCGGCCGGGCGCACAGGTCGTCCTCCACCTCCCCCGGCCGACTGAGTCCGCGATCGTCGTGCTTCGGCTCTCCGGCAACCAGGCCGCGATCGGGCGGTGCCTGGCGGCGGTCGCCCTGTTCAACGTGTCCCCGACTGGTGGCCCTGTGCTCACGCAGCTCCGCGTGCCGGACCTGCGCGATGCCAGTCTCGTCCCGCCCCCGCCCACGGCGGTGTCCGCGAGGCTCGCGGGCCGGCGCGTCCCGCGTTCGCCGGGCACGGCCAGCGTCTCGGTCATGCAGGCGGACGCCGCGGGCGAAGTCGCGATCGGCCTCGTCCCGGAGGCGGCGCCCGGCGCGCCCGACATGCCCGCGGAGCCGCCGGCGGCGGCGCCAGCGATCCTCGTGCGGACGCTCTCGACCCTGCCCTCGGACGCGGCCGGCCCAACGGGCGCCCTCGTGGAGTGGCCCGGCGATCGTGTCGCGGATTCCCCCACGCTGCTCATGGTCCCCGGCGTGCCGGCAGGCATCCGCCTGGTGGTCGTCGGGCTGATCCCGGACGGCGGCTTCGCCGCCGATCCCGTGACCCTTCGGCTCGCCTGGGCCCTCGTCGCCGACCCGGGAACGGACCCGACGCCGCGCTGACCCGGGCCCTGCGCGCCGTGAGCGGGTCGACCTCGGGCGGGCGGCGCCTTCACCCCAGTTGTGAAGCCTCTGGCGTCCCGCGCGCCGGGCGCGTACCATCCGCTTCCCAGCCAACCGGAGGGTTCCGATCGTCGCTTCGCCCCTGGCCGGAGGACAGCCTTCAGCAGGCAGTCCGAGGTCCGCCAAACGCCCCTGTGACCCGCGTCGCCTGCGCACGCCCGGGAGCCTGCCGGTGCGCCAGGCGCACCGCGTAGCCCTGCACGCCAGCGGTATCCGCGTGGGGCCGGGCTGGGTCGTCGGCGGTCTCCTCGCCGCCGCACTTCTCTCCACCGGGATGGTCGCCGGGTCGACCGGCGCCGCCGCACCGACGGTCCGCTCGGGCGAGGCAAGCCAGGCCCAGCTCGTCGCCGCGGTGTCCTCCCGCCCGGTCCCGTCTTCCGACCCGGCAGGTGAGGTGTGGGTCGACACGTCCAGTGGCGTCTCGGGCTCCAACTCGCCGGTTGGCGGGCAGATGGTCACGACGGCGGGGATCGGCGCTGCTGCGGCGCCGGTTGTGGGTTCCTTCGCACCCAGCCAGAAGGCGACGTCCCGCCCCAAGGCGACCGCTCGCCCGACTGCGACGCTCCGTTCGACGGCGACCGCGCGCCCGAAGGTCACGCCCCGACCGACGGCCGCACCGGTGACGAAGCCGGTCACCCATGCCACGGGGGCGACCGCGCCGCGCCCAGTTTCCACGCCGAAGCCGACCCCCGCGATCGCCTATCAACACCGGGTCGCCGGTCGGGCCACCTGGGGCCACTTCGGCGGCGCGGTGATCACTCGCCTGCCGCAGGGAACCCGTATTCGCGTCTGTGGTCGCCTCGGCTGCTGGGAGGGCGTGTCAGCCGGGTACGGCCCGTCGCCTGCTGGCGGCAACCTTGTCGACCTCGACGCAGCCGTCTTCCAGCGCATCTGTGGCCCGCTGGCGACCGGGGTCGGCTCGGTCGCGCTGGCCTGGCGCTGATCGGCGCTCGCCCCGGGTCCGCCCAGGAGGAAGTCCCGCTGTCCCCTGGCAGCGCCGGAGGCACCACCTCTCCGGGGCCGGCGCGCCGCCTCGAACCGGCCGCCTGTCTCGTCGACGCGGAGAGGTGCCGGAGCGGTCTATCGGTGCGGTCTTGAAACACGCTCGCATGACCTAACCGCACCACCGCCACGCCCAGGACCGCTGGGATTGGCCCCGGTGTTGGGGCCATGGGCCGAACTTCCAGCGAACGCACGCCGTCACCCGAGGCTCCGCAGATCGAGCACTCTCCCCCAGTGGAGCGCCCGGACCGCCACGAGGACACCGAGCGCAGCGAGCACGAGGATCGCCGCGGCCGCGATCGAGGCATCGAGGTCACCGCCCTGGAACTCGCCGTACACGACGAGCGGCAGCGTCTGGGTCCGCCCCGCGAGGTTGCCGGCGAACA
>Ga0209048_10000830_pt1 | contig 32954 bp, 33 predicted proteins | sample FrelakmetCRP12CR_FD_187146 | JGI IMG/M metagenome (GOLD analysis project Ga0209048, IMG submission 187146) | Freshwater lake sediment microbial communities from the University of Notre Dame, USA, for methane emissions studies - CRP12 CR (SPAdes)... | ecosystem: Environmental > Aquatic >...
GTTAGTTTCTATCTTTTATAATATTTTCTATTATTCCGAAATTTAAACATGATAAATGAGAAATTTTTGCTTGTATTATAATAAAATCGCGCGGGTAGGTGTCCTTATAGTAACCATACTATGCGGTATTTTCCGATATTTTTTTCCAATAAAAAAAAGAAATTTTTCTTTGATTTAGATATCAAGGATTGTACGTAATTTTTTTTTCGATATGAATACTGATCGGGTAATGACCAGGAATTTCGGTTTCTTCAACCCGGTAGAGAACGGCCTCATCAATATCTTCATCGGTGATGCCATATTGGCTGTGGTCAATCACCTCCATCGAATAAAGGCTGCCACCTGAAATGTTCAACCGGCAGATCGGCGGGTTATCCCCGCCCGACCGGATATAATAATATGATGACCCGATATAACTCTCCCGGCGGTCAGAAAGCCACTCGAGGACTTCTGAATAACGCATCGGGTCCTGAGGCCCCGACCATTCACTGTCATATGCCATATTTCCGGTTGATTTAAACACTTCGACCATTTTTATAACCTCCTTCTGACCCTTTGGTTCCGCTGCTGTACCGCACCAAAAAGACCCGCTATCACCCGATGTTATCGTACGGATTGCGGGTAGTGGTATATGGGGTGGACCGGAAAAAATGTCCCGCCCTTATTGATTTTACGTATGGGCACCCCCCCGTCTGAACCGATCCGTTGATTTCCAGGTGACAAGAATCCCCTTGTAGAACCGGGATTGTTTTCTGCCTGGGGTACCGGTCGGCTGATAAGTAAAACCAACAGGGAAGATAGAAAGAAGGGTACTTCTTATAGTATTAATAATTATTTATTTATTTTGTACTACTATGAATAAATATAAAAACTATCCGTGTTTTTTACGACTCGCTGGAACTTATTTTTAGTATTTCGCCACATATTTAAACGACAAAAGCAAAACAGGATTAATCCGGGGATAGTTGGAGTCTAATCCCCGGATTAATGTGTGTAGAGAGCACTACACAAGAGAGTTGGGAGGATGATATGGGTTACATATCAAACCTCCACTTCATCTGTCCGCACGCGGACAATTTTTTCCACGGGTATCTGGAATATTTTTCCATCTCCCATTTTTCCCGTTTTTGCTGCCTGTTGGATCAGGCTGATAACTGTTTCTGCATGGTCATCCCTGATAATCACTTCAATCGATGTCTTTGGGAGGAGATCGATAGCCATTGTTCCGCCCCTGAACTGCAGCGTGATCCCTTTCTGGTCTCCTCGTCCCATTACTTCGGTAACCGTCATACCATAAAACCCGTGGTCTTCGAGGGTTTTTTTAACGAAATCAATGCGTTCAGGGCGGATAATTGCTTTTATCATCTTCATATCATCACCTCCTTTCTAGATTATGCACGTTCCCCGTGCTGGGATAGATCCAGTCCTACATACTCCTCTTCCTCAGTCACCCGCAAGCCCATTAACCGGTCTACAACTGTTGCCAGTACCCATGTCAAACCGAATGCGTAGAACATGATGAACAGGGCGCCTCCTACCTGTATGAGAAACTGGTAGACATTTCCATACATCAGACCCGTGTAACTGTTGATAGCAGCAGATGCAAATATGCCGACTGCAATTGTTCCCCAAAGGCCTCCTATCCCATGTACAGACCAGGCATCAAGGCTTTCATCCATTTTCTTATTCATACGCCAGAGCATTGCCCGGTAACAGAGAATACCTGCTACTGCTCCAATGAGGATCGAGACCAAAGGTCCCACATATCCTGCGCATGGTGTGATAGCACCAAGGCCTGCAATCGCTCCGCTCACCATCCCAAGAGAACTTGGATGACCACTAATCCACGATGCAAACAGCCATGCGAGTGCTCCGGCAGCGGCTGAAGTATTAGTGACCACCAGTGCATTAACAGCGAGCCCGTTCGCTGCCAGCGTGCTTCCGCCATTAAAACCGAACCAACCGAACCATAACAGTCCGGCACCCAGGAGTGTCATGGGAATATTGTGCGCTTCCATCGCATAGGTCCCGAAACCCGCTCGTTTGCCGATGACTATTGCAATGGCAAGAGCTGAAAACCCTGCAGTAATATGGACGACTGAACCGCCGGCAAAATCAAGGAATCCAAGTGAGCTCAGCCATCCCCCTCCCCAGACCCAGTGTGTGACAGGGTCATATACAAGCGTGGTCCAGAGAAGTGCAAACAGGATGAACGAGCTCAATTTGACCCGCTCCGCCATACCTGATGTTACGATTGCCATGGTAACAGCGGCGAACATCAGCTGGTATGCCATAAAGAGGAGACCGGGAATTGCAACGCTGTAGGGGCCGGGGTCCATCCCCACTCCTTCAAGTCCTACCAGGGAAAGATTTCCCATGGCCCCTGAAACATCTCCGCCAAATGCGATTGAATAGCCAATAATAATCCACTGGATACTTACCAGTGCAAACGCCACGAAAGACATCGCGACCATGGAGATGAAATTCTTCTTACGTACAAGACCCCCGTAAAAAAGCCCGACACCTGGTGTCATCAACATCACTAAGGCGGTTGATGCGAGGAGCCACGCGGTATCTCCACTGTCAATTGCCATGTATATAATCACCTGATTTTCTGTGAAATTTCCATGCTGGGTACATTATTCCAGTCCTTTCTTCTGGTCCCGGTGCCTCAAACATTGGTCCGGATGATTTTTGCAATACCTGGAGATGTCGCATCCATGTTCAAAATCTTCCATGGTAACATGTAACGAAACAAGGATCTTTTTACAGGGTTCCAGGGGAATTATCTGAGCACCTGCTGTATGTTCCATATCAAGCCAGGCTCCATTATCAATCGATAATTGATCACCCAAAGGTACAATGCTCCCACCTGTTTCGTGGACATTATATTCTTCAGCACCATGGCCATGTTGTTTCATTGTCGTTCCGGTTTTAGTCTGACTACTCCCTACCAATGGAAGGATCCTATTTACCAGACTATATAAATTTTTCTTTTTTGACGAAATAAAAAAAATTAATAGTTCGCCAGGTAGCGCTCAAGTTCCCATGGGTGGACTGCGAGACGGAATGCATCAGACTCCATCTGTGCAGTGCAGGTCAGACTGTCCATAATATGTCCGCCAAGAGTTTTTGTGAGCACTTTATCCTTCATCAGGTAGTCATGTGACTCTGTGAGGCTTCCCGGGAGCATTTCAATGCCCATTTTGTCCCGTTCCGCTGCAGTAAGGTGGTAAATGTTCTTGTCTGTCGCTTCTGGGGGCATGGTTTTATTCCTGACGCCATCAAGACCTGCGGCCAGCATGGAGGCAAACATAAGGTAGGGGTTGCACATCGGGTCAGGGCTGCGGAATTCTGCACGTGTACCATTGCCACGGGCGGCAGGGACCCTCACGAGTGCCGACCGGTTCGCGTCGCTCCAGGTGATGTAACATGGGGCTTCATATCCGGGGACGAGCCGTTTATACGAATTGATCGTAGGGTTTGCAACCCTTGTTATGGCCTTCGCGTGTTTCAGAAGCCCGCCTATGTAAAAGAGGGCGATATCACTCAATTGTTTCGGGGCCTTAGGATCGAAGAATGAATTTTTTCCGTCTTTTGAAAGCGACCCGTGCGTATGCATACCGCTGCCATTAATCCCACCAATTGGCTTTGCCATGAATGATGCATGGAGGCCATGTTTCAGCGCAATTGCCTTTGTTGCGAATTTCTGGGTCATGATCTGATCGGCGGTGGTGACCGCGTCCCGGTACTTGAAATTGATCTCGTGCTGACTTGCTGCTACTTCGTGGTGGGACATCTCAATCTCAAATCCCATCTCGGTTAGTGCCATGACGATTTCCCTGCGAACGTTCTCCCCCTTGTCATTCGGGGCAAGATCGAAATAACAGCCCTGGTCAGAGAACTGTGTTGAGGGTTTTCCATCCACCATGTTGAAAAGGAAAAATTCCAGTTCAGGACCTGTATTGAAGGAGAAACCCATCTTTGCGGCTTCATCCATTGTCTTTTTCAGGATATACCTGGGGTCCCCTTCGAATGGCTTGTTCCCATATGTATATACATCGCAGACGAACCGTGCAACGCGGGTATCATTAGATCTCCAGGGCAGAACGGTGTACGACGCTGTATCAGGTTTTAAAAGCATATCTGATTCTTCAATCCGGGTAAAACCCTCGATGGAAGAACCGTCAAACCAGATCCCCTCAGTGAGGGCTTTCTCTACCTGTTCAACAGGTATTGCGGCATTCTTTGGCTGCCCCTGCACATCGGTAAACTGGAGGCGGACAAACTTAACAAGGTCTGCATCGATACGCTCGAGCATCTGGTCGACATCTTTCTTGCTTGACATTATAAATAAATAAACCCTGCCATTATTTATAATTACGTAAACCGCTTTACAGACATTAACAAATAATTGGGGTTATTTCTCTAAATAAACGAGTATTTCCTGTTATTTTTTAAATTCTTCGAATATAAAGGTGGAAGGGTATTTCCATCTCTATAATAGTTATACTAAACGAAACATTTTCAATTCCCTACCGATAAAGGAAAACCGGCAGACCCGGGTCGATGACAGGTGGCAATAAAAAATACCTCTGTCCTTCACCCAAGGGAATATTTATTGATCAGGGATTTCACCGTTCATCAAGTATTCAGATTGATCAAGTCGCATTACCGATCCATCAAAGGGTTTCCTGGTGGCAGGGTGGAGCCAGAACAGGCGATAATCAACTTCTAAAAAGCCGGGTACCTTAAAAAAAACCCGGATCCTGTCTAATCACGTATATGATCAAAAAAAATAAATCACTGGCCTGAAGGAACAGTGATTGGAGTTCACTATCAGTCAAGGAGGATACTGTTAGCTTTGTCCTTGTATGCATCCATCACATACGGGATGCCAGATATGCGGCTCGATTCCTCTGTTAAGGCCATCACATCATTTCTGGATATTGTCTTGAGATTGAAATTCCGGCTCCCTGCCATCAGCTGCTGGAGGCCGGTCCTGAATTTCTGTGCGTAGGTGTAGATACCGATCGCACCCATCGGGATCTCTTTAAACCGTGCCCCGTACTTCTCTTTCAGTTCTTCATACGAGACGAAAATTTCTTCGGCCTTTGTCCCGTACTTCGAAACTGACTTCGGAAGGTCGCCATCTTTTATCCACTTCTCGATGTTCTTTCCTGTCATCCCGGGGATCATGAGCGCACGGCCCATGCAGACTGCCTTCACATTGGGACTTCCCATCGCGAGTGACTTGAATACATTTGGTTCGTCGGAGAATCCACCGGCCATCGCTATATCAGGTACCCTGATACCTCTCTTTTTCAGCTTCTCACAGTACTGGTTGGCCAGTGCCTGCAAGTAAAACGTAGGGATCCCCCACTCGTTCATCATTGGCCACGGGCTCATACCGGTACCTCCGGAAGCGCCATCGATGGTCAGGAGGTCGATCTTAGCATCTGCCGAGAAACGAATTGCCATTGCAAGTTCGACTGCGGAGTATGCCCCGGTCTTCAAGGTGACCCGTTTGAACCCGATGTCACGGAGACGGTCTACCTCTTCGAGGAACCCTTCTTTTGTAACAAACCCGAGACGGGAATGTCGCTCGAACTCCTTGATTGCTCCCGCCTTAAAGGCCTTCTGGATCTCTGGAAGTGTTGGATCAGGCAGAACAATATATCCACGCTTTTTCAGTTCAATTGCCCGTTCCAGGGAGTTTACCTTGATTTCTCCCCCTATGCACTTGGCACCCTGGCCCCATTTCAGCTCGATGGTGTCGAGGTTATGCTTTGAAGAAACATATTCGGCTGTTCCGAGACGGGTGTCCTCGACATTCATCTGGACGAGCATTTCTCCATACCCGTCGTAGAACTTCTTGTAAATGCCGATCCTGCGGTCCATTTCAGGGGATTCCGACACTTTGCCTTTACTATCGAGTTTAAGGCCTGGATCAATCCCACAAACGTTCTCACCGCAGACAATGGTAATACCGGAAATTGCCGCACCTATGGCAAAATGTTCCCAGTTGATCCGGGCAATATCTGTGGACCCGAGGGCACCGGTAAAAATGGGCATACGCATCTTTACCTTCTTATCCCATCCGTACTCGGTTTCGGTGTCAACTGATGAGAATACTGCACTATCAGGGCCGATTTCTGTCCCTTCGGGCAGGCCTTTCGCGCCTACCGCGTATCCCTGGATATTCAGGTGTGAATAATCAACAGGGTAGTTTTTATCCGCACCAGCCGTGATCTCTCCAAAAGGTCCGGGGTACAGGACTTCACGTCCGCGGAATGATGATAACCAGGTCTCGCAGCCTCCTTTACATCCATCGATGCAACGGGTACAGATCCCTGACATGGGCGATACGTCCCGGGAGCGGTTTACCGTTCCGGTCGCTTCGTTTGCATTCGGTTGTCTAAGATTCATTAACTCTCTCCTGATGCTCTCTTTTAATAGCCTTGAACAAAAATCAAGGGGGGGGTCCGAGCGACAATGCTCAAACAAGAGAGTTTGGTTTTTATACCGATATAAGCACTTGCCTTCTGTTGTATATAAAAAGTTTATGGTTACATCATGGGTAACTACAAGGGAACCACCCAGCCAGTCAATAATTTTTGAATTCTATCTGGGCTGGATTATCGATTTAAAGTTATTATCGGATATTATTAGTAATAGAACGATAACCAAACCCGATGGGTATACTTTTTAGTCAGACCCGGCCAGGATTTGTCAAATGATACATATAGGCACGATTTTGGAATAAATACTCGTTCAGAGGACTATTACGATAAATAAATTCAAAACTTCTAATTAATATGAGAATTCTGATTGGATAGTCTCCGGTCGTTTCCAGCAACATCACGATCCATTTGAGTAGTGAATCGGTGGAAGGATACTGTACCCCATATATGAGATTTATCAACGAGCAAATCAAATTATACTGATCCCTATAATAATCAGCCAACAGGGCATACGTGGTAACAATGTGTGGCATAATTGGTGTTATTGACAAGAAACGTGAGTTGATGGATGGTTCCTCAATCAGGCAGGCCCTCTCCAGAATGGATGAAAGAGGCAGCGGAGAGGGGGCAGGTTACGTTGCATACGGTGTGTTCCCCGAGTTTAAGAATTATTATGCGATTCATGTCTTTTTTGACAATATTCACGAAGCGAAAGGTTCTGTGGATAGTTTACTTTCCGAATGGGGGACCGTTGTCCATGATGAGGAAATTCCAACAAGTGACCACGCAAAGATCAGGAAAGTCCACACGCCCTGGAGATATTTCTTCAAACCTGATGCGACACTGATGCCCCGCAGTACCGCACCTGAAGAGGATATCGTGACACATATTGTCATGAAAGTGAATACAATGATGCCCGGTGTACTGATTTTTTCGTCCGGTAAAAATATCGGCGTATTCAAGGCTTCCGGGTGGCCGGAGGATGTAGCCGATTTCTACAAAATTCATGAATATAAAGGATACATCTGGCTTGGCCACAACCGGTACCCTACTAATACACCCGGATGGTGGGGTGGCGCTCACCCGTTCAACCTCCTGAACTGGAGTGTTGTCCATAATGGTGAAATTACTTCGTACGGCACCAACCGGCGTTATATTGAGAGCTACGGGTACCAGTGCACAATGTTTACCGATACCGAGGTCGTTGCGTACCTGGTTGACCTCCTCGTGCGCAGGCACGGTTTATCTGCCGAAATGGCGGTAAAGGCTCTGGCTCCCCCGTTCTGGGATGAAATCGATCGCATGCCTGAAAAGGAACGCCTCCTCCATACCGCGATACGACTGACCTATGGTCCGGCGCTCATGAACGGTCCGTTTGCAATTGTTGTGGCAAATGAAAACTCAATTGTCGGGTTTACGGACAGGATAAAACTACGCCCGCTTGTATCCGGGGAATATGGCAACCGTCTCTACATATCGAGCGAAGAAGCGGCAATCAGGACAATGGAACCTGATGTTGAACGCATAATGATGCCAAGGGCCGGATCACCTGTAATAGGGAGGTTGATTACATGAATATCGGCACCGTACCGATGAAATTCCGTGTGAGCATTGACCAGGAACAATGCATGGCATGTGGACGGTGTGTTGAAAACTGTTCCTACGGGGTATTCCGGATGGAGAACGGCGTTGTCCGGGTCAGTCCCAGGCATTGTGTCGCCTGTCACCGGTGTCTTGCGATGTGCCCGCGGGATGCAATATCTATCGAAGAGCGCCCTGTTGATTACAGGAGTCACCCGCTCTGGACGACTGAGGTGAAGGAAGCGATATTCAACCAGGCACGGACCGGAAAAATTATTGTCGCCGGAATGGGTAATGCCCTCCCGTACCCGGTCATCTTCGATCGGCTGGTACTGGATGCCTGCCAGGTGACAAACCCGAGTATCGACCCCCTCCGTGAACCAATGGAGTTGCGCACATACGTAGGGAAAAAACCCTCACACCTCGATCTTCTGACAAAGGAAAACGGGGATGTCGAGTTAATGTCAGCCCTTGTCCCGAATCTCATGTTAGAGACCCCGATTATGATCGGGCACATGAGTTATGGTGCAATCAGCCTCAATGCCCAGACAAGCCTTGCAAAAGCAGTGAGTGAAATCGGGACCTTCATGGGAACAGGTGAAGGAGGGCTGCACGAGAGCCTCTACCCCTACCAGAGCAACATGATTGTGCAGGTAGCTTCGGGTCGTTTTGGTGTGGATATCAATTACCTCGAACGTGGCGCTGCAATTGAAATTAAAATCGGCCAGGGTGCGAAACCAGGAATAGGTGGGCACCTGCCCGGGGAAAAAGTCAATAAGGAGGTCTCCGTTACCCGGATGATCCCGGAAGGAAGCGATGCAATCAGTCCGGCGCCGCATCATGATATTTACAGTATAGAAGACCTCAAGCAATTGGTCCGGGGCTTAAAAGAAGCAACAGAGTGGAAAAAACCGGTCTTTGTCAAGATTGCCGCGGTGCATAATTCAGCAGCAATTGCAGCCGGCATCGCCCGGTCATCAGCTGATGCAATAGTTATTGACGGTTTCCGTGGTGGGACGGGTGCTGCACCACGGGTGTTCCGGGACCATGTGGGGATACCGGTGGAAGCAGCTATTGCGAGTGTCGATGCAAAGCTTCGTCAGCAGGGTATCCGGAATGAGGTATCAATTATCGCGAGTGGCGGGATCCGTGAAAGTGCCGATGTCGCAAAAATCATTGCACTCGGGGCTGATGCAGTATATATCGGTACAGCTGCGTTAATTGCCCTCGGGTGCCGGGTATGTGGGACATGCAATCGAGGTGTCTGTGCATGGGGGATTGCGACACAGCGGGCTGATCTCGTGAGCCGCCTGGACACTGAGATCGGTTCAAAACAGGTAGTCAATCTCATCCATGGCTGGACTGATGAACTTGCTGAGCTGATGGGTGCAGCGGGAATCAACAGCATCGAAAGTCTCAGGGGTAACCGGGACCGTTTAAGAAGTTACATGCTCGATGAAGCGCTTATGACTGTGCTTGATGTGAAATCAGTGGGTGCGTGAGTCGAATGAAAACTGTCGAGATCGATGCGAAAGACCTTCATTATACCCCGTTAAACCAGCAGATCAGAAAAGCCGTAAGTGAAGGGGCAAAGGAGATAATCATCAGAAATATCATGGGGCAACGGTTCATCGCGGATGGCTTAAAAGGCCAGGTATCGCTTGTCCTTCACGGGGTAGCCGGTGGGGACCTCGGGATGTTCATGAGCGGGCCGGATGTTACATTGTATGGCAATGCCGACCATGCACCCGGTAACACGATGGATGCCGGCTCCATTGTCATCCACGGGAGTGCAGGTGATGCAGTTTCCCATAGCATGCGGGGTGGAAAAGTATTTGTCCGCGATAGTATCGGGTACCGGGGGGGCATCCATATGAAACAATATCTGGACAAATGCCCGATACTCGTCCTGGGTAGTTCAGCACGTTCGTTCCTTGGTGAATATATGGCCGGGGGCATGATCCTGGTTCTCCGGCAGTTCCCCGATTCCATGAATAATGAACGCGGTATCGGAAGTGGAATTCATGGCGGAGAGATATTTATCAGGGGTGAGATCGGTGATAATTGTGTCGGGGTTGGAACAAAGAAAGATCTCTGCAATAGTGAGGAGATTGCACGGATAACCCCGTTGATCCACGAATTTGCAGAAAAATTTGGGATCGACCCCGCTCCATTTCTGAAATCGAATTACACGCGGATATCTCCGGCTAGCAGCCGACCATTTGCGAATAAGTATACATGGGAGTAGTGGTTGCGATGGAACAAAAAACATACCAGGACTTAAAAAAAGAAGTATGGGAAACCGGGAGTTGTTCGGGATGTGGGGGCTGCGTTGCAGTATGCCCGGCAGATGCAATTACATTCCGGGAAATTGGCGATACTTCAGCCCCGGTTCAGTCCGGATATTGTAAGCAGGTAACAGACGGGGTGGCCTGCGGTGCGTGTTATGCAGTATGCCCAAGAACAGTCCCCCCTACGACAGAAACCCTTGGGAATTATATTGACCTCCTCGCCGTGAAAACGACCCGCGATATCCCCAGAAGACAAAGTGGTGGAGCGGTGACCGGAATTCTGGCGCATGCACTTGATACCGGGATGATTGATGCGGTTGTCACCATAGCCGAAGACCGGTTTACAATGAGGCCTGTATCCGTCGTCATTACTTCCAGTGAGCAGCTAATACACGAAGCCGGGAGCCGGTACAGCTGGTGGGTTCCTTTTCTCGCTGCGCTTAAAACCGCAGTTGTAAACCGCAAATACAATAAGATTGCAATTGTCGGTGTACCTTGTACCGTGCAGGCCGTATCAAGGATAAGGTCCTCTGATAATGACCTTTTAAAACCGTATGCCCGTTCCATCCGCCTGGTTATCGGGTTATTTTGTACTGAAAGTTTTGACTACGAGGCACTTGTCGGTAAGAAACTAAAATCAGAGCATAATATAGCTACGTGGGAGATAAAAAAACTCGATGTCCGTGGGAAACTCGAAGTGATCATGAAAGACGGGAGTACGTTTTCATTCCCTATGAAAGAACTCGATGAAACGGTACGGACTGGTTGCCATCATTGCACTGATACCACCGCGCTCTTCTCCGATATTTCCGCAGGGTCTGTCGGGAGTCCCGAAGGCTATACCACACTGATTATAAGAAACCTTATTGGAAAATCATTCCTTGAAAGTGCCGTGCAGGCGGGTGATTTGGTTACAACCGGAGATGTCGATCCCGGTGCAATCGAAAAGCTGGCATCCGCAAAGATCCGGAAAAATTCTATCAACTAATTTTTCCGGGTGTGAACGGCTTCCTTTTTTTTTAAATCTCAATGGATGTTCTTACCGTGTGAGCTGATAGTGTAACCTGTAAGTTCTGTCAATTCCTTCGGGTATAATATCATTATAGCATCTATCACTATTACTCAGAATCAGGAAAATCTGCGGAACACCGCGTAAATCCCATTGTTATATAATTACGAAGAAACGAGGAAACATATGAAAATTCGTGCAATAATCTCATTATTTCTCACCATCATAATCCTCGCAGGATTTTCTTGTGCATTTACAGCCAGTGCATCTGCAATTCCTGTAATGGTAAAGGCCGATAACACCTATATTGCTCCTTTTAGTTCTGCCTACAATACCTGGTTCAATACCAGATCTACTGCACCATCCGAAATCCAGGAAGGACACGGGCTGGGGTTGATCCCCGCACCCGTCGACCTGTCCGGAGCATCAGATTCCGGGACCTGGAGCAACAATGTAAATGCTCCAGGAGTTGTTGGTTACGCGTTGCAGAGAAGCGTGGGGATTGCACAAACACCTGGAACTACCGTTATCGCCTCCAGGAGCTCTGACAGCTATGATCTCCGTACATTGGGAAAACTAAGCCCAATTCGAAACCAGGGCCAGGATGGGAATTGCTGGGCATTTGCATCCACTGCATCGCTTGAATCGTCACTGTTACCAGGGGAAAGGTATGATTTTTCTGAGAATAATGAAAAGAACCTGCATGGCTTCGATGTGCCCATAAACCTGGGTGGCAATGATTTTATGGCAACGTCATACCTTGCCCGGTGGTCAGGTCCGGTATCAGAAGCTGCGGATCCGTATTCTTACGGGACTACGGTCTCTGCATCAGGTCTTCTCGTTGAGAAACATGTCCAGGAAGTATTTTTCATTCCTACCCGGCGGGAACCTCTTGACAACGACCTGATTAAGTCCGCAGTCAGACAATATGGTGCGGTATATTCCACATTACGGTATGAATCCTCTTCCTACACAACACGTACCGCGGCGTATTATTATTCCGGGTCTGGTGGATTTAATCATGCTATTGATATTGTCGGATGGGATGACGGTTATTCATCCGGGAATTTCGATAACCCACCCCCTGGGAACGGTGCATTCATAGCCAGGAACAGCTGGGGCACGACATGGGGAGATGCAGGGTATTTCTATATCTCGTATTATGATACCCGCATTGGCAGGGATAATGCGATGTTTACTGCAGAGTCACCAAATAACTATTCACGGGTATACCAGTACGATCCGCTCGGATGGGTCGCAAATTTCGGGTTCGGGACCGACACCGCATACTATGCAAATGTTTTTACCTCTGCCGGAAATGAACAACTGAAGGCAGTCGGGTTCTATACGTCGGCAACGAATACGGCATATGAGGTAAAGGTGTTCATGAACCCTGATAGCGGACCGATCAGCTCCAGTGGCTATGTGTCAGAACAGAATGGGACGATCAGTCTTCCCGGGTACCATACCATCCGTCTCGATAATCCGGTCAGCCTTAAAAAAGGTGACCGGTTCTCAGTCGCGGTTAAGGTGGTATCTGCCGGGTGGACTACACCAGTGGCGATAGAATTACCAATAAACGGATATTCCGCGGGAGCAACAGCTTCCTCCGGTCAGAGTTACATCAGCAGCAATGGTGCAGGTTGGAGCGATCTTACGCTGTCCCAGCCGAACACGAATGTTTGTTTAAAGGCATACACCAGTTCGGGTTCAACCCCTGTCGCTGTAACGAAACCCTCTTCCACAGGATGGCAAACGCTAAAAAATCTTACCAGGTCATCAACCCCGGTAAAAAGTAATGTTGCCCGGGGTTATCTGAAAACAGGCCCGGTTAATCAGACGAATCCGGTCAGCCGGGTACTCACCGGGGAGGCATCTACCCGGAACACTCTCCAATCATTTGCACCGGCACCAGAATCTTACATTTCCAGGTACCGGGTGAGTACCGGAAATGTATCCTTCTGAGGCAGTTCCCCTGAGAAGCTCCTCGCAAAGTACCAGGGGTCTGATTGAGATACCAAAAAAGTCCCTTCAGGTATCACGAACTGTCAGCACTATGGTCTCCCATTTAAAACCCGGAAGATCCCTGATTTTTTGGTAGTTGGCGAACGATTATCATCCTGTTTTCATAATAGTGTAGGTATATAAACCGTTGCGGTACCACCCCGGTAACTCCAATACGCAAAAGCGATTCGACTAAGGTCCAATTAAGAAAGTGTTTCACCAGGTGTATCCCATGTCTCCGGAAAATTACTTTGTTCAGGCAGGTGAACCAGATTCCATCAAGGCGGGAAAAGATAAAAAATAATCTCAGCAAAGGTTGCCGTATCTGTCAAAAAGGGGCCAAAATGGTCCTTTTTGTCACCGGGGTATGTCACCGTACCTGCTGGTATTGCCCGCTATCGGGTGAGCGAAAAGGAAAAGATCTAACTTATGCCAATGAATGGTTGATTGAAAGCCCTGAGGAAGCGATTGAAGTGGCACATCGCATGAGTGCCCTTGGGACAGGAGTGACCGGAGGAGAACCGCTCGCACGTCCCGAGCGGGTAATTAGCTATTGTTCAAGATTAAAGGATGAATTCGGGCCGGAACACCAGATACATCTCTATACTGGAATCGCACCCGACCGCGAAATGCTTAACCGCCTTGCTGGTATTGTTGATGAAATCAGGCTTCATCCACCAGAGGAGGTTTGGGATACAATCCTGACAAGTGATTATGTGGTATCTGCCGTGAACGCAAAAGAGATGGGATTTGATATAGGGTTTGAAGTCCCGGCCCTTCCCGAAGTCGGTGTTCTCGGTCAGGCACTTCCTGTACTTGACTTCCTCAATATTAATGAGCTGGAATGGGGCGGTCACAATGCCGACGGAATGCGTGAACGTCGTTATACGCTCGAGGACGGGCTTCATAACGCTATAGAGGGTGCAAGAGAATGGGCCTCGCTTATCAGTAAAGAGGAAAAGGTCCATTTTTGCTCCTCATCATTTAAGGACTCAGTCCAGCTCAGAAAGCGGTTAATCCGTATAGCTAGGAATACAGCACGATCTTTTGACCATGTGACACGGGACGGGACTATTATTTATGGGAACCTGGTACCTCATGAAAAAGATCGGGAATGGCTTAAACGACTTAAAACGGGATCGTTTGAAGACCAGGGTGATCATGTTGAACTTTCATGGAGGGTACTGCGTTCCAGCGCAGAAACCCTCTCAGGGGAGAGCTGTATCATTGAAAGGTACCCGGACCGGGGCATTATCGTCGAGGTGACACCCATTTGAGCCTGAGATCTGCGTTAGAACCTTTGTATGAAGCACAGCTCATACGGCAGTGCGTATACAGGCCCCGTCATATTGCTATCATACAGGACGGAAACCGGCGATATGCCAGGAATACAGGTCTTGATACTGCTGATGGTCACCGTGCGGGTGCAGATGTGACTGAAAAAGTCCTTGACTGGGTGCATGAACTGGGGATCACACATATCACCCTCTATTCCTTCTCCACAGAGAATTTCAACAGGGACCCAGGCGAAATAGAATCCCTCTTTACACTTTTCAAAGAGAAATTTTTAAGTGTCCTGACTGACGACAGGGTGTCAAAATACCGGATACGGGTCAGGATGGTTGGTGACAGGACCCTCCTCCCTGATGACTTAAAAGCGGTAGTTGAGATTGCTGAAGAGGCTACGAAAGAGCATAATGATTTTTTCTTAACCATTGCCCTGGCATACGGTGGCCGTAATGAGATCCTTCACGCTGCACGAAGAATCCTTGAAAAAGTCCGTGAGGGCACCTGTAATCCCGAAGAGATTACGTGTTCGATGGTGGAATCACACCTCCATGAGGGGTGTGATTTACCCCCTGTAGACCTCATTATCCGGACTGGAAATGAATGCAGGACTTCCAATTTCCTCCCATGGCTTGCGAACGGGCATGAAAGTGCGGTATATTTTTCGGCACCCTACTGGCCGATGTTTCGTAAAATTGACCTGCTCCGTGCGATAAGGGTCTATTCACAACGAAAAAAAGCCGGAATTACTTCCCAAAACGCCGGACCCGGGACTGATAATCACGGAGGGCCCTGAGAAGGTCCACTTTCCGGATATATTGCCAGTTTGTATCAGAGAAAAAAAGTTCAGAATACACCGATTGCCATATCAGGAAATCAGTCAGGTGGTCGTCCCCGGTTTTAATCACAAAATCCGGGGTATATTTGAATGTCAGGCATGATTCGAGAAGCTTTTCGTCGACCTGCTCAGGCTGGACATGGCTTTTGGCCATCGATTTGATACATTCCGTGATCTCTTCTCTCCCACTCTTACCGATGGCAACGGTAACGGAAAGTCCTGATCCACGTTCTTCAGTCTGTTCCTTGTAATGGATGACCAGATGAGCGATAGCTCCGATTTTTCTGATTACCGGTAAGTATTTTTCAATGGACGAATCTTCTTTTGTACTGATATGAAATGTCAGGCCCTTTATGGTACTGCCATTCATGGCAGATTTTTTAGTTCCCTGAGTATTCCTAATGAATGCTGGATTAGCTTTTCTGGCTGCAACCCCTTCGGAAATATCAATACACCACCTTGTACATGCAAGGATCTTATCCGGGGCATCCTGCATATCCTGTTCGGTGATCATTACGCAGATATGGGCCGGGAGGACCGAGAGCTGACGTTCGAGGCGTCGTTCATATATCCAGTAAATCAAAATGGTGACCTCCGGTTGTACCGATCTTTTCTCATGCATCCGATAGGGCCGTTAATGCAGTTCATACGATTGATCCAAAGGACAGTATGCATTATTCTCTCAATCATTAATTGGTTGTTATTATTTGTCAGGTTTCAACCTGATTTTTTAAGAAGCCCAATCAATGAGTTCCTTCATTGAAAGGCTGTTTACAATGTCCCCGGGACTGCACCAACCTCGTTGTGCGAGGGTTATACCATAATGCATGTTCGAAAATTCATTATCACGATGCGTGTCAGTACCAATTGAAATCCGAACGCCATTGTCTTTTGAATGCCTGATGTATGTGTCATCAAGGTCAAGCCTCCAGGGAGATGCATTACATTCGAGCGAAGTCCCGGTATCCCGGGCACGATCAATTACGCGGGACATATCAATTTCGAATGCAGGCCTCTTTCCCAGGAGCCTGCCGGTGGGATGGCCGATAATATCAACGTTTTCATTCTCCAGCGCCATAATGACGCGGCGTGTCATTGTGTCACGGTCCTCTTTAAGACCGGAATGAACCGAGGCAATAACGAGGTCAAGGTCTGAAAGTGCACGGTCCGGGAGTCCAAGTGTGCCATTCGAGAGGATATCAACTTCGATGCCATGCAGGAGTGTGCAGGCACCTGCCTTCCTGTTGACACGTTCAATTTCATGGGCCTGTCGTTGTAATTTTTCTTTATCAAGGCCATGGGTGATACCGAGAGTTGCAGAATGATCAGAGCAGAGGAGATAGTCATATCCAAGCCCCTCACCTTTGACCGCCAGCTCTTCCAGGGTAAGAGCCCCGTCACTCCAGTCAGAATGGACATGGAGATCACCCCTGATGTCGGTTGGTCCGACCAAGTGCGGCAACTGGTAGTCTCTTGCAAGTTCGATCTCTCCAAGGTTTTCCCGTAGCTCAGGGATAATATATTGGAGTCCCAGGAATGCAAACATATCTTTTTCAGAAGAGAATTCATGGAGTTTACCATCTGCTCGTTCTTCTATGCCGTATTCGTTGACCTTCCGGCCTTTTTCTATGGCAATTTCCCGGAGACGGATATTGAATTCCCTGGACCCTGTCAGGTACATAAGCATGGAACCTAACTGCCGTTCATGGGTGAACCTGATATCAACCCGTTGCCCGAGCACACGAACGGAAGTCTTTCGTTCACCTTCATCGATCACCTCGTCGGCACTATTTCTGAGTTTTGGATTGATAACGGATGGTGATTCTGTTGTAACAATATCAATATCTCCTATCGTGCTCCTGCCACGACGATAACTTCCGGCAACAACCCACGTTCCTGGGGTGAGGGATCCTGCAAGCCTGTTGACAACTGCTTCTGCATCTACCCTGTTCATCCGCCCACCGGCTGCGCGATAAAGAGCGATAGACTTAAGGAATCCCTGTTCTTTTTTCTCTCCAAATCCCTTCAGAGACCGTATACGACGGCCACTGGCTGCCTTCTCAAGGTCCCCTATACTCTGGATATTCATTTTTTTCCAGAGAACTGCAATGGTTTTTGGACCTACCCCTTCCAGGTTAAGCAATTCTACCAGTGATGGTGGTACCCTCCCATGGAGTTCTTCGAGTTCATTGCAGGTACCTGTCTCAACAATCTCCCGGACCTTCTTAGCAATCGCCGGCCCTATCCCCGGGACCAGTTTGAGGTCCTCTTCACTCATTAGTGCTACAGGGTTGTTAACACGTTCAATCACGTCAGCTGCCCTGTTGAATGCACGGATTTTAAAGACATTGTCTCCGGTGATTTCCAGAAGCTGGCCGATTAATAATAATTTTGATGCTATCTCCCTGTTTGAGACATCCATAACCGTGTCCACGTCCCTTGATAGTTCCTTATGGTACGTACTGCAATGATGAACAGGTAAATTAGTTTCTTTTTATCTATCAGGAATCGGGATCACCTAAAATAATTCCATTTATCAGGGATTATGGGGGAAAAACGGAAGGCAGAGCGCCGCAACAGCTGCGAGCTCCCTTACCCCGATACGTTATTGTACCAACGTTATTGTTTAGGGGTTGTTTTCTCCAGTATCTTAACCGGTGTTGGCATAATGCCAGGTCGCGTATCGGTCATCCAGTAAGTGTACGAGAGTACATGGACATGGTATTCGAGATACCCACGGATGAAATCAGAGAGGCCTTCACTACGCCGGCCGAGAATGAGGATCACAAACCAATGGATAACCATTATAATCCCGGCAATGAACCCGTATACCATCAGGACGATTGCTATTGCAATACTGTAAAATATACGGACGAGGAGTTCCCACCTTCTGGCGTTATGCTCATAGGTAAAGAGCTGTGACAAATTTTCTTCTGAATCAGACATATAAATTCACCTTAATTTGGCCGGACTGGATGAATGTTCTGTTTCTGCCGGTCTCGTTTAACTGTCACCTTCTACCTGAATAATATTATTTACCTGAATTGTTCCCGTACAAAAAATATTTGATTTCCCTTTGAGGCACATGTTTTTAAACCATTAAAACGAATCTAGTGAGTCAGATCCTTGTCTGATAACGCCAGTGTCCCGGTAGGGTAGTGGATATCCTAGAAGCCTGCGGAGCTTTTGACCCGGGTTCAAATCCCGGCCGGGGCGCTATTACCTTCTTATGAACTGCTACTTTTTAACTGCTCCTTCAATAGAATCACCTTTTTTCCCGTATTGACAACATTTGAAATAAGCCACCTGATTAGCCGGAGTGAAATATTAACCGTGGACAAACAGAAAATACTTGTCCTGGCTCAGGTCAAGAGATCCCGTTTTCACGGGATACAAGGTTATTTAATATTTCACATAAAAGTATGAAATATAAGTAAGGTGGCAATTTATGAAAAAGAATACATCGAAATTACTAAGTTTCAGACGAGTTGTGACAGTTATTGCAATTCTCATCGCTTTGATCTTTATGGCTGCGCCGGTTTCGGCATCTGCGTGTCATCCGGGCTTCGTTGTCATATACCCCTCAAGTTCATTCCAGTTTTCACAGCCTTCCTTTTCAGGTATCATTATTACAAGTCCGGCTTTGAATCAGGGGGGTGCAATCCAGTTTTCGCGACCCACGTTTTCCAGGAGTGCACCGGGTTTTCTCATCAACGGCAAGGCATATACCCCCTCTAACCCGTTTAGATGGTAATCCCTTTTCTCTTTTTAATAACTGCAATGGGTGATTGCCGGGGCATGCACGAATGTACTGTATCACAAGAATCTCCATATTTTTAGAATACGAAAGAAAAGCATGCTTTTGCATGAAAATTCCTTCGGTTTCCCATAAGCAAGAACAGTGAACGTAATTCTGATAGGTGTTTTTTAATATTCCCGCTTTGTTGAAATGCTCTAGAATATCTTACCATTTTGAAGTATTCCAAAATTTAACCCACGCTCCCGGGGCTCATGGCCCGCCGCTTCGGCGACCCCGGTTGGGATAGAGAATGGTCATTAAATCTCTGAAATTTTCGTGGATTCTTCCGATTAACCCTGCCTAAAGAATATCATATTGGGGGTGGGGCAGAGAGGGGGCGAAACCCCCTACTGTCCACATATTTCTTCCTCTTTTTAAAAATGCAGGGTTTCAACGAAGCCAATATTCCTTCACTGATTCCAATAAAAGCCCAGAATTACTATCAGTCTACTGGCTCAAAACCTCGCGAAAACCCGCGTTTATAATCATCTTCGTGGTTCTGCAACCATGCAGCAGCCTTCAGGTAACCCCTGTCCTCTGCCATTTTTATGATTTTCTGGAAATCCAGGGTGTAATGTACTTCCCTGTTGAGGGGAACGAGCTCATCATAGACCTTCCTGGGAACCTTGACCTTCTCAATCATAGCTAATTCAGCTATTTGACCATAATAGTTTAAGATCTTATGGTTTGTTTGAAACAAAATCGCACTAAAAAATACGATTAAACTGCAGGTCTGATTTAAAACCACATGGACACTTGGTTTAACCATGGGGAAACATATAAGTAAGACTCTGGTTTATACATCAATCACCATGGTTGTGATGGACAGCAGAGGGTGGATATTCTATTCCCTTATATCATTTGTAGCCTTACTCTGGGCGGGGTTCATTTACCAGCAGGGAATTATGCTGTGGATCAGTTTTTTTATCACCCTGACGGTGCTCGGCGTTTCTGCTATCCTTCTCGTATTTCTAATCATGGAGACCAGGGAAAAAGCAACAGATGTTTCATAGATCTTTTCTGGTAAGGACCCTATAGTTCCCATAAGACGAAATGTGACCCTAAACCTTACGGAATGTAATAAAAGAATTGAGATTGAATTACTCTATTAATGCCACCTTACTAAATTTCCTGATTCCTGTAACGGTAAAAGAGAAGAGTATTTATGTTCCATAGTGGAGTAAAATAATCTTATGAGGGTAAGATCAGGGGAAGTATTCTACATGGCTATCCTGATGATCATTCTCTTATTTGGAATGTTTGTCCTCGTTGCTCTTGCCATGATGATTTCGGCGGATCAGAGTATGATCGCTGAACGCAAAGGAGCTATTTTCCAATTGGTTGACCAGCTCACACAGGCCCTGCAACCTCTAATAGTTGCTCTTGCCCAGATGACAGGGTTCTTTATTGATCAGTTCTGGCAGCTCATCCCCAGTTAGATATTTTTATATGTATTTCTGATTCAGGGTGGGGCGGCCGGTCAGAGTTGAATATCTGTTGATCCTATTGTGAGAAGATAAAACGGTTATATTGACCTGATCATTAAATATTCCGCGTCTTGAACGGTATATTCCGGAACTGCAATTTCCGGGGAATAGAATGTTGGTTTTTCGTGTTGAATAATTAAAGGTAAGTGCCGAATGCATAAAAGTTGACTCATCATTGCTACTTAAACCTGATATTCTGGGGGTATGCAATTCAGGAATGTTGATAAATAAGGTCATCCGTCAAGATTGGAATCAAATCAGTACTATAAACTGGTTTGTTTGTGGTGCCTGATAAGTGATTTGAATTCCTGTGTGGTTTTTGCAATATCATCAGAATTTATAATGGCGGAAATAACAGCGACACCGTCGGCCCCTGCAACTAGTACTTCCCTGATATTTTCTTTCTGAATGCCCCCTATGCCTATCACCGGGATTGAAATATTTTGCTTGATTGCGGCAATGAGGGTGGTCCCGTGTCCCGGGCCTGCATCCGCCTTTGTAACTGTCCCAAACACCGGGCTGACTGCAACATAATCTGCCCCGCCTGCCTCGGCATTAACTGCTTCCGCAACTGATCCCACTGATACACCGATTATAAAATCCTCAGGAGCCATCTGCCTGGCCTCACATAATGGCAGGTCATCCTGTCCGAGGTGCACTCCGTCTGCACCGGATGCGATGGCAATATCGATCCGGTCATTGACGATGAACAATGTACCGGCGTTACGTGTAATCTCCCTGATTTTGCAAGCTGTGATGAATAGCTCGCGTCCCGTCATTGCCTTATCGCGGAGTTGGATGACGTCTGCCCCACCGGCTACAGCTTTTTTTGCGATTTGCTGGTGAGTCAGCCCTATTTTGAGTTTCTCATCAGTAACCACATACAGGTCGTATGGCATATCAGAGTTTCCTGATTTTTGCATCGCGTGCGAGATCCGCAGGGGTAAGTAACGATAGGTGATCAAATACGGCGGTTTTAAAAGATCCAGGCCCTGAAGTATTGGCTGCCGCCAGTTCACCTGCAATTCCGAATGCCGCAAGTGACGCTGTCGACGCTTCTGCCATGTCCCGTTGAACTGCTGCGAATGAAGCGATAATTGAGGTTAGCATGCAACCCGTTCCTGATATTCTGCCCATCATGGGATGCCCGTTTTCAACGGTGATGACCCGACTGCCGTCACTCACAATGTCTGTGGGGCCACTGATTACCGTGGTAATTCCCGTTTTTAAGGCAAAATCCTGAGCAATACCGCGAAGGTCACCCTTCACGTCCCCCGAATCAACGCCCCTTACGTGTGCATCAGCCCCGGCAAGCATGCCAATCTCTCCTGCATTACCTTTGATAACCGATATCTGTATTTCCGCCACCAGGCGTGACATGAAATCCGTCCGGTAACGGGTGGCCCCGGTACCTACAGGGTCAACAATCACCGGAATATCAAGCTTATTTGCAGCATGGCCTGCAAGAAGCATGGACTTTGCCTGGTACGGATCAAGTGTCCCGATATTCAGCACAAGGGCCCCTGCATGACCTACCATCTCTTCGACTTCTTCCCATGCATGAGACATAACCGGGGATGCCCCGATACAGAGGGTAATGTTTGCGCAGTCATTTACGGTAACGTAATTGGTAATATGATGGACCAGTGGCTTATTTTGCCGTATTAATTCGAGCATGGCTGAATACTTCATGGGACTCACGAGTGATCTCCGGAAATACTATTATGAGTATCTGTCAGTTATTCACTTATTCCGGTTGAATAATGAACATTCTGTAATATCCCGATCAATAATGAAAAAAATCAGTATGCTGCTATGGGGATTCGAACCCCAGTCGTCGGCGTGAAAGGCCGACATGATTGGCCGGACTACACTATAGCAGCGCTTTTGCAATAAGTTGCTTTAACTACTTTCTATTACACGTAAAAATAGGTTGTGGAACGGGTAGGGGGGGGAAGGGAGAAAATCTGATAAACAATCAGTAGATTGGTGTCCCTTCAGTCTCTGTTATCGTCTTGAACGCGGCGATAAATTGCCTCGTCACCGGTCCCGGCTTCCCGGTTCCTATATTTCGTCCATCGATTATTGTAATAGGTGCGACCTCTGCAGCTGTACCGGTAACAAACACTTCATCCGCGGTATAGAGATCGAAATATCCCATATTTTGTTCTTTCACGGTGATCCCCATGGACTGGGCAATCTCAAGGGCTACATCACGGGTGATGCCCCGGAGGTTATTGAGGGTAGGCGGGGTGATAATAACCCCATTTTTCACTGCAAAGATATTATCCCCTGACCCTTCGGAGAGGTAGCCATTGGTATCAAAAATGATCGCCTCGTCTCCCCCCTTATAATTGGCTTCAATTTTAGCGAGGATATTATTCAGGTAATTGAGGCTCTTCACGTTTGGCGGGAGCGCAGCTGCAGCATTTCTCCGAACAGAAACTGACACCCCTACAAGACCTTTTTCATAGAGATCGCCATACATCGCCCCCCATTCAATAGCGATACAGATAATGGTTGCTTTCTCACATTTACGCGGGTCGAGGCCGAGATCGCCCACCCCCCTGGTTACAATCGGGCGTATATAACCGTTTTTCAGGTTATTTTTCCTTAATGTCTCGATGATGACCTTTGCCATCTCATCCTTCGATATCGGGATGGTAAGATCGATTGTCTTTGCCGAATCATAAAGCCGGTCAACATGCTCCATGAGCCGGAATACTCGTCCGTTGTATGCACGGATCCCTTCAAAAGCCCCGTCCCCATACAGGAGCCCGTGGTCAAATACAGATATCTTTGCCTGTTCCCGCGGCAAAAACTGGCCATCGATATAGATCAGCATATCATAAGATTATACATTCTCTAGTATTTTTTACCTCTCAATTGAGTGTACAATGATACGGCTGTACTAACTACGGGAGGGAGGGAATTTGCGAATTATGACCTCTGACAAAATTCAGCAGAAAGATAATGATCAGGAAATTTTGATTTGTATCAGCTACAGGTCCGGCATCTTCTAACGAAATGCCTGAACATAGCGATACCTGGCACCGGGTGGAGGTGTGTGTAACTACCCAGAGTCTGTCCTGTCACAGCGCCATCATATATTCCATCAATCCCTGTCCCACGGGTGAGCCTGTATGCGTATCTGGTTTCAGGCGTCAGGCAGACATCGGAGTAATGAAACTCATGCCCCTTAAATTTCCCTACCCCAAGCGGACAACTGGTATTACTCTCCCCCTCAACGTAACTGACTACACGGCGCGCGGGCATATGAGTTTCACCCTTAAATACGCCTGCCATTTCATACACCCGCTCTTCTGAATGGCCCAGCCATCCTTCCATCAGGCGGATCCGTTCGGTCAGGTACATCAGCCCGCCGCATTCCGCGTAGATTGGCACACCATTGCCGGATTGTTCACGGATCGAATCCAGCATCCGGGTATTTGATTCAAGTCCGGGAAGGAATAGTTCCGGGTAACCCCCACCGATAATATAGCCCTCTGCATCGGGTAACCGATCCCTGACAGGGCTGAATGGTATCACATTGGCCCCGAGTGCAGGCAGGACATCAAACAGGTCAGAATAATAAAAATTAAATGCCTCGTCACGGGCAACAGCGATCCTGGTATCTGTTTCGTGTTCTTTTGGAAAGAGCGGCACACCTTTCGGCACATCAGGGATATCAGATGCAATGCTGGTGAGCGCATCAAGCGATACATGCTCTCCAATCAGCCCTGTTACCCTGTCTATCCTCTTTTCAAATTCGCTGTTCCCCTGCCGTTCTATGAATGGCACAAGGCCGAGGTGCCGCATGGTAAGTTCCATCTCTTCCATACGTGGGATTGCGCCAATTACCGGGACCCTGCAATAATGCTCAATAGCAGTGGTTGCTTTATCCGCATGCTTTGCTCCCATGACATTATTGAGAATCACCCCTTTTATCCTGATATCCGGTGAAAATACCTGGAAACCCTTCACAACGGCTGCAGCGCTCCTGGTAATACTTCGGGCACTGATCACCAGCACAACAGGCAGGTCAAGAGCACGTGCGATCGCTTCAGTACTTCCAATATCCGTAAGTGCATCAGCACCTTCGAACAAGCCCCGTACTCCCTCAACCAGGGCAAAATCAGCACCCTGGCAGCCATGAGTGAATACCTGTGAAACTTCTGACGGGGACATGACAAAACTGTCAAGGTTCCGGCATGGACGTCCCGTGACGCCCGAGAGGTATGAAGGATCGATGTAGTCCATCCCTGCCTTGAAGGTCTGTACCTTCATCCGGCGGGAGAGAAGAGACGAAAGGGCAAGAGTTATGCTGGTCTTTCCGCAACCTGACCTGTCCCCGGATATCAGGACTGCTTTCATGCGAGGCTCCGGAGGACTGCCCCAAACTCGCTCTCTACCACGTGCCGTACCCCGAGGGTTTTCGGGTGAAGGTCAATCTCAACAACGACAAACCGGTGACCAATCTCTTTTAAGGGTGCGACCTGTCGAGGGCCGTTTGTAATGGAATAACAGCAGATACCGTCCGTAAATCCGGGTGGAATTGCATGGGGGACACCTGCGAGGAGAGCATAGTCAGGGCCAATCTCCTGGATCCTTTTCCCGAGGTCCTCACCGTTTGCTCCGTATTCATCCAGCGCCCCGATTGTTTCAACCGGAACTGATGCATCAGAAAATGCTTTCCTGATCCTTTCAGCATCACGCCGTACCTTGGGAAGGCCACGCTCCTCGAGATTGGCGATATATTCGATATCCGCGTCCGGACAGACCTCGTGGAGGGCTATCAGTTCATCGGCGAACATGTACGCGGTTTCTTTCTTCGCGTTCATTACTGCCACGCCACGTTTACCTTTTTTTATCCGTTCCAGGAGATCAACGGCGACCTTGTGTTTCAGGTCTCCGCGCGAAGGCTCGATATATGACTGGCTTGCTGCTCCCCGGAGGCGTTCTACCTCGTTGGCCTTCGCAAGTACGTATTTCTGGCGGTCCAGTTCTTCTGTACTGATCCAGCCTGCCTCTGCTGCCGGGACAAGTGTTGCAATAACCCCGTCAATATTCTCCGGGTACCCGGCGTGGATGTCCACGGCAATTGTCGGGGTGGTGATCCCAGAATCATCCACTGCGGACAGGAGGTCTTCACCTATAATCATGGATACGCAGGTCCCGATCACGGCCATTTTTTTCGGTGAAAATTCCCGTTCTGCATACTGCAGCGCGATGACCAGCGGGTCATGTCCGCCAAAAATAAATTCATTATCCGCAAGGGATGTGGTCAGCACCCTTAACCCGTCCTCTTCGAGCAGGCGGGCGTGCTTGAAGGAACAACCCGAAGGGCCGTGCAGGATGGCGACATCCACCTCAAGGTCCCTTGCAGTATAGAGTGCGGCAACAATTGAACTCGGCCTTGGCTGCATGTATTTCATCCTGTTATCTCCATGATTTAACTGCGAGTACCACGCACGGCCCTTCCGGAGTTGCGATTGCGGCGGACTTCCCTTCGCTGAAACTGCCTATGTAGGTAATGTTGTTTGTTTCCAGATATCTGGTTAGAGAAGCTGCCATATACTCGTTCCTGTACTGTTTTCCCACAATAATAACCCGGCACGGCCTTACTGTTTCTATGGTGCGGACAATCTCATCAGGTTGGAAACCTTCACATACCGCATGGGCCTCCTGCCCGATGACAAGTACCAGGTTATCTTCACCTGATACCGATCGTGCATAACGGGCGGCATCTACGGTTGTATCCCTTGTTGTCCCACTGTTTGAATTGTCAATAACATAATGGCCCTTTTCAGCTGTAACAGCCATTCTACCTGGCAATGCAGTAAAATTCCGTAGTGAGACGGGATCGAAACCGAGCATACAGCCTGCTGCTGCTGCAATCATAAGCGGTGTTTTGTAACCGGCAAGTTCGAGGAGCGTGTTTTCAAACGATCCACTAACCCCGTTATAATTATAATTACACCGGTTCCCTGCAATCCAGACGACCTTATCCGCATGAACCGCATCTGCGCGTGATGAACAAACTCCAGGGGCAACAAGGAGACGGCGTGCATTTGCTGAAGAATCCATTTTTATGGCAAGTGCAGATTTCTTCCCGGCGGCACACCGGTAATCAAGGTCTGAAGTAATTATTGCAAGGTCCCCGGCCCCGGTAACTCCAAGGGACTCTTCCGCAACAAGCCAGCCCCCCTGTTTTCTTGCGGCATTTACCACGGAGATCAGGGAACCCGGTGTTATACTGCGTCTGAAAAGTTTTTCATGTTCCGGGTAACGGTATGTCCCCCCTGAAGTATGGAGGATACCGCATCCTGGCAATATATGGGCTATTGCATGGGCTGTTGTTGTTTTTCCCTGGGCCCCTGTCACCTCAATCATGAGTGTGGGTAACTCGTCTCCGAGAATCCATTTTATTGCTTCATGATGAGTGATCCGGGGGGTATTCCGGAATTGTTGAAGGATTGGATGATCGGGGTTGAGATGCACTGGGACTATCATCCTGTCGTAGGAATTCCCTTCATGGGTAGAACTATAGTGTGCATTTACCCCCCGGTATACATCTACCATGTCCACGTGATGCCCGGCTGCTATCAGGGCATTGCCTATTTCTCTACCACCATGGATAGTATCGAGGACAAGGAGGTCCATTTTATATTCAGAGCAGAGCTAATGCGTTTTTGGCATTTTTAGCCATCAGGTCCGCAAGGAGCGGGTCTGATCCAATAGGCTCCGCATATACAAGTGGAATTTCCCTGCCATTCATTGCGAATGTCCCTTTATATGCCCCCTCCGGGAGACCGATTAATCCGGGAATGTCTTTGACGATATGCACACCTTTGGCAAGGAAGAGTGGGACAACGACAAGTGCATCAATATTTTCCTTTTTGAACTCATTGAGGCTCTCTTCGATGCTTGGGGAGTTCATATTCATGAAGGCGCATTTCACGACGTACTCGGGGTGCCTTTCCTGGACAATTTTACCTGTTGATTCAACGAGATCCTGATTGTAGGGGAGTTTGCTTCCATGTCCTACGAGTAACATTCCCTTCCTTTCCATATAGTAAATACTAGTGTGGCGAATCTTAAAATTGTTACCAAATTATCCTTACTTCCAATATTAGTTATAAATCCCATATTTTTCAAAAATATGGAAATTTAACAATCCTGACAAGGATAAAAAAGCAATCTGCTTCGAAGGGATGAGTATAAAACTGGCAACCAAACCATCAAAGCAGGAGGATGTGAACGTGGGCTGAGCCCGGATGATTTAGTTCTCACCCAGGTGGTACGGCGAAAAAGACCTGGTTAAGGTTTAAGTCTCTAATATGGGGGAAAATTTAAAATTACTCATAATTTTAAGTATTAAGTTTTTTTTTTAAAGACGATAATTTTATTCGTTATAAAACAACTCCGGCAGAAGTCATGCCAAAAGTAATTTTGCCTGTGACTTTCAATTTATATGAATCCATGATGGAGCACTTTGAGAGATTCGGACTTCTGATAAATAACCAGGTGGTGCGGACCCCTATCGCGATCGCCTCTATGGCAGGATATGTCGATGCGGATTACGTGCGTGCCCGTGAGAAGCACATCGGTTTGGCATTTATCGGAGGGTACTCCATCGATGAACCGGCAATGAAGGCAAGTATGCTGATGGCTGCGGGAGGGAGGCAGGAGTTCATTCACGAGGATATGATTGCCGAACTCCGGAACCAGATCTCTTGCATGGCCGGAAGTGATGTTGTACTTGGGATCAACATGAGGGGATCTTCTCCCGCAGCATTTACCTCGTTAGCTGAAGAGCTTGGTGATGGCGTGGTCTATGAAATTGATGCCCATTGCCGCCAGGTACCAATGTCAGAGGCGGGGTCAGGTGAATATTACCTTAAAAATCCTGTAAAGCTTACTGATATAGTAAAGACTCTTAAAAAGTCTGGTGTAACAGTTTCGGTTAAAATCAGGGCAGGCGTGGCCGCTGATGACCGCGCATTGGCGAAGGCCCTGTGGAAAGCAGGGGTTGACATTCTCCATGTTGACCTGATGGATTTTGGGTACCTTAAACTTAAGCAAATCAGGAACAGCTGTCCTGTCCTTTTAATTGCAAATAACTCGCTGAATACGTTTGAACGCGTGAAGGACATGTTTGCCCATGGTGCAGACCTCGTCTCGCTCGCGAGAAAATCTGACGAACGGACATTGTCCGGGCTCGATGCGGCTATTACAAGGTATACCGATGAGCAGGGGTGGTACAACGCGCCAAAACAGCTCTGCCGTGGCGGGGATGTCCGGGCGCTCACCTTCTGCTGCATGCCCGTGAAAAGCTGCCCGTTAATTCCCACTCTTGATAGTCTCGGTATAAAGCGGGATGAATATATCCGGCTGAAAGAGGAGTCCGTTCGGGGTACTCCGCTTGAAGCAGGAAAAAATACCTGTTTTGGAAGTCTTGCATGGTGCTGCAAGAACTCATCACCCTGCATGTTCCGTGATGTAACACTTCAGCAGGCCGGGATTTCCAGCAAGGAATATATGCGGTTGAAACGTCAGCTTTCTGAAAAGATAATTCACCATATCTACTATGACAGGGAGGGGGATGACGCCTGCTGAGCAGGCACAGATTGCAATGATGCTCGAGGTCACCGCATATCCCAAACCAGGGAATGTTGACCGCTGCCATGATTACCCTAGCACCTGCCTCGAACATTTCCTTGTCTCGATTATTCTCTCAAAACCTTCATTTGAAAGGGCATCGGAACCAGGTGCCTCTGTGGGCGAACTTATTTATGATGCGGTCGTGCGCACCAATGTCCATTCCGGGGGTAATACCCATTTTGGAGCGTTTATGCTCCTTATACCTCTCATTATGGGTGGGGATATCCCCGGTGCAATAAGGGTTACCCGTGCTACCACTGTAAATGATGCAGTCGAATTTTACAAGGCGTTTGGGATGACCCAGGTGAGAGTCCTGTCTTTTGATAGTCTCGACGTGAATGACCCCTCCGCCCTTGATACCATCAGGCAGCAGCAGCTGACCCTGTACGATATTATGGGCCATTCATCGGAAAATGACATGATCGCAAGGGAATGGAGAAATGGATTTAAAAAGGTGAGGATGGGGGCTGACCTTCTTAAGGCGAACGGACGCGGAAGAAATTCAATTGTAATGTCATTTTTAGACCTCCTTTCGGATGAGCCTGACACGTTTATTGTCAAGAAGCATGGGCGTGAAATAGCAGAAACAACGATGGAAAATGCCCGTGAAGTGCGGAAAGGCACCCTCGACCTCGCCACGTTTGACAGGAATTGCATCGATGCCGGGATAAACCCCGGTTCAACTGCTGATATCATTATAGGGGCCCTCTATATTGCATTGGGGGAAGGGTGGCAATGGGACTTTTAAACGAAGGGATTAACGAAATAATAGCGACAACACACCAGAATGCTGCACCTATAGGTATTATCAAGAGGAACGGGAAGATCCGCATGGTCCTGTACCATGGTTCCCACACCGCCGAACGGGTTGTTTCCGGGGGCTGGGTTGTTGCGAACTTCATTTTTGATCCCGTACTGTACGTTACCACAGCCTTTGATGACCTGCCTGCAGAGGTATTTATTGACGAAAAAGCCGGAGAATTCACCGTTGAAAGGCTCTCTTCCTGCGAAGCATGGGCTGCTTACAAGGCAAAGGTCGAACGTAGTACCAGGCAGAACCTGCTTATATCGCTGCTGCCAGTCAGGGAAGAGATCGGAAACCTCGCTTTGCACCCTGTAAACCGGGGCTTTAACAGCATAATCGATGCCACCGTTCATGGTACACGATACAAAGTGACCCGTGACAAGGGATTGCTTGATTTAATCGAGTACCATGCGCGAATTATAAAAAAGTGCGGGGGCCCACGGGAATCAGAGGCGCTGTCACTTCTTTTTGACTATATTGACTATCCCTGATCTTTCAAGGAACGGTCAGGTAAAATTTTCCAGTCGATAAAATGAACGGAAATGAATAAAAAATAGGTGATTTTTCAGCAGACACGGGGTACCGGGTCGCCTATTGGTGGTTCAATGAACCGCTCTCCTCCAATTGGCGTCTCCATAATTACACCCGATCCCTTCGTGACTATCCCCACAATTGCGGCATCCTTCCCATATTTATGGAATTTTATCGCAGCCAGGATGGCATCGGCATCTGCCTCCGGTACCCCCATGACAACTTTTCCTTCGTTAGCCACTTCAAGAGGGTCGATGCCGAGCATACCGGCAGCACTGCGGACACTTTTCCGCAATGGGAGTGCCTCTTCGTATATCCTCACACCTGAACCGGACTTTCTCGCCATTTCATTGATAGCGCTGGCAAATCCCCCCCGCGTCGGGTCTTTCATCGCGTGAATACGCCCAGCACCAAGGGCTTCCTTTACAAGTCCCCATACCGGTGCAACATCGGAACGGATCTGTTCCCCAAGGTCAAATCCCTCCCTGTGAGCAAGGATTGCTATTCCGTGATCTCCAAGAGTCCCGCTTACAATGATCCGGTCACCGGGAACAAGGCCGTTATCACGTACAATTTCTTCTGCAACACCGATCCCCGAGGTGTTGATCATGATTCCATCGAGCGCACCTCGTTCCATTACCTTTGTATCACCGGTTACAAGATTTGCACCTGCTTCCCCAAGTGTCTCGTCCATTGAAGCAACGATCCGTTCAAGGTCGCTGATCTCGAACCCTTCCTCAATCACCATTCCACAGGAGAGGGCTATAGGACACCCCCCCATCATCGCGAGGTCATTTACCGTTCCGGCAATCGCTATGCGGCCAATATCTCCCCCTGGGAAAAAGATCGGTCTTACAATATGAGAATCGGTAGTGAACACAATATTTTTTCCCCCGATTGGAAAAACCGCCCCATCATCCAGGGATTCAAGTCCGATCCCGCCGGCATTATTATGCTTAATCTTTGTGAGGACGCGAAGGAGTTCACCCATCACTTCGCCCCCGGCCCCGTGCATCATATTGACTTTCATATTCAGTCAACCTCCACTTCAATATTAGAGACGAGTACCTCTTTTCCCCTGACTAGTTCCGGTAATGCCCCGCATACCGGGCAGACATAAAGGGTTGTCCCTTCATATCCACAGGAACACTTCACCACCGGGGTAATCGTATTGGTCTCAAGTGTTACCCCCTTAAAAAGCGGGTCTTCTTCTGCAATTGCATGGAACAGGAACTCCACCTGGTCTGGATTAACCATTGCCATCTCTCCGATATCGATAAATATCCGCTTCACCTGGATCGCCTGGTTTTCGAGCGCCGCTTTCCGTGCTGTTGCATAGATATCATATGCAATGCTGTATTCATGCATCGGGAAAATACTCCTGCTGTGTCCTTAGTTATATACCCATTCTATGGTGATAAAGACGGGGCACCACGCCCTGGAAACTTTGGGTCACCTGCTCTTTATTGTAACCTCGTGTCCGTTTATTCAAATACGATCGCGGGTAACTATGACTGTACTTCTATGTTTCCGGGTCTCCCTGATTTTTTCATACCTATTGACAAGACCCTTCCCCTTATGACTGAAACGTATGGTCTCTGGGTCTACTGCATATTTTTTATCCTGATCCTTTTTGAGACCGGTGTGATAATTACACCGTTCCTACCCGGGGACTCTCTATTATTTGTTGCAGGGATGGTGGCATCGCAGGGGAGTCTTGATATCCTGTGGCTGGTCCTCACCTTTCTCATTGCCGGTATTGCCGGGGACATCCTGAATTACTGGATCGGAAACCATATCGGCCTCAGGGTTTTACAACAACGCTTCCCTTCGATAGTCCGGAAAAAATATATCAGCCGTACATATGGATTTTTCGAACGATATGGTGGGAAAACAATTTTTCTTGCACGTTTTATTCCGTTACTCAGGACATTTGCACCGTTTCTTGCGGGAGTGGTGTCCATGGACTACCGGCGGTTTATTTTTTTCAACGTGGCGGGTGCAGTCGTCTGGTCTGTCGTTATAACAATGGCAGGCTATTATTTAGGTTCAATACCGTTTATCCGTGACAACCTCTCGCTGTTCATAATCCTGTTCGTCATCCTGACCCTGATATCAATCATCGTATTTGCGGCTGGGTTGATCAAAGCCGTAAGGGATGGGAGCCAGGAATGACAGGATGATGTAACATGGG
>Ga0209048_10000831_pt1 | contig 32850 bp, 41 predicted proteins | sample FrelakmetCRP12CR_FD_187146 | JGI IMG/M metagenome (GOLD analysis project Ga0209048, IMG submission 187146) | Freshwater lake sediment microbial communities from the University of Notre Dame, USA, for methane emissions studies - CRP12 CR (SPAdes)... | ecosystem: Environmental > Aquatic >...
CACGCCGCAGCCGTTGTGGGTCGGGACGGGCCACGGGGAGCGTGACCAGCTCGTGCTCGAGCAGATGGAGCCGTTCGCGCATCTCGAACCCGGCATCGACGAGGGGCAGGGCATCGCCGGGCGGCATCGCGGTCGTCACGACGGTCGCGTAGCCGCAGCGGCGCAGCGCGTCCAGGCAGGCATCGATGACCGACGGGTCCGAGGGGACCCGTTCGCCGAGGACGAGATGGGCGATGTCGGCGTGTCCGCGCCACGGGGCCGCGCGGGCCCACCCGAAGGACTGTTGGGGCATCGCCTGCGCGTCCGCGGGGTGCGCGGGTCGGCCCCCGGTGATGCGCTCGGCCACGGCGATCGAGCGTACCTGGCGGAGCCCGTGCGGCCCGGGCGCCCGCACCGGGCGCCGGCGGTACCCTCCGCAGTGTGCTGCTCGTTGCGCAGACCGAGAGCTACGAAGCTCATGATCCGGGGCCGGGCCATCCCGAACGGGTCGCACGGCTGGGGGCGGTCAACGACGGGATGCAGCGCGCCGGCGTTGGCGATGCGTTGCGTGTGCTGGCGGAGCGCGACGCGACTCGGGCCGAGCTGGTCCGGGTCCATGATCCCGCGCTTCTCGACCGTCTCGGCGCGGTCGCGGCGCGCGGGGGCGGAGCGCTCGACCCGGACACCGTGATGTCGGCCGAGTCGTGGTCGGTGGCCCGACGGGCCGCCGGCGCCGGGTTGGCCGCGATCGACGCGCTGGGCCGAGGCGAGGCCGACGCGGCGTTCCTCGGCATCCGACCCCCGGGTCACCACGCCACCCGACGAGACCCGATGGGCTTCTGCCTCCTCAACAACGTGGCGGTGACGGCGGCAGCACTCGTCGCGCGGGGCGAACGCGTCGTCGTCGTGGACTACGACGCCCACCACGGCAACGGCACCCAGGACATCTTCTGGAACGACCCCCAGGTGCTCTACGTCTCGCTCCACGAGTGGCCGCTCTACCCGGGGACGGGCCGGCTCGATGAGACGGGTGGGACCGGCGCCGACGGGACGACGTGCAACTTCCCGCTCCCGGCCGGCGCCACCGGCGACGTCTACCTCCGGGCGTTCGACGAGGTCATCGACCCACTCGTCGAACGGTTCGCGCCGACGTGGGTGCTGGTCTCGGCCGGCTTCGACGCACACCGAGCCGACCCGCTCACCGGGCTGGCGCTCTCGAGTGGCGACTACGCGACCCTCGCCGCCCGGTCCGCGGCGTTGGTCCCGGCGTCCGGACGGGTCGTGGTGTTCCTCGAAGGCGGCTATGACCTCGATGCTCTGCGCGACTGCGTCGCGGCCACCCTGCCCGTGCTCCTCGGCGAGCCGGGCGACCCCGCGGAGCCCCCGACCGCGAACGGCCCCGGGGAGGACGTGGTCGACGCGGCGCGCCTGCGTTGGTCCGAACGGCCCTACGAGCGCTGATCGAGCCCAAGCACCCCGGGGGTGGCGGGAGCCCAGCGCGGTCAAGCGCCCGCCTCGGGGGGCCGATACGTGAGGTGTGCTCGATCTTGATCAGCTGCTGCGCCTCGCCGTGGAGCAGCGGGCGTCGGACGTCCACCTGAAGGTCGGCGTGCGCCCGCGGCTGCGGGTCGACGGCGCCCTTCGGGAGGCGCCGCTCGACGTCGTCGAACCCGCCGATACCGAGCAGGCGGTCCGGCACCTCCTGGGCCACGCCGCGATCCGGCTCGAGGGCGGTGCCGACGTCGACGGGGTGCACGCCGTGCCGGGACTCGGCCGATTCCGCGTGAGCGCGTTTCGCCAGCGCGGGTGGATCGGACTGGTGCTGCGTCGCGTCGTGCCGGGCGTCCCGACGATCGACGCGCTCGGCCTGCCGCCGGTGGCGGCCGAGCTCGCCGCGGCACCGTCGGGTGTCGTGCTCGTCACCGGTCTCGCCGGATCGGGCCGCTCGTCGACGCTGGCCGCGTTGGTGGATCACATCAACGAGCACCGTCCGGCCCACGTCGTCACGATCGAGCAGCCCATCGAGGTCCTCCACGCCGACAAGTGCTCGGTCGTGGACCAACGCGAGGTCGGGACCGACACGCCGAGCTTCCTGAGCGCGCTGGTCGGCGCCGCGCACCAGGATCCCGATGTCGTCGTGGTGGCGGACCTACCCGACGCGGCCACGGTGCTGGCGGCGTTGGAGATCGCGGACGCCGGCCGACTCGTCCTCGCGGCGACTCAGGCAGTCGGTGCTGGCGACGCGGTGACGCGTCTGATCGACGGCTTCTCTGCATCCCAGCGCGCCCCGGTTCGTGCCCTCGTCGCCCGCACCTTGCGTGGTGTGCTGTGTCAGCGCCTGGTTGCGCGTGCCGGCGGCCGCGGTCGGGTGCCGGTGTTCGAGGTGCTCATCGCCAACGGCCCGGCGACCGAAGCCGTGGCTGACCCCGATGGGGCGGGGCGCCTCGACGCGGTGATCGCCGACGGCGAGTTCTGGGGCATGCAGACCTTCGACCAGGGGCTCGCGGGCCTCTACGGCCGCGGTCTCGTGGCCCGCGCGGACGCGCTCACCAGCGCGACGTACGCACCGGGACTCTCGGTGATGCTCGACGAGGCCGATCGCGCGCGCTCGACCCAACCGATGCCCGAGGGACCGGTCTCGGTCCCGGAGGCGGTCACGAGCGCGTAGCCCTGGTGCTAGGTGTACTCGGCTAGGACGTGCCGGGGGAGCTCGTCGGGTCCAGGCCGACCTGGCCGTCGCCGTTCGGATGCTCACCGGCGGGCGCATCGGCGCGCAGCAGCTCGGCCAGTCCGCCGATCGCGCCGAACAGGCCCGACATCTCGGTCGGGAGGAAGATCTTGGTGGCTTGACCGTCGGCGACGCGCGTCAGGGCCTCGAGGTACTTGAGTGCGAGGACGTCGTGCGTCGGGTTGCCGTCGTGGATCGCGCCGAACACCGAGCGGATCGCCTGGGCCTCGCCTTCGGCCACGGTGAGCTGGCGGTACCGCTCGGCATTGGCCACGCGCTCCATCGCCTGCGCCTTGCCCTCGGCGGAAAGGATCGCAGACTGCTTCTCTCCCTCGGCCCGGGTGATGGCGGCCTCACGGACCCCGAGTGCCTCGGTGACGACGGCACGGCGAGTGCGTTCCGATTGCATCTGGTGGTGCATCGAGGCCACGACGTCGGGGGGTGGGTCGATGCGTTGGATCTCGACGCGCACCACCCGCGCCCCCCAGCTGTCGGTGGCGTCGTCGAGGATGTCGCGCAGGTGCGTGTTGATCTTCACGCTGGAGGTGAGCGCGTCGTCGAGGTCGAGGTCACCGATCAGGTTCCGCAGGTTCGTCTGCGCGAGCTTGCTCACGGCGAGCTCGAAGTTGGCGATGTTGTAGATCCGGCGCTGCGCGTCGGTGGTCTCGTGGTACACGACCGCGTAGACGGTCACGACGACGTTGTCCGACGTGATGACCTCTTGGGGAGGGACCTCGACGACCTGCTCGCGCATGTCGACGAGGATGAGCCGGTCGACCAAGGGCATGATGATGCGCAGCCCCGGGCTGGCGGTCGCGTGGTACTTGCCGAGCCGCTCGATCAGCCCCCGCTGGTAGGGCCGGACGATCCGGAAGGCCTTGAGCGCCGCTACGAACAGCAGCACCGCAACCGCGGCCAGCACGATGATCGCGATCATGGAGTTCTCCTCGGGTCCGCCTGTCTCGGGTCTGGGGGCGCGACGACGAGGCGGGTGCCGCGAACCGCGATCACCTCGACCTCGGTGTCGACGGGAATGCCGGCGTCACTGTCGGTCTCCGCGCGCCACTTGCCGCGCTCGAGCCGGACGAGCCCGGTCGCATGGGGACCCGCGGGGATTGCCTCGAGGACGACGGCGACCCGGCCGATCCAGCGGGCGGCGCCCTCGGGCGTCTCGTCACCTTCGGGCTCGGCGTGCGCGAGGCGGCGCCCGACCGGGACCAGGACCGTGAGCGCGACGCCGCTGCCCACCAGGAAGAGTGCCCACTGGACGCCCAGCCCGGTGCCGAGCAGCGCCGCGAGCGCGGCCAGCGCCGCGCCCGCCGCGAACGAGATCATGAAGAAGAGGAACGGTGTGACGAGCTCGAGAATGGCGAACGCGACGGCGACACCGAGCCAGATCCAGACCCAGTCACCAGCATCCATTCTGTGCGCTCCTCGCCTCGTCCGGAAGGTAACACCGCGGTATCGAGCCTGCTTCCCGGCCTCGCACGGGCGACAATGGACCCCATGAGGTTGCCCGAGCGCGCCAAGGCGTTCTACGAAGCCGGCGCGCCGGCGCGCGAGCTCGCCGAACGGCTGATGGCGGCCGGGCACGAGTGCTACCTCGTGGGCGGCACGGTCCGTGACCTCGTGCTCGACCGCGTCGACGCCGCCAACGACATCGATCTCACGACCGATGCCCGCCCCGACGCGATCGAGGCCGCGGTGCGGGGCTGGGCCGATTCGGTGTGGCTGCAGGGCCAGCGGTTCGGGACGGTCGGGTGCGAGAAGGACGGCAAGCGGCTGGAGATCACGACGTTCCGCGGCGATGTGTACCGCCCGGAGAGCCGCAAGCCCGAGGTCACGTTCGCCGACGTGATCGACGACGACCTCGGCCGGCGGGACTTCACCGTCAACGCCATGGCGCTGGCGTACCCCGACCCACGCCTCGTGGATCCCTTCGGCGGGGCCGACGACCTGGCTGCTCGACGACTGCGCACACCGCAGGCCCCCGAGGTGTCGTTCGCCGACGACCCGCTGCGCATGCTGCGCGCCGCGCGCTTCGTCGCCGGGTTCGGGCTCGCGCCCGATCCGGAGCTCCTCGTCGCGATCGGCGCGCTGCGCCACCGACTCGAGATCGTGAGCGTCGAGCGTGTGCGCGACGAGCTGACTCGACTCCTCACGGTGCTGGACCCGTCGGCGGGTCTCTGGATGCTCTGCGAGACGGGCCTCTCGGACGAGTTCCTCCCCGAGCTCAACGCGATGCGCCTCGAGCAGGATCCGATCCACTCGCACAAGGACGTCCTCGCGCACACGATCGCCGTGGTGAACAACGTGACGACCCGCGCCAAGCTGGTCCGCCTCGCGGCGCTCTTCCACGACGTCGGCAAGCCCAAGACCCGTTCCTTTGCGTCGGGGGGCGTGAGCTTTCACCATCATGAGGTCGTCGGCGCGCGCATGACCGAGGAGCGGATGCGCGCACTGAAGTTCCCGAACCACGAAGTCGACGACGTGGCGAAGCTCGTCTATCTGCACCTGCGCATCCACACGTACGCGATGGGCTGGACGGACAAGGCGGTGCGTCGGTACGTGCGCGACGCCGGCCCGTTGCTCGAGGAGCTGAACGAGCTCCAGCGCGCCGACTGCACGACGCGCAACCAGCGCAAGGCGGCCGCGCTCGCTCGTCGGATGGACGACCTCGAGGCGCGTATCGCGGCACTGCGAGAGCAGGAGGAGCTCGACGCGATCAAGCCCCCGCTCGACGGGCGCCAGGTGATGGCGTTCCTCGGCGTCGAGCCGGGCCGCGTGATCGGCGAGGCGCTCGACTTCCTGCTCGAGGCCCGCTTCGACGAGGGCCCGATCGCAGAACCCGAGGCGTACGAGCTGCTGGCGGCCTGGGCACGCGCGCGAGGGATCGAGCCCCTCGGCTGACCCTCGCTCGCCCCGGTGACTCCTCGCCGCCGGTCACTCGCCTCGAGAGAAGGCCTCCACCATGTCGCGGGCGTCTTCGTCGGTGTACTGCACCGGAGGCGACTTCATGAAGTACGCCGACGGGCCGAGGAGCGGGCCGCCGATGCCGCGGTCGAGGGCGACCTTGGTGCAGCGGACCGCGTCGATGATGACACCGGCCGAGTTCGGCGAGTCCCAGACCTCGAGCTTGAGCTCGATGTTCAGGGGCACGTCGCCGAAGTTGCGGCCTTCGAGGCGGATGTAGGCCCACTTGCGGTCGTCGAGCCACGGAACGTGGTCGGACGGGCCGATGTGCACGTTGTCGGCCTCGACCGCGTGATCCATCTGGCTGGTGACCGACTGCGTCTTGGAGATCTTCTTCGACTTGAGCCGCTTGCGCTCCAGCATGTTCTTGAAGTCCATGTTGCCGCCGAAGTTGAGCTGGTACGTGCGGTCGAGCTCCACCCCGCGGTCCTCGAAGAGGCGGGTGAGGATGCGGTGCACGATCGTGGCGCCGACCTGGCTCTTGATGTCGTCACCGACGATCGGGACCCCGGCGTCCTCGAACTTCTTCGCCCATGTCGGGTCGCTCGCGATGAACACCGGGATGGCATTGACGAAGCCGACGCCCGCGTCGAGGCACGCCTGCGCGTAGAAGCGCTGCGCGTCCTCGGAGCCGACGGGGAGGTAGCTCACGAGCGCGTCGGCCCTGGTGTCGCGCAGCATCTGCGCAACGTCGACGGGCTCGGCCGGCGACTCCTCGACCATCTCCTTGTAGAACTCGCCCAGACCGTCGAAGGTCGGGCCTCGCTGCACCTGGATGCCGAGCTCGCCGACCTCGGCGAACTTGATCGTGTTGTTCGGCCCGGCGTGGATCGCCTTGCCGAGGTCGAGCCCGACCTTGGCGGCGTCGACGTCGAATGCAGCCACGAACTCCACGTCGCCGACGTGGTAGCCGCCGAGCTCGACGTGCATCAGGCCCGGAACGTCCTCGTTCGGGTCTGCGTCGCGGTAGTACTCGACGCCCTGGACGAGGCTGCTGGCGCAGTTCCCCACACCGGCGATGGCGACGCGGACCTTGCGACCACTCTGGTTCGGGCCGTTCGGGGTTTGGCCGCGCTGGGCTTGGGCAGTCATGTGGTGGCTCCTTCTTGAACGACAGGTTCGGTCGATCGGGACTGCGCTTCCACGGGTGCGGGGGGCTCGTCGGCTCGTTCGAGCACGATGAGCTCCTCGATCCACTCGAGGTCACGCTGGGTCGAGCGCGTGCGGTGCTCGCGCAGCGAGCGGGTGTAGCGATCGTCGGTTGCGGCGACCGAGCTGCGGCCCGGACGTCGCGAACCCTCGAGGCGCTCGAGCAGCAGCACCCGGCGGCGCTCGAGCAGCTCGAGGCGGGCCTCACGAGGAAGGTGACGGCAGAAGGCGAGCTTGAGCCCGAAGGTCCGCTCGTCGTCCGCGCGTGCGTCGTCGGCGAGCAGCAGCTCGAGGAGGAGCACGTCACCGCGCGCGGTGATCCGGTACGCCTTGCGAGTGCGTCGGCCGCCCGAGGCCAGGCGGTCGGCGACCGAGCGGATCCGGGCCGAGGCCAGGTCGCCGGTGATCGAGCCGGTCGCGGTGATCGGCGCGTTGGTGAGCGCAGCGGGTTCGACGATCTCGATGGCGCCGTCGCGCTCGAGGCGCCGAAGTGCCGGGTAGAGCGACCCGTACGAGACTCCCCAGAGGAACCCAAGGGTCTCGCCGAGGCGCTTCTTCAGCTCGTATCCGTGCAGCGGCTGCTCCTTGAGGAGGCCGAGGACGGCGAGTTCGAGCATCGGGAGCGCTCCTGGACGGTCGGGTTCTGGGAGGTGGGGTCGATGTATCGCCCGAATGTATCGCCCGAATGTATCGAGACGATATATCGCTCCGTGATTGTGGCCCTTCCTGCGTTCGCCGTCAAGTCGTCCCCTGTTCACCCGCGTGAACAGTGGCTTCAGGTTGACCGGGGCGAGCGGTCCCCGCGCGCGACTGGCGGTGCGGGGCCCTACACTCCGCGGCGTGCGCCGTCATGTGGACTACGCGCTGGCCCGCCGGGCCGTTCTCCGCGACCTCCGCTCGGGCCGACGCGATCGCAGCGATGTCTGCGATGCCCATCCCGAGCTGCTGCGGGCAGGGCGCCACATCGGCGAGGTCGAGGACGGCGACTGCCCCGTGTGCGGCAACGCCAGCCTGCGCCTCGTCTCCTACGTGTACGGCAACGCCCTGCGCCAGGCCAACGGTCGCTGTATCTCGACGCGCCAGGAGCTGGCCAAGCTCGAGGCCACTCACGAGGAGTTCTCCCGCTACATCGTCGAGGTCTGCCTGGACTGCCGCTGGAACCACCTGCAGCGCCACGAGCTCCACGGTCGCCGCTACGCCGGATGAAGCGGCCGGGACCGGGACCGAGGGAGACGGCAGCCCGACCTCGGGGTTAGTGTTCGTGGTGTCGCCGGGAGCCGTGGGTGCCCTGGACGACGGAGGTCACGAGATGACCGAATCACCAGCGTCGAGGCTGCCGGATCAGACGGCGGACGGCTCGAAGCCATTCGCGCCGTGTCGCGTCACGGCGCCCGACATCAGCGCGAGCAAGGGGAGCGGCACGCCGCTCGTCATGGTCACGGCGTACGACGCGCCGAGCGCGCGCATCGTCGACGGCGCGGGTGTCGACATGATCCTCGTCGGTGACACGCTGGCGATGGTGGTGCTCGGCTACGACGACACCCTTCAGGTCACGACCCAAGACATGGCGCACCACGTGGGCGCGGTCGCCCGCACCAAGCCGAACGCGCTCGTGGTCGGTGACCTGCCCTGGCTCAGCTACCACGTCTCGATCGACGACACCGTGCGCAACGCCGCGGCCCTCGTACGCGCGGGTGCCGGCGCGGTGAAGCTCGAGGGGGGCCGCAAGCGGCTGCCGGCCGTCCGGGCGATCCTTGACGCCGAGATCCCGGTGATGGGCCATCTCGGTCTCACCCCGCAGTCCGTGCACGCACTCGGCGGGTTCCGGGTGCAGGGCAAGGAGCTCGAGGACGCTCGGGCGATCGTCGACGACGCGATCGCCCTCGCCGAGGCCGGGTGCTTCGCGCTCGTGCTCGAGTGCGTCCCCGACGCGGTCGCGCGCCTCGTCACCGACACGGTTCCGGTCCCGACCGTCGGCATCGGTGCGGGCCGCCACTGCGACGGTCAGGTGCTGGTGTTCCACGACCTCCTCGGGCTCGAAGACCGCATGCGGCCCAAGTTCGTCCGCCGCTACGCGCAGTGGGCCACTGACGGGACCGACGCGGTCCGGTGTTTCGCCGACGACGTGCGCGAGGGACGGTTCCCGTCGAGCAACGAGACGTACCACGCGGCCGACACGTTCCCCGACGAGCTGCGCCTCACCGGGTCGACGGCCGAGGTCGAAGTCGAGGAGCCCGCTCCCGCATGATCCGCCCCGGCTGACGTGCGCCGGCGAGCGCGCGTGGTCGCGGCGGCGCTCGTCGGCGTCGGCATCGTTCTCGTCGGCGTCGGGATCTGGCGCTCCACGCACGACGACGCGACCGCTTCCCGGCCGTTTCTCCTCGACCATGCCGTCGGGAGCACGGTGCCGGCGAAGCAGCCGTTCCGCGGTCTCACCGCCACCACCCTCACGGTCGGCGGTCCGTCGATGCGGCTGGTCGTCGCCGACGACGTCGACGAGCGCACGAAGGGTCTCCGCCGGCGCCGCGACATCGGGCCCTATGACGGCATGCTGTTCGTGTTCGACGAGCCGACGACTCAGGCGTTCACCATGTCGACGGTGCCGGTGCCGCTCGACATCGGCTTCTACGACTCCTCGGGTCGCGTCGTCGACCGGCTTCGCATGGAGCCGTGTCCAGGGAGTGAGGTCGAGTGCCCGCAATACTCCTCGTCGGGGCCGTTCGTGTACGCGATCGAGGCCCTGACGGGCCACCTGCCCCGTGGGCGCATCCGCGTGCGGGGCTCGGCGCGCTGATCGGCCGGTCCGATCGCCCTTCGGATCGCCCTTCGGATCGCCCTTCCGATCGCCGGTTTCACCGGCTGGCCGGTCGGGTGCTCACGCGCATCCCGGTTGGGCCCGCACCCCGGTGGGGTGGTCGCGACGGCGCCGCGTCGAGGCTGACCCGAGGGGCGGGTCCGGCCCGGGCGCTGGTAGCCTGACCCGCTCACAACTCAATAGTCCTGCTCCCTCGGACCGTGTTCGGTGCGATCAGCTCGTTGGCGCGAAGCCTCTGAGCAGAAGTCTCGACGCGGTGGCAGAGGGAGCCCAGGGTCCGGCAGGTCACGGGACCCTCGGTCCGAAGGAGGCACGGCCATGCGGCCGTACGAAGTCATGGTCATCTACGACGCGGACCTGGAAGAGAGCGACATCCGGGCCGCCGTCGATCGGGCCACGGAGCTGCTCACGTCCAACGGTGCCGAGATCGGCGCGGTCGACTTCTGGGGCAAGCGCCGTTTCGCCTACCGGCTCAGTCACAAGTGGGAGGGCTACTACGTCGTCCTCCACACCAAGGCCGAGCCGGCCGCGACCGACGAGCTCGGTCGCATGCTCGCCCTGGCCGACGAGGTGCTGCGTCATATCGTGCTGCGCATCCCGGAGCACGTCTACGGGAAGCTCGGCACCCCGGCGGAGGCCTAGGCCTCCCTCAGGAGTCGGACACACGTGAGAGAGAGGGCTGGAGATGGCTGACAACTCGGTGACCCTGGTCGGCAACGTCACGCGCGACCCCGAACTGCGCTACACCGCGGGCGGCGCGGCGAAGGTGGTGTTCGGGCTCGCGGTGAACCGCCGCTGGCAGAACAAGCAGAGCCAGGAGTGGGAGGAGCAGGTCTCCTTCTTCAACGTCGTCGCGTGGCGCGAGATGGCCGAGAACGTCGCCGAGTCGATCGCCAAGGGCTCACGCGTCGTCGTCACCGGCCGCCTCGAGCAGCGCTCGTGGGAGACCGAGAACGGCGAGAAGCGAACCGTCGTCGAGGTCAACGCCGACGACATCGGGCCGAGCCTGCGCTGGGCGACCGCACAGATCACGCGGAACGAGCGCCGTGGTGGCGGTGACTTCGGTGGCGGCGGTGGAGGCGGCCAGTCCGGCGGTGGCGGCAAGTCCGATGGTGGCGGAGGGCGCACTCCGGCGCCCGACACCGGTAGCTCCGCTGGCGGGTACGACGATCTCGGCGAAGAGCCCTTCTAGACACCAATCCAGACACAGACCTCTCCAGAATTCGGGAGCACACGATCGATGGCACGTTCACGCAACAGCAGCGAGGCCAGGAAGCCCCGCAAGGGCGAAGCGTCTGATCGCAAGATCAAGAAGAAGGTGTCGATCCTCGACCAGGAATCGGTCGAGTACATCGACTACAAGGACGTCAATCTGCTGCGTCGGTTCATGTCCGAGCGCGCCAAGATTCGCGCCCGCCGGGTCACCGGCAACGACGCGAAGCAGCAGCGAGAGGTGGCGAAGGCCATCCGGGTCGCACGCGAGATGGCGTTGCTCCCGTACGCGGTCCGTCAGGTGACGTCGCGCAACAAGGGCAAGCGCGACCGCGGCGACCGCGGCGACCGCGAGGGTCCGCTGCGACTTCAGGACATCGAGATGCCCCGTCCCACCGAGGGCCCGCCCGAAGGCGCGGCGCCGGAGCCGACCATGCCGCCGCCCCAGCCCGTCGACGCCGTGCTCGACTCGACCGCGGTCGAGGACGGTCCGGTCGAGTCGGGACCGGTCGACGCCACGCTCGAGTCGGCGTCGGTCGATGGCGGTCCGGTCGAGTCGGCCGATGCCGTTGCCGAGGAGACGTCGTCGTGAAGATCGTGCTGCGAGAAGACGTCGACAGCCTGGGCCACAAGGGCGACCTCGTCGATGTGGCGGACGGCTACGCCCGGAACTTCCTGGTACCCCGGGGGCTGGCGATGAAGGCCACGCGTGGCGGCATCGCGCAGGCAGAGGCGATGCGCCGCAACCGCTCGGCGCGCGAGGAACGTGACCGCGGCGCCGCGCAGGAGCTCGCCGGAAGGATCACTGCTACCAAGATCGTGGTGACGGCGCGCGCCGGCGAGGGGGGCAAGCTCTTCGGCTCGATCACCTCCGCGGACCTCGCCGACGCGATCGCCAAGCAGGCCGGCCCCGCGATCGACCGCCGGTCGATCCAGCTCGCCGAGCCGATCAAGGAGCTCGGTGAGCTCGAGGTCCCCGTGCGGCTGCACGCCGACGTCACCGCGTTGGTGCAGGTCGAGGTGGTCGCGGAGTAGCTCCGGACCCCGCCACCATTGCTGCGAGGCCCCGCTCCGGCGGGGCCTCGGCGCGAGCGAGGTCGATCCGGTCAGCCGGTCCCCGGCGGTAGTTGTCACACCCATCGTCGACGATGGCCCCATGAGTCACATGTTCTCCACAGGCCTGTGGATGAGTTGTGCCGCCATCCACAGCGGTTCCACAAGGGATCCCCAGGGTTGTCGCTCTAGTGATCCACAAGGCACCTGTGAGCGTAATGACGACCCGGTCGAACGCGTGAACGTGCGGTGAACGTGACACAACGGGACGGTCACCAGAAGGCGGCCTGCCCGAAGGGCTGCATGAGAGCCCGAACATGAGGGCCCAACGATGAGGGCCCAACGATGAGGGCCCAACGATGAGGGCCCAACGATGAGGGAAAGGTAGGCGGAGTGGTTCAAGCGCTCGAGTCAGCACCACGCAGAGCCGCGAGCCGCGTTCCGCCCCACAACCTCGAAGCCGAGGAGTCGCTGCTCGGCGCCATGCTGCTCTCGCGTGACGCGATCAGTGCTGCCACCGAGATTCGCGTCGAGGCGAGCGATTTCTACAAGCCGGCCCACTCCCACATCTACGAGGCCGTCATGTCCCTGTACGGTCAGGGCGAGCCGGTCGATCCGGTCACGGTGGCCGACGAGTTGCGCCGCGCCGAGTTGCTCGACGCGCTCGGGGGGCGGCAGACGCTCATGCGGCTCCAGGCCCAGACGCCGGCGTCGGCGAACGCGGCCCACTACGCGAAGATCGTCAACGAGCTCGCGCTGCTGCGACGGCTCATCGCCGTCGCGGGCGACATCGCCGAGATGGGGTACGACGATTCCGGTGAGGTCGCCGAGACGCTCGACCGGGCCGAGTCGCTCGTCTTCGAGGTCGCCGAGCATCGGGTCTCGGACTCGATGGTCGGCGTCTCGGACGCGTTGCAGAGCACGCTCGACCAGCTCGAGACGCTCTACGGTTCGCAGGGCGAGATCACGGGGGTGCAGACCGGCTACACGGACCTCGACAGCCTCCTCCTCGGGCTGCAGCCGTCGAACCTGCTGGTCCTCGCGGCACGACCCGGCGCGGGCAAGACCGCGTTTGCGTTGGGCGCGGCCGCGAATGTCGCGATGAGTGCGAACCGGCCGGTGATGTTCTTCTCGATGGAGATGGGCACGCTCGAGCTCACCAAGCGCCTCCTGTCCGGTGAGGCGCGGGTCGAGATGCGGAAGCTCCAGACCGGGAACATCCCCGAGGGCGACTGGACCAAGCTGTCGCACGCGGTCGGCCGTCTCGCCGAGGCGCCGCTGTTCATCGACGACAACCCGCACTGCACGGTCATGGAGATGCGGGCCAAGGCCCGGCGGGCCAAGGCGCGCTACGGCGATCTCGGGCTCATCGTCATCGACTACCTGCAGCTGATGACGCCGAGCACGTCGAAGAAGACCGAGAACCGCCAGGTCGAGGTCGCGGAGATCTCTCGCGGCCTGAAGATCCTCGCCCGCGAGCTCGACTGCCCGGTGATGGCGCTGGCGCAGCTGAACCGCCAGCTCGAGTACCGCCAGGACAAGCGCCCCATGCTCGCCGACCTTCGTGAGAGTGGCTCGCTGGAGCAGGACGCCGATGTCGTCATCTTCCTGTACCGCGACGAGATCTACAACCCGGAGTCGGAGCAGCGCGGGACCGCCGAGGTGATCGTGTCGAAGCACCGAAACGGTCCGACCGGCGTCACCCGGCTTGCGTTCCTCGACCATTACGCCAAGTTCGCCAACATGGCCCGGGAGTAGGCGACCCTCTGCTCGGCCTCGGAGCGGGAGTGGGTGCCCGAGGGTGCCGTCGCCCCGGCGTGGCTCGGCCGAAGTCCTGACGAATCGGCCACGCGGGTCCGTCCGTGTCGATCGACGACGGGGCACCGGGTCCCTGCGGCGACCGGGACTGTACATGCGGGCGCATAGATCCTAGGGTGGCCGTATGAGTCCTCGTGCGAACACCATCCAGGTCCGACGTCCGACCGCTGCGCCCGCGGGAGACACGGCGGCGCCCAGCTTCACGCTGGGGCGGCCGGTGGCCGGCCTCACCGTCGCCCTGCGCGAGGATCGGGCCTGGCGGTCGTGGCAGCTGATCGGCGACATCTGGGCCGAGCGCCTGCGCCGCGACGGGGCCGAGACGGTCACGGTCGAGACGGGGGCCCAGGTGGGTCGACCCGGCTCCGACGACCGCAAGCAGATCGACGAGCTCGCGCGAACGGCCGATGCCGCGATCGTGGGGCTCGGGACGTGCGGATCGTGCACGACGTTCACGATCAAGGACGCGGTCGCGTTCGAGCAGCAGGACCGTCCGGTCGTGGCCGTCGTGTGCGAGGAGTTCCTCGTCCACGGCCAGAACGTGGCCCGGCATCTCGGCCACGGTGATCTCAAGATCCTCGTGCTGCCGTACCCACTCGAGGCGCGTCCCGAGGAAGAGCTGCGCGCGATCGCGCGGGAGTACTACCCGAGGGTGCTCGAGCTGCTGGGGGTGCCGGTATGAGCCTGACCAGCGAGCGAGTCGAGATCCCGGCGGATCCGTACGAGCAGTACGAACGCGCTCGTGCGGAGCGCTGGAGCGACGGCGTGCCCCTGTTGCCCGCGACGGACGCGGTGGTCGCGGCGATCCTCGCCGCGTCGCCGTACCCGGCCGATCACGCGCTCTGTGTGCTTCCACCGTGCAACGGCGTGGCCACGGTCGAGCTCGTCGCGATCAACGCCGCGATGGCCGGGGTCGAGCCGGCGGCCTTCCCCGTGGTGCTCGGCGCGCTCGAGGCGATGAGCGAGCCGGAGTGGAACGCGTTCGGGCTCACGACGACGACCTCGAGCGTGTTCCCGATGCTCATCGTGAACGGCCCGTGTCGCGATGAGCTGGAGATCGACTACCGCGCCGGGTGCATGGGCGGTGCGGCCGGCCGGGGCTCGATGACGATCGGCCGGGCGGTGTCGCTCTGCCTGCGCAACATCGGCGGCCAGCGGGCCGGTGAGACGACGAAGTCCGTCTTCGGCCAGCCGGCACGCCTCGGCTTCTGCATCGGGGAGTGGGAGGAGCGATCACCCTGGGATCCCCTCTCGGTCCGGCGCGGCTTCTCGAGCGACCAGGACGTCGTGACCGTGCACGGTGGCAAGGGCACGTTCCCCTTGGCCGACATCCACAACGACGACCCGCTCGACCTGCTGTACCTGATCGCGAAGAGCCTGGCCTATCCGCTCGCCAATCCGTTCCTCGGCAACGTCGAGAACGGTGAGATCGTTGTGGCGTTCAACCCGATGTGGGCCGAGCGCTTCGGGAAGGCCTTCCCCGACGTCGAGGACCTCCAGGAGTACCTGCGCGACAACGCCTACCAACCGATCGAGCTCTGGCCCGCGACGAACGCCCAGATCTTGCGCGACCACGGACGGGTCGACGCGAACGCCAGGGTCCATCTCTTCGATCGCCCCGACCAGTTCGTGCCGATCGTGTGCGGCGGTCTGGGGAGCCTCCACGCGATCGCGCTCCCGAGCTTCGGCGAGAGCCAGCTCCAGAGCAAGGCCGTCATCCGCCCATGACCGATCGGTCGCGGTGATCGTGGACCCCGAACGCGTGGCCGTCGCGGTCGAAGAGGTTGCCGGCTTCCTGCGCGCCGACGGCGGCGATCTCGTCCTCGTCGAGGCGGACCCGCGTACCGCCCGCATCCGGTTGGCCGTGGTGCTCGACGGGGTGACGTGCGACGAGTGCATCCTCCCTCCCGCGATGCTGCGCGACACGATCGAGCACGCACTGGCGAGCCGTGTCGTCGGCGAGTTCGAGCTCGTCCTCGACGACCCGCGCCAGTCGGGCTAGCGGGGATGTCGACGGATCACCTCGAGAAGGCCCTGCTCGACGGCCCGACGCTGGAGGCGTGGAGCGCGATCGTCGCGGTCTACCAATCGGTGCTGCACGAGCTGGTCATCGCGCTCGAGCGTGAGGCGGCGATGGACTCGGGAGTCTTCTCGGCGCTCGCGTACCTCGAACGAGCCGCGCCGCCCCATCGCCTCGCGATGAGCGAGCTGCAGCGCCTCATGCATCCTCGGTACAGCCAGCCCGGGTTCAGTCGGCTCGTGGCCCGCATGGAGCAGGACGCTCTGGTGACCCGCCATCCCGATCCCGACGACGGGCGGGCGGTGGTCCTCGTCTCGAGCCGCCCCGGGCGGGCCCGCTACCGCCGGGCCAACGCCGTCTACACGGCGACGGTGAGGGCCCGATTGGGCGAGCACCTCACGGCCGAGCAGTGCCGCGCACTCGTGACGCTCCTGGCGCCGGTCGGGGCGCCGGTCGGGGCGCCGGGTCGGGCCGGACGGTCCCGAGATTCGTGACCTTGGCCCCTGACCGAAGCGCCGGGTTGCCCGTACGGTTGCGCGTGTGACCCATCGCATCGTCATTCTCGGGGGCGGCACCGGGGGGACGATCGCCGCGAACCGGCTCCGCCGTCGCTACGACGAGCGCGACGCCACGATCACGGTCGTGGATCGCAACGACTGGCACGTGTACCAGCCCGGATTGCTCTTCGTGCCCTTCGGACTCACCCACACCGAGGACATCGTGCGCCCCCGGGGCCACCAGCTCCATGGCGGCATCGACTACCGCCTCGCCGAGATCGAAGCGGTCGACCTCGACACCGACACCGTGCGCCTCGACGACGGGTCGACGTTGCCCTACGACGTCCTCGTCGTCGCCTCGGGGGCGGTGCTCCTGCCCGAGGAGACCGAGGGGCTCACGGGCCCGGGGTGGGGCGAGAAGGCGGGCACGTTCTATGACGTCGACGGCGCGTCGGCACTCGAACGCTCGCTCGTGCGCTTCGACGGCGGTCGAGTCCTCGTGAACGTCGTGGACATGCCGATCAAGTGCCCGGTGGCGCCCCTCGAGTTCGCCTTCCTCGCGGACTGGTACTTCCACGAGCGGGGCCTGCGCGAGAAGGTCGAGCTCACGTACGTCACCCCGCTCGACGGAGCCTTCACCAAGCCCGCCGCGTCGAAGGCGCTCGGGGGCATCCTCGACGAGAAGGGAATCGAGCTCGTCACCGAGTTCAACACGGGCGAGGTCGACGTGGCCGGTGGTCGGCTCGTGAGCTACGACGACCGGGAGGAGCGCTTCGATCTCCTCGTGACGATCCCGTTGCACGGGGGCGCACCGTTCGTGGCCCGCTCCGACGGGCTCGGTGACGATCTCAACTTCGCCCCGGCCGACGACCACACGCTGCAGTCGAAGGTCAAGCCCAACGTGTTCGTCATCGGCGACGCGTCGAGCCTGCCGGCGTCGAAGGCGGGCTCGGTGACGCACTTCGAAGGGGAGATCCTGGTCGAGAACGTGCAACGGTTCCTCGCCGGCGAGGATCTCGACGCGTCCTACGATGGGCACGCCAACTGCTTCATCGAGACCGGCTTCCACCGAGCGCTGATGATCGACTTCAACTACGAGACCGAGCCGCTCCCCGGGCACTTCCCGACCAAGATCGGTGCGCCACTGCTCAAGGAGTCGCGCCTGAACCATCTCGGGAAGCTCATGTTCCAGTGGTTCTACTGGCACGCGCTGCTCCCCGGGCGCGACATCCCCGGCGTGGGTCCGGACATGCCGACCGCGGGGAAGGATCTTCCGGCCGCGGCCGCGACCTGAGACGAAGAGAGGTTCCACCATGACGACCCAGACCATCGCCGGGGTTCCCGTCGAGGTGAACGACGAGGGATTCCTCGAGCAGCCCGACCAGTGGACGCGCGAGGTCGGCGCGGCGATCGCGGCCGAGAACGGGATCGCGCAGATGACCGACCGGCACTGGCAGGTCGTCGAGTTCATGCGCACGACCTACCTCGAGGACGGGTCCGCACCGTCGATCCGCACGCTCGGCAAGGCGTCGGGCGTACCGGTCAAGGAGCTGTACCAGCTGTTCCCCAAGGGGCCGGCGAAGCTCGCGGCCAAGATCGCCGGGATCCCCAAGCCCCGGGGCTGTATCTGATCCGACAGGGAGGGAGCAACGATGGGCAACGAGCCGATCGAGAAGGTCTCCATCATCATCTCGAAGGGGTCGCTCGAGGGCGTCTACCCCGGGTTGATCATGGCCAACGGCGCGCGCATGGAGGGGATCGAAGCCAACGTGTTCTTCACGTTCTTCGGTCTCGACGCGATCCACAAGCAGCGTCAGGGCAAGATCAAGGTCGCGACGGTCGGGAACCCCGGCATGCACATGGCGACCTGGCTCGGGGCTGTTCCCGGCATGTCGTCGGTCGCGACGAAGATGATGGGCAAGAAGATGGAAGAGCTCGACATCCCGCCGATCCCGGAGTTCGTCGAGCTCGTCTCGGACTCCGGCGGCGGCCTCTACGCGTGCAAGGCGTCGGTCGACATGTTCGGCTTCACCAAGGCCGACTTCGTCGACCAGGTCGAGGGTGTCATCACCGTCGGCGAGTTCTACGAGCAGGCCGCCGGGGGCCAGATCATCTTCACCTAGCCTCGCCGCCGTGACCGCGGTCCCGGACGTGCGGCGCGGCGATGACGGAACCCGTCGTTGCGGGTGGGGCACCTCGACCCCCGACTACGCGCGATACCACGATGAGGAGTGGGGTCGGCCGGTCCTCGACGACACGAGGATCTACGAGAAGCTGTGCCTCGAGGGGTTCCAGTCCGGGCTGTCGTGGCTCACGATCCTGCGCAAGCGCGAGAACTTCCGGGCCGCGTTCGCCGGCTTCGACATCCCGACGGTTGCCGCCTTCGGCGCACGCGACGTCGAGCGACTGCTCGATGACACCGGGATCGTTCGCCATCGGGGCAAGATCGAGGCCGCGATCGCGAACGCGCGTGGCGCGCTCGCGGCCCAGGAACGCCACGGCTCGCTCGCAGCGTTGGTGTGGTCGTTCGAGCCGAGGGGTCGACGCCGCGCACCGCGCGCGATGACCGATCTCGCCTCCACGACCGCGGAGTCCGAAGCGCTCGCGAAGGCATTGCGCGCGCTCGGCTTTCGCTACGTCGGTCCGACGACGGCGTATGCGGCGATGCAGTCGCTCGGTGTCGTGAACGACCACCTGGTGGGCTGCGATGCCCGCTCCCCGTGTCGCAACGCCCGGGCCGCTCAGCAGCGGCCGCCCCAGGGCTGGTTGCCGCGTCGGGCGTAGAGGTCGCGCGCCATCTGATCCTGGTCGGCGGCCGAGGCCGTCGCCGGATCACGCCCGACCAGGTCGTTGCGACCCGACGCAGCCGCATTCGAGTCCCAGGTGCGCTGATCGAACTGGTAGCCACCGCGGTACTTCCCACCCGGGCTGATCGCGCCGTAGTTCCCGGTGCTCTCGATCGCGCGTGTGCACGCCAGGAAGCGCTCGACGTCGCCGCCGGCACCGGACGAGCCGCCGGCACCGGACGAGCCGCCGCTCCCCTGACTCGTGGCGCGCCTGGTCGCGCGCACGTAGGCCGCGACGGCCTCCTGGCGCTGAGCCTCCTCGACTGCCTGCAGGTACGCGGCGCGCGCCTCGTTCTGAACGGCAACCACCGCGTACCCGGTCTCCTGGACCGCGCTGGCCTGCCAGCCGAGGTCGTAGACGAACTGCTCGTCGCGCGCGACGGCCGAGCTCAGCATCTCGGCATACATCGCCGTGGAGTCGGTCCCCGCGTCCCGGGGGGTAGATCTCGACGGGCTCCGCGCGGCGGCCGAAGTCATCGGGAGCGCCGAGCACACGAGAGCGATCGTCACGGCGGTCACCCGTGCGATGCCGACCGGTCCACTCACCGTTGCGAACCCTCCTCGGGGATCCCGAACCGTTGCCGGTATCGGGCGAAGCGTGCGGTGAGCTCCTGGCGGTCGAGCCCGAGCGCGCCGACGTCGTACTGGTGGCTCCCGTGCTCCCCGCGCGGGTGCTGATCCAGGTATCGGCGCATGGACGCCTCGGCCTGAGCGGAGAGCTCCTCACCGAAGCGCCCGTACACCGACCGGACGGTCCCGACCGGGTCGGCGATCAAGTCGTCGTACGCGACGTCGACGAAGCGCTCGTCGCCATGACGGTCGCGCCAGCTCATCACCCGGTTCACGATCTCCTCGGCGACGGCCGTCCACCGTGCGTTGATCGAGTCACGGTGGTCGGCGTCGCTGAAGGTGCCCGAGAGGACGCGCGCCAGGCTGCACACCGATCCCACGACGGTGACCGGGTCGCGGTGGGTCATCACCAGGCGCGCGTCGGGGTAGTGCGCCACCAGGGCGTCGAGCGCGAGGGAGTGCTGGGGTGTCTTGAGCGCCCATCGACCGGGCGCACTCGACTGCAGCAGCGAGAGCGCCCCGTGGTGGTATGCGTACGCCGAGGCGAAGTCGCACGCGAACAACCACTCGCCGTAGGAGGGAACGTTGGCGATCGTCTCCCAGAGCAGGCTCTTGAAGTCCTGCGCAAGGAGCGTGACGCACTCCGTCGGCCCGTCGGGCGCTTCGTAGTGGATCGCCTTGAAGGCGGGGTTCAGTGCGTCCATCGCGGCCCCCGCGGCGCGGGCGGCCTCGATGCGCGGATCGGTCGCGAACGTCGACGTCGTGGGTGGTGGGACGCAGTCGGCGGCCTCCCACCGCATCAGCGAGCGGTTGGCCGGGTCGCGGTGGAGCAGCTCACTGAGCAGCGTCGTGCCGGTGCGGGGAAGGCCGAGCACGACCAGCGGTCGCTCGACCGGCGTTCGGCGCGCCTGGGGGTGCTGGGTCAGCCACTCGGTGACCCGGAGCCGGTTCACGAGGCTCGCGGTGATCTGGGCCTCGATCGCGAGCTCGCCGAGCTCGGTCAGCTCGGCCTCGCGGTCGAGGGCCTCCACGTAGCGGTCGAGGCCCTCGCGGTAGGAGTCGGGGCCGAAGCCGTCGAGTCCGAAGCCGTCCAGGCCGGTGCGAGCGCGCGCGTCCGCTACGAGCGCGTCCGCGTCCATGACCGCATTCTCGCACGCAGGCGTCGACCGGCCCGGTTGCACTGACGCATCGTCAGATAGCCTCGCCGCGTCCCAACCCCGCCGGAAGGCCCACCATGTTCGATCTCGTCCTGCGCGGTGGCACGGTCGTCGACGGCACCGGCGCCGCGGGTGTGCGCGCTGATGTCGGCGTCCGCGATGGCCGCATCGTCGAGGTCGGCGAGCTCGGCGACGCGGCGAGGGTGATCGACGTCGACGGGCTGCTCGTGGTGCCCGGGTTCGTCGATCCCCACACCCACTACGACGCCCAGCTGTTCTGGGATCCGACCGCTTCGCCATCGAACGTGCACGGGGTGACGACGGTGATCGGTGGGAACTGCGGGTTCACCCTCGCCCCGCTCGATCCCGAAGACGCCGACTACCTCCGCCGGATGATGGCGAAGGTGGAGGGCATGCCACTCGAGGCGCTCGAGAACGGGGTCGAGTGGACGTGGCGCGACTTCGGCGAGTACCTCGAGCGCGTCGAGGGCACGGGATTGGGTGTCAACGCGGGGTTCCTGGTCGGGCATTGTGCGCTACGACGAAAGGTCATGGGGAAGGACGCGGTCGGACAGGTCGCCACCGCCGAGCAGGTCGACGCCATGCGGTCGATGCTGGGTGCGTCGCTGGAAGCAGGCGGCCTGGGCTTCTCGACGTCGCGAGCGTTCACCCATTCCGATGGTGACGGCGAGCCGGTGCCGTCCCGCCATGCCGCGCCCGAGGAGGTGCTCGCGCTCTGCGAAGAGGTCGCGCATCATCCCGGCACCACACTCGAGGCGATCACCGACGGTTGCCTCAACGGGTTCTCCGACGAGGAGGTCGAGCTCTTCGCCCGCATGTCTTCGACGGCGCAACGGCCGCTCAACTGGAACGTGCTCACCGTCGACTCCACCAACCCTGCGGGCGTCGAGCGCCAGCTCGCCGCGGCCGACCGCGCCGCCGAGATCGGCGGACGGATCGTTGCTCTCACGATGCCGATCCTCGTGGGGATGAACATGAACTTCGCCAGTCACTGCGCGCTCTTCCTCATCCCCGGCTGGGGTGACGTGTTGCGCCTGCCGCGGGCCCAAGCGATCGCGAAGCTGCGCGATCCCGAGGTCCGGCGGCTGCTCGACGAGCGGGCGCACTCCGACGAGGCGGGTGTCCTGCGGCGCCTGACCGGCTGGGGGTCGTACCGCATCGGCGACACCTTCTCGGCCGAGAACGCGCCGCTGAGCGGTCGCACCGTGGCTGAGATCGCCACCGAACGCACGACGACGCCGTTCGACACGCTGCTCGACATCGTGATCGCCGACGACCTGCGGACGGTCCTGTGGCCCTCACCCACCGACGACGATCCTGCGAGCTGGGAGCTGCGGGCGAAGGTGTGGACCGACGAGCGGGTCCTCATCGGCGGCTCCGACGCGGGGGCGCACCTCGACCGGATGTGCGGTGCCCCGTACCCCACCGCCTTCCTCGGCGACTGCCTTCGCGGGCGCCGGCTGCTCCCGGTCGAGGAGGCGGTGCGGCTCATGACGTCGGTTCCGGCCGACCTCTTCGGGCTCCGCCATCGCGGGCGCATCGTGGCGGGGTCGGTGGCCGACCTCGTGGTCCTGGATCCGGCCACCGTCGACGCCGGCCCCATCAAGCTGGTCGACGACCTCCCGGGCGGGACGTCGCGCCTGGTGGCGGACTCCCTCGGTGTGCGCCACGTGTTCCTCGGGGGCGTGGAGACCGTGCATGACGGGGTCGCGACCGGCGCGCTCCCGGGGCGCGTGCTGCGATCGGGCCGCGACACCGACACCGTCACGGTGGGCTGAACCCGGCGGCATCCACCGCCTGAGGTGCGCGCCTTCGTATCGTCGACGCATCCGCGTGTCTGGGAGCGTGGCGTCGAAGGGGGACAGCATGGTGCTCGGCATCGAGCTCATGGGGGCCACGTGGAGATTCGTGTTCTACGCCATCGCAATGGTGATCTTCATCGCGGGCGGGATCGGCATCAAGCCGGGTGGCGAGCGGGTCTCGCTCGTGGCGCTCGGTCTGGCCGCGGTCACGTTCCCGCTCTTCTGGGACAACCTCGCTGCCGCACTCTGATCAGAACAGCTCGGATCAGAACAGCTTGAGTCGCTCGGGGGCGCCGTCGCGGAGCTCCTCGAGATCGATCTCGAAACATTCGACGCCGCGGCTCTCCGCGAAGACCCGGGCCTGGGGCTTGATGCGCGTCGCCACGAACATGCCCCGGGTCGGCGAGAGTGTCCCGTCACGATCGAGCCGCTCCTGGTAGCGGAGCAGCTGCTCGACGCCGGCGATCTCCCCGACCCGCTTGACCTCGACGACCACGGCGCGGCCCTCGCCGTCGCGGCACAACAGGTCCACTGGCCCCACGTCGGTGGGGTACTCCCGGCGCACGAGGAGCAGGTCCTCGCGCAGTACCTCCACCCGTGCCGCCAGGAGCTCCTGGAGCTCGGCCTCGACCCCGTCCTTCGCGAGCCCGGGATCGTCGCCGAGCTCGTAGTGCTCATCGAAGAGCACCTCGTGGAGCTCGACGACGAGCTGCTCGCCCTTGGCGTTCGCGACGGTGATCACGCCGTCGACCTCGTTGATCGTGCAGGGCGGGTTCATCCAGTTCAGTGGCTTGTAGGCCTTGGCGTCGGCGTGGATCGCGATCGATCCGTCGGCCTTGAACAAGAGGAGCCGGCGGGCCGGGGGGAGGCGGGCGCCGAGACGCCCCGAGTACTCGACGGAACAGTCGGCGACGACGAGACGCACGCCTCGCGTTGTACCACGGCCCTGCCTTCGATGCGCGCCGTCGCTGGCGTGCTCATGGCTGGCGTGCTCATGGCGATGTCGTTCCGGCCCGGCACAGAGCGCTCCCGAGCGGACCCGCGCGCCCGGGCAGCCGTACGATCAGCCCGTGGACTTCTACAGCGACGTGCTGCTCGAGCTCGTCACCGCACTCGGCGCCGCGTTGTTCCTCGCCAACGCGTACGCCCTGATCCACCGCAGCGCCGATCGTCGCCGGGCGGCCCGCGACGCCGTGGTGCGCAGCCGGCCCGGCAGTCCGGTCCGCAAGGAAGTGCGCGCGACGCGCAGCACGCTCGACCAGGCGCCGGTCGCGCGCACGGTCACGTTCATGATCCTCGGGCTCGTCGTCGCGATCTGGGGGATCGCGTCGATGGTGGCCTAGCGTCGCCGCGATGAACAGGCCTCTGGGCACTCGGCGCGTCTGGCTCGCCCCGATCCTCGACCTGGTCTGCATCGTCGGCTTCATCCTCGGCGGCGCCGGTCAGCACCACATCACCGAGGGCGTCGGGTGGTTCCTGACGGTCCTGTGGCCCCTCGCGCTCGGGTGGTACGGGGCCTCGTTGGTGACCAAGATCTACACGAGCCGCGATCGCGAGTGGACCCGGCTCGTGCTGAACCTGGCCGCAGGGATGCTCGTCGGGTCGTTGCTGCGCTCCACGTTCACCGATCGGCCGATGTTCTCGATCTTCACGGTGATCTACGTCGCCTGGATGGTGCTCACGGCATTCGGCTGGCGCTTCATCGCGATGCTCTGGACGATGCGCCGCGACCGCCGTCAGCGTGTCGCGCGCGCCATGTAGAACCAGAGCGGGAACGGCGCGCCGCCGGCCTGCATGGCTGCTCGTGCCGCGAGCAGGGTCCGGCCCCCCGCGGTCTGCTCGTAGAACCAGGCTTCGGTCTGCCCGCCGGCGGGAGGCGCGTCGGTGAGGGCGATCGCCGCCTCTTCGTAGTAGCTGCGGATGTCGTGCGCGATGCTCACCGGATCGGCGGCGAGCCCGGCCTCGGGCCAGGCGGCCCCCTCGGCGATGCGATGCAGAGCGTCGAGCGCGTCGGGAACGGCATCGGCGTCGATCGCGCGACCGACCGAGGTCACCCCGCGTGCGGCGAGCGTGCGGTCGTACGCGGCGCGCAGCGCACGGGCCTCGTCGACCGCGGCGGGGAGTGACGCGTCGTGGCGGGGCGGTAGCGCGCACGCGAGCGGCGTGTCGTCCGACTCGACGACCTCGGGGTAGTCCTCGAGCACCGGACCGGAGGCCCGCTCGAGCAGCGCGAAGGCGCGCCGGAGCACGTCGTGCTGGAACGCGGCGTCACCGGGCTTGCCGAGCGGGCGCCCGAGGGGGAACTCGCCGTAGAGGCCGCGTGGCGGGGGAAGCCGCTCGGCGACACCACGCACCGAGATCAGCGCGACGGTCGCCAGGCCGGCGGCTTCGAACACGTGGGCGAGCACACACACGGTGCGCGAGCAGAGCGGTCAGACGGGGGTGAGCAGGACGACATCGACGGCGTCGCCGGCCAGCAGCGCGGCGGCGCGCGGTCCGCTGTCGAGCCGGATGGCGCTGAGCGTGTCCTCCTGGTTGCCCGCGAACGCGAGGTGGCGCGGGGCGACCGAGCCGATCACGCCCTCGGCCGCGAGCTCTTCGAGCCGGTCGATCGGGAACACGACGTCGAGGTCGGCCGCGAACCCGGCCCGGTCGAAGTTGGGGCTCCAATGGCCGAGGGCGAGGTCGCGTCGCGCGCGGGGGATGACCCGGAACGAGGTGTCGTCGTTCGTGAACCCGTCGTCGCCCACCACGTGCAGCGCGGCGGTGGTCACGATCGCGACTCTGGACTCGGCGAGCGGCTTCGGCGTGCTCCACGGCGTCGGCCCGAGGTCGGGCATCGGCGTGCCCGCTGCGTAGTCGCGCATCGGGGTGTCGCTCATGCCGGTGCCTCGACCGCGAGCGCGCGCCGCGGCGCGGGCAGGGAGTCGTAGAGGTCGGCGACCAGGTCGCGCTTGACGGCCTGGTAGCCGGCATCGTCCCAGAGGTTGCGCCACTGGTGGGGATCCTCGTCGAGGCGGTACAGCTCGCCCTCGGTCCCGTCGTAGTGGACGCCGCAGAGGCTGAGCACCTGCTCGCCCCAGGACTTCTCGAGGCCGTTGGGCTGACCGTCGGTGCTCTCCTCGTACGCGCTGCACAGCCACCCGTCGCGCACGATGGATCGCAGGTGCATGCCGTAGCCGGGGAACTGGCTGTCCCACTCGCAGAGCGCGCGTTCATGGACGCCCTCGCCGTCGGCGACGGGGAGTGCCCGGCCTTGCATCCACTCGGCCGGCGCGATGCCCGCGATCTCACAGAACGTGGGCGCGAGGTCGACCTGGCCGACCGGGTCGGTCACCGCGGCGGGGCCAACACCGGCCGACGGCGCCGGTCGCCACACCATCGGGAGCCGCATGAGCGAGTCGGTGTGGTACGGACCCTTGTAGATCAGGCCGTAGTCGCCCTGGAGCTCGCCGTGGTCGGTGGTGAAGATCACGTCGGTCCGGTCGAACCAGCCGCGCTCGGTGATCCGCGCCAGCACGCGACCGGTGGCCTCGTCGATGAGCTCGTTCATCACGTGGACCTTGGCGGTGATCTCGCGGATCTGGTCGTCGGTGAGCGACGCGGGATTGAAGAACATCGGCCCGCCCTCGGCGTTGAGGAACCTCCCCTCCCACCATGCGAGCCAGTGCGCGGGCTTCTGCTCCAGCACCGCGCGGATCGCGTCCGGCGAGCCCGGGTGTCCCGGGGGGAGGTCGAGGTCGTGCCAGTCGACGCGGCCGAGCTCGGAGGCGGGCGGGTCCCACGGGTGGTGCGGATCGGGGAAGCTGAGCCAGCAGAACCAGTCATCTTCGGCGTCGAGCGAGTCGAGCCAGTCGATCGTGCGGTCCGCGACCCAGTCGGTGTGGTACCAGCCGCGCGGGATCGGGTTGTTCTTCGTCTCGGGCGCCATCGTGTCGCCGCCCGGCTCGGCCCCGAGCAAGGGTGCGAAGCTCTCGAGGTGCTCGGGGTGCTTCGCCTCGAGCCACCGGCCGTAGTGCTGGATCGAGTGGCCCCGGAACGCTGCGACGTGGGCGGCTTGCTCGGAGTGCTCGAAGCCGCGCCACGGTCCGGTGTCGCCGCGCATCCAGCGGGCGTTCTCCTCCCACTTGCCCTTGGGGTCGAAGGCCGGCTCGAAGTGCGCCTTGCCGAGCAGCGCGGTGCGGTATCCCGCCTCGTCGTGGAGGTACGCGGCGACGCTCGGCGCGTCGACGGGCAGCGGGATGCCGTTGGCGACGACGCCGTGCGTGCGTACGTACTGGCCGGTGAGCATCGTGGAGCGCGCCGGCATGCACACGGTGTTCTGGTTGTAGGCACGCTCGTAGCGGATCCCGTCGGCGGCGAGCCCGTCGACCACCGGGGTGCGGGCGACGGTGCCGCCGTTGCAGCCCAGCGCGTCGTAGCGCTGCTGGTCGGTCGTCACGAAGAGGATGTTGCGTCCCATGTGCCTAGTCTGGCCAGCGTCATGGCGTGCCGTCGAACAGGAGCCCGACCGTGAGTCACATCGATCCCACCGACGAGCAGATCTCGGCGATCACGACGAGCACCATCGACACACCGATCGTGATGGTGAACCTCAACCGCTATCGCGAGCGGGCCGTGTACGACGCGCCGGGATCGGACGACGACGTGAGCGGGCGCGACGCGTACCTGCGCTACGGGGAGGTCGCCCTGCGCGCGATGGGCGAGGTCGGGGCCCGGGTCCTCTGGGGCGTCCCGACCGAGGCGGTGTTCGTCGGCTGCGACCACGACGCCTACGACGAGGTGCTCGCGGTCTGGTACCCGAGCCGGGCCGCGTTCGTGGAGATGACGAACATCGCCTGGTATCGAGATGCGCTCGTGCACCGCAACGCCGCGCTCGAGCACGCGTCGATTCTCGCCTGCACCGGCCCGGCGACTCCCGAGCTGAGACGCCCGGGCGAGTGATCGAGCTCAGCCGGTCACGGCGAAGTGGCTGAGCCAGACCGGCGCGTGCTTGGCGTCGATCGTCAGCGTGTGGATGCGCCCCGATGCGAGCTTCGTTGCGTCGATCCCCTCGCCTTCGCCGCCGACGTGGCCGGCCGAGCCGAGGTCATCCACGCGACCGGTCTCGAGGTCGACGCGGTACAGCCCGTTCGTCGCGTCGGTCGTCGAGAGCCAGACGGCACCCGCCGCGACGTCGGCGCCCTGGACCTTGTCCACGAAGTGACTCATCGCGAGCGGGGGGAGCGCCTTCCAGCCGGCGCGGACGTCATAGCGGAGCAGCGCGTTGCCCCCGAAGTTGTCCATCGAGTAGGCGATCATCGTGGCGGGGTCGACGGTGACGAACGAGTTCTCGTGCTGGGCCAGCTCGACGGCGTCGATGAAGCGCAGGGTCTTGGCGTCGAAGCGCGCGGTTGCCTGGGTGCCCCGGGAGTAGTCGGGCTCCTCGAGCGGCGCGTAGACGACGTTGGCGACCACGTCGATGTCGCCGATGTGGCCGTAGCCCTTGACCCGCCACGAAGTGGGGATCGCGAGCCGCTTCACGATCTTGGGGCGCAGCTCGTCGTCGACTCGGGCCAGGGTGTCGTTGGCCGAGAGGATCCACCCGTCGCTCACGCGCGCGATGCCCTGGTTCGCGAACAGGCGCAGCTTCTGTGCCGAGGTGAGGCGGGTGTGCGGCGCAGATCCGCTCGACGCCGAGGCCCCGAGCGGGGCCCCGATCGCCAGGGCGATCACGATGGCCAGGGCGACCCGAACGAGCCTCATCACACGACTCCCCCCGGTGTCGGATGGCTGCGCTCGCCATCGTTGCAGACTTGCGCGCCCGTCGCCGAGCGCACCGCGGGCGGGTGATGCCGAGTGCGGCGGGCGTTGCGGTGCGATCAGCCGAGGATGCGAGCCTTCTGCTCCTCGAACTCCTCGGGGGTCAGCGCACCCAGGTCGCGCAACTTGACCAGCCGCTCCATCTGGTCGACGGGATCGGTCGATCCACCGGCACGCGTCGACATCCCGCCCGACTCGATGAGTCGCTGCTTGAACTCGTCGAGGTCGCCGCGTGGGTCGTCGAGGGCGTCGCGGCGGCGCTCGGTGTCGGCTTCGAGCGCGTCGACGTCGTAGCGCGGGTCCCCGGCGAAATCGAACACGACCTCACGGGTCTTCGGGTCGTAGCGGACCCGCAGGACGTCGTGCGGCTTCGGACGCAGGCCGACCATCCACAACTTGGCCCGGACCTTCGCCTCGAACGGCGGAGCTCCGTTGTCGGGGCGCACCTCGAGCACATGGTCGAAGTCCCGCAGCTCATTGCTCGTGACGTCGGATCGCTCGTCGACCGAGAGCACGGTGGCTTCTGCGGGCTCACCGTGCTTGAGGATCCGCTTCTTGTCGAACACGCTCGTCTCCCCGCTCGGCCTCTCGAGCGCTTCCGGTGTCAGGGTACGCGCCGCCGGGTGACGTCGGCGTCACGCTCGATCAGGCTGGCCCCCAAGCCCGACGAGTTGCTCGCCGCGCTCGGCGGTGCCGGGCGTCACCTGATCCCGAGGCCATCGGGTTCGGCTGCCTGCCAGCGTCCCTGCGCGTCGACGCAGTGCTCCTCGCGCGAGCTCGAATGAATCCAGCCGCCCACGATCGTGTTGCAGGTTTCGATGGCCTCTCCGCAGTGTCGACAGAGCGCGTCCTTCGCCGTCGTGGTCACCAGCTCCTCTCTTTGACGCACGCACCCGGTCCGGACGAGGACGGCCCCTGCCGGCACCGAGAACGCGAACCCGAAGCGCCCGTCCGCTGCTGTCCCCGCTTCGTTGACACGGACGACGGGAATCGAAGCGTGTTCTCGTGGGAGCGTGATGGTAACGCTGACGTGCTCATTGCGCGCGAGGTGCCCCCGCCCGGAAGGGAATGGGGACGGGGGCACGGGGCTCCTCTCGGCCTCAGCGTGGTCGCCCAGCCCTGGCGACAACAGGGCCGAACGTCCCCAGCCCGACGGCATCGGTTGGATCCTGCTACTCGCGGTCGTCTTCTTCGCGACGTCCCTGCCCAGCTTCGTCGCGGAGTAGTAGTATTAGTCCCCGTGATACTGTAGTGTTATATAGCGCGAATCTGTAGCGCGCGCGGACGTCGCAGCATCAAGAGGGCAAGAGTGCCGGACTACATTCCCCGCGTCGTCGACCACGAGTTGGACGAGCTCATAGGCGCCCTACCGGCACTTGCGCTGGAGGGTCCGAAGGGCGTGGGCAAGACTGAGACGGCGCTTCAACGGGCTGGCACCGTTCACCGTCTGGACGACCCGGGTCACAGGGCGATCCTGGCGGCAGAGCCGGGTCGGCTCCTGACGGGGACCCACCCGGTGCTCCTCGACGAATGGCAGCGGCTCCCCGAATCGTGGGACATCGTTCGGCGAACGGTCGACGCTGACAGCACTCCTGGTCAGTTCCTGCTCACAGGCTCTGCGCTGCCGCTCGGGACCCCGGTGCATTCCGGGGCAGGGCGAATCGTCGTTGTTCGGATGCGGCCGCTGACACTGATGGAACGCAGGGTCGAAGCCCCGACCGTGAGCTTGTCGAAGTTGCTGGCCGGCAACCGGCCCGCCATCTCCGGTGCCACCCCCGTCTCGCTGACCCGCTACGTCGACGAGATCGTCCGATCAGGGTTCCCGGGCATGCGCCACTTGGCCGGTCGGCCCCTCAGAGCCCAACTCGATGGCTACATCCACCGTGTCGTCACGAGCGACTTCGAGGAACTTGGGCGACGTGTGCGAAGCGCAGGCGCGCTCCGACGTTGGATGACCGCCTATGCAGCTGCCACCTCGACCAGCGCGTCGTACGAGACGATCCGCGACGCTGCCACCGCCGGCGAAGGCGACAAGCCGGCACGGACCACGACGCAGCCCTATCGTGAGACGCTCGAGCATCTGTGGATCGTGGACCCACTGCCCGGGTGGCTCCCGACTCGCAACCACATCGCCCGCCTCGCGGCGTCACCCAAGCACCACCTGGCTGACCCAGCGCTGGCGGTGCGCCTCCTGGGTGGGGATGCCGACGCGCTGCTCGATGCGCGCGATCTGGGGCCGCCGATGCCGCGAGACGGGACACTCCTCGGCGCTCTCTTCGAGTCCCTCGTCACGCTGTGCGTACGGGTGTTCGCGCAAGCGAATGAAGCTCGAGTCGCCCACTTGCGCACGCACTCGGGCGAACATGAGGTGGATCTGATCGTCGAACGGTATGACCACCGAGTGGTCGCGCTCGAGGTCAAGCTCGCGCGCACCGTCGACGACTCAGACGTTCGACAACTCCTGTGGTTGGGCGGTCAACTCGGCAGCGACTTGCTCGATGCCGTGGTGGTGACGACGGGCGAGGAGGCGTATCGGCGATCCGACGGGGTCGCGGTGGTACCCGCGGCCCTGCTGGGACCATAGGAGGCCAGGTGACGACCTCCGACGTGGGCCGTCGGGTGATCCGCGGTCGAGCATCCTCGACTCTCACCGCAACCTTGCCTCTCCCGGACCCCATCGAGGAACAGAAGCACCACTTCAGGTTGCGCCCTGCGGGCGTCATTTTGCGCGAGTTGTGAGCGCAACTCTTGGTGCGACCGGCCTGGTGAACCGGAGGTGACGGGCCGCGACGAGTCCCACTGAGTCCACCCCGTTGTGGCACGACTGTGGCACGTTGCGGCTGGCTTGAGATCTAACTCGTGGTGACGGTCTGTGCGCCGACCAGAAGCACTTTGAACCTCGCCTCGGCTTCAGGAGAGCCGTCGAGCAGGAGGCGAAAGATATGGGTGCCATCGCGCTTTAGTTCGAGGCCGTTGATGCTCAGGGCGAAGATCGCTGTCTGGTCGTCCGTCGAGCGCATTCCGGGAGGCCGTCCAGCCTCGAATTGGCCTCCCACGGTCTCGGGTAGGAGAGACGTTCCGTCTTCGTCGACCAGCACGATCTCGAACGTGTGCTGCTGATTCGTCGCGGTCCAAGGAATCCGCAAGACGACTGCGAGCGAGATGTGCGGGTGCTGAGCGGGTAACTCCGGGACCGCCAACGTGTCCCAACCGCCACCGGTCAGGTAGAGCTTCCCGTTCACCGCCTCGGCGTGATCTGCGATCAGAAATCCGGTGACTTCCACTTGGTCCTCCAGGGCCGTTGCATTTGCAGTACATTTGTACTACTTTCGCAGTGCGGAGGCAAGCGCATGCGGCACCCGAGTTACGGCTGAGTCCTTCGAGTGGGACCAAGGCAATGAGGACAAGCTGGCAGAGCGGAAGATCTACCCGGTCGACGTCGAAGCGGTGTGGTCGGGCGATCCCACCTACTCCCGCAACAAGCGGAGACGGACTGCGATGTGGCTCATGACCGGTGTTGACGGACTTGGCCGGCGGCTGCAGATCGGCATCCTCCGGGCCGATGAGGACAAGGGCTTGCTCCGGGCGATCACCGGCTGGCGAGTTAGACCATGAGCGATGAATCGGGCGAGACCCTCGCCCTCAAGGATGAGGGGAGTTCACGTGCACATTCCTGACGAGAACAAGCTTGCGGACGAGATCGAGCGGGACGCCGCAGACCCCGAGGCCTGGGAAACAGACGTGCCCCGCGGCGACAAGAAGCGCCTCGGCGCCCAGGTGACAGTTCGCCTAGACCCGGACGACGCTGAGCGGCTTCGGCGTATCGCAGCCGCGAAGCGCGTGGGCTACACATCGCTTGTCCGAGCGTGGATCATTGAGCGGCTCGCGATTGAGGACATGCGTATCAGCATGTCTCCGCCGCGAGTCCAGTACGCGGCGACCGTGGTTTCGGGGGGGAGCACGACTCTCACCACAACCGGTCTACGCAACATCGTGCCGACGCCTGTCTGACTAGCGAAGACCAGCCCGTCCGCTCCTGGACCGGAGTACTCGGCGAGGTGGGCCTCGAGCTCGGGGATCAGGACCTTGGGGATCGCGACCGTGCGGACGCCGGCGTCGGTCTTCGGCGGGCCGAGCACGAGCGTGCCGTCGGCGAGCTCCTGGAGCTGCTCGACGACGCGGACTGTTGCATGCAGGAGATCGAGGTTCGAGCGCCGCAGCGCGCGCAGCTCGCCGAGACGGAGGCCGGTGAACGTCGCGGTGAGCACGAGCGCGCGGAAGCGGGGCTCGATCGCGTCGGTGAGCGCGTAGACCTGCTCGATCGTCGCCACGCTTCGTCGCGAACGTGCGCGGCGCGGCCTGCATCACACCGTCGACCCGGTAGCGGGCCGGGGAGCCGGCCTGGTAGCGG
>Ga0209048_10000832_pt1 | contig 32808 bp, 38 predicted proteins | sample FrelakmetCRP12CR_FD_187146 | JGI IMG/M metagenome (GOLD analysis project Ga0209048, IMG submission 187146) | Freshwater lake sediment microbial communities from the University of Notre Dame, USA, for methane emissions studies - CRP12 CR (SPAdes)... | ecosystem: Environmental > Aquatic >...
GGTGGTCCCAACGGGATTTGAACCCGTGTTTAAGCCTTGAGAGGGCTCCGTCCTAGGCCAGGCTAGACGATGGGACCAGACACAATGGCGTGGGATCGAATGGGCACAGTAGCACAGGGGCTTTTCACTTTTCAATTCCTGATGATTCTGCGAAATATTCGTGCTCCATACCGTCTGCTCACCCACGACTTGACAGAGACGTTGGCATAGCCTAACTTGCGGAAAATGCGTGCAGCGGGCCTCTGGGAGAGGGCACTCTTCGATCCTCGACCTCCTCTTCCTATCGAAAGACTCATGGTGGAACATGAATAAACCGCTTGAAACCAAAACCATCGGCATCACAGACTCTCCGGAATTGATCGACCTTGAGAAGCCCGAACAGGGCCTTGAGCTGCATGTCGGGTCGAATGTGTTTCGAAATACGAACGGCGTCCTCAAACTTCAGGGTAAGGAGCAGTTGGTGCTGGAAACGCAACCCCTTCCGCTGGCGTTGCTCCTGACGATGGACCTGTATGATGAGCAGGGAACCCGTGTCGGCCATATCCGACGGAATGCGCCCTCGGCGCATAGCGCGGGCCGCTTCACCATCAACGTGAAGGCCACCGCCGACGCAACGCCGGACGACCAGCCTTCGGTCACCATAGCAGACCGAACCACCGGACAGACGGTGCTCGAAGCTTGCCTTGTGCAGGGGAGGAAAGTTCGGATGACCACCGGGCACTTCTATACCCATAAAGGCGAACTGGTCACCATCAGCCCACACTATTGCCGCATCGGCACAGGCCGTACCTTGTTTGGCGATGTGGCAGAAAGCCGCGGCGGCGCGGCGGCAATCGGGTAATCAGCTCCCAATAGGCCTCAATCTCAATTCCCTCGCTCCCGTTCCTCACAGTCAAGAGAACGACAACCAGAAGCCACCCTGGTCCCCTGTTGAAAAACACATGCTTTTTGACAAGGAGCAGGACTCCCGTAGAATGGCAGTATGTCAGACGTTGTGAAGCCAAGCGTTCAAGCGTTTCTGGTCTGCGATCAGGTCATCGAGGACAGCGTCACCAAAAAGAAAAGCCTCATCGGCCTCTTCACGCACCTCCAGGCCGTGAGCTTTCCCTTCCAGCATTCACAAATGGGGCTGTATTTCTGCCTCACCGATGCGGAAGGGACCTATCACTTCGACATCGATTTGATCTACCTCAACAATGAACAGCTCGTCTGCCGGGCCACCCTTCCGAATATTGCCATCGGGGACCGGCTTCAAATTTCAGATTTCGGGATCAATATCCCCTCCCTAGTCTTTCCCGCTCCTGGGCGCTACGAGTTTCGCCTCCGCATGGAAGGGCATCTCATCGCACAGAAAGACTTCAGCGTGATGCAGCTGCCGACTCACCAAACCACGTAGTGCTCGGTTCGCGCCGCCGCTCCCTCTCTCGAATAACCTCTTCTCCCGTATGCCGCTCTTGTGATAGAACAGCCTGCGACGACTCGGCTCGCACATTTCTCATCCACAGGGGAGTCCTCGCACTATCGTGTCTGAACCTACCGGCGCTTCAAACTTTATCCGCGACATCGTGGCCGCAGATCACGCAGCCGGCAAGCATGGCGGCCGAGTAATCACGCGTTTTCCACCTGAGCCGAACGGCTACCTCCACATAGGCCACGCAAAATCTATCTGCCTGAATTTCGGCATAGCGAATGACACCCCGGGCGGCCGTTGCCACCTGCGATTCGACGATACCAATCCGACCACCGAAGATCCTGAATATGTCCGTGCGATCCAGGACGATGTCCGATGGCTGGGGTTCGACTGGCAGGATAAGATGTTCTTTGCCTCAGATTACTTCGAGCAGCTGTACGACTTTGCCGTCCGGCTGATCCGTAAGGGCAAAGCCTATGTCGATAACTTAACAGCCGAAGAAATGCGTGCCTATCGCGGCACGCTTACTCAGCCGGGAACGAACAGCCCTTCTCGCGACCGTTCCGTCGATGAAAATCTCGACCTCTTTCGACGCATGCGAGCCGGGGAATTCCCGGATGGAAGCCATACCCTCCGAGCCAAGATCGACATGGCGTCACCCAATATCAACCTGCGCGACCCAGTCCTTTACCGCATCAGACATGCGACGCATTATCGAACCGGAAACGTCTGGTGCATGTACCCGGCCTACGACTATGCGCATCCCCTCTCGGACGCGCTCGAGGGGATCACGCACTCAATCTGCACCTTGGAATTTGAAGATCACCGGCCTCTCTACGATTGGGTCGTCGAGCAGGCTGACGCGCCGCACCGGCCACAGCAGATCGAGTTCGCTCGTTTAAACCTGACCTATACCGTCATGAGCAAACGGAAACTGCTCGAGTTGGTTGAAAAGAAACTGGTGAGCGGATGGGACGACCCGCGACTGCCGACGATCAAAGGCCTGCGCCGCCGCGGGTATACCCCGGAAGCGATTCGTGCCTTCTGCGATCATATCGGCGTCGCCAAACGCGAGGCCATTGTCGAAATGCAGCTGCTCGAACACTTTATTCGCGAAGACCTAAACAAACGAGCGCCCCGGGTGATGGCCGTGCTGCGGCCGCTTAAAATCATCCTCGACAACTATCCCGAGGAGCAGTCCGAAGAATTGGAAGCCGTCAACAATCCGGAGGATCCCGCTGCAGGGAGCAGGAAGGTCCCCTTCTCACGCGTCCTCTATATTGAGCAGGACGATTTCCGCGAAGATCCCCCCAAGCAATTTTTCCGGCTCGCCCCGGGGCGCGAAGTGCGGCTCCGGTACGCCTACATCATCAAATGCGTCGGAGTGACGAGAGATCCGCAAACCGGCGAGATCACCGAACTCCATTGCACCTACGATTCCACGACCAAGAGCGGCGCATCCCAGGAACAGCGCAAGGTCAAGGCTACCATCCATTGGGTCTCCGCGGCCCATGCCGTGAAAGCTGAAGTCCGTCTCTATAATCCCTTGTTGGTGACCGATCTGGCAAAAGTGCCGCCAGACCATGATTGGACGACCTATCTCAACTCCACCTCATTGGAGCGAATCATGGGCTGTCTAGTTGAGCCCGGTTTGCAACACACAGTGCCCGGCACTCGGTATCAGTTCGAGCGCCTTGGATACTTCTGTACTGACCCAGATTCGGCCTTCGACACATTGATATTCAACCGCACCGTGTCACTCAAAGACGCCTGGGCCAAGATCGAAAAGTCTCAGCCGAGCCGGTAACGAGCCGGTCGTCTTCCCCCCATTCGCCAGGACTCTCCTGGAACTTCTCTCCGTTTCCAGCACGTTGAAGCCTCCTTTACATACTCAGCATCCCTGCTACGCTTGAGGTTAACTGGCGAGAAGCAATGACAGGAGCCATTTTGCGCTGACAACCATCGTCAACATGAAGATCAAACGGCTCGCACATCTCTTGTTCCTCTGGGGAGTAATGGCCGGACTGATCATGGCATCTCCTTCGCTGGCCGCCACTACATCAAACGGGATCGAATCGAGCGCAACCGAAGCAGTGAAAGGTACGATCAAGGATCTGATCCAAGTCCTCGATGACGAAACCTTGAAGCAACCGGAACAGGCTGAAGAACGGCGGCATGAAATCGAAGAAATCATCAAACATCGCGTGGATTATGAGGAAATGGCGAGACGCGCACTGGGAGCACCCTGGTCTACGCTTTCCCATCGGGACCGGCACGAGTTCGTCGACCTCTTCGTGCAACTCCTTCGAGACACGTTTGCGGGCCGCATCACCGAACGCTCAGACGAACAGGTGGTCTTCCTGGAGGAACTGCGAGAACATGCCTTTGCCGAAGTCAAAGCGCAAATGAAGGGACGGAAGATCGACACGCCAGTCGACTTTCGACTGATTCACCATGCGCACGAATGGCGGGTCTATGACGTGGTCATCGATGGAGCCAGCATCGTGAGCAATTACCGCTCACAATTCACCAGTATAATTCGTGACGTCTCGTATGTCGGGCTGGTCAAGAAGATGAGACAAAAGGCCATCGCCGTAAAGGTCTTCGAAAAATCTCCTGCGCCGTAACCCTCCCTCTGGGCATCCCTCATGCAGTTTGCGTGTTTTGCTTTACCGTAGCCCTGGGTTTGCTAGACTAGCCGAAGTATGAGCTGCAAACATGACAAGGAACCTCGAACCGGATGGAGGACCGCATGATTGAGTGTCGAGAATATCCACGGATCCCCGTTGACATGCAGGTCTTCTTCTCCAGCACCAACAAGTCAGACATTCGCGAAGGCACCATGTTCGATCTGTCCGCCAGAGGATGCGCGGTTACCAGCATGTCGTCGATTCAGCCCGGTTCAGCGGTGAGAATCCTCATCAGGGCAACTGATCTTGGTTCACCCATCACGATCGAGTCCGCCGCGGTCCGTTGGAGTGAAGGTGGGGAGTTTGGAGTCGAATTCCTCGGCCTCTCGGAGATCGATCAGCGCCGCCTACAGCGATTGCTGCGAGTCGCCACCACACACCAGATCCGCCCGAGTTGACCGCTGACCGATTCTCGGATTCATCGTGGTATAATTGCGGGCATGATCTGTCCCCTCTGTCACCAACCCAGCACCTGGGAAAGCAACCCCTGGCGCCCCTTCTGCTCTGAACGATGTCAAGTGACCGACCTCGGCGCCTGGGCAGCCGAATCTTATCGCATACCAGGCCCCACCCTCACGATGGAAACCTCATTCCCCGACTCATCAGACGGGGACGACGACACCGAGGCACAACAAAACAGTTGAGGTAACCAGTCCAAGGACAGATCGTCCACCTTCCTACAAGACGGAACCCACGATCCCCCCTACCATTCCACTGGCGGCACGATACAGCGACTGCGCGAGATGCTGATTGACGCAGGCCCAGTTCGCACGTTTCATAGTTGGCAATCCCGCGGCATCTTGATATGGTCACGGCCGAAACCAGGCCCACTCACGAGGAGCACAAGCCATGTTGCCGACTAAAGGCTATGCCGCGATGACCGCCAAGGGTGCCCTACAACCCTTCGCATTTGAGCGACGAGACGTGGGTCCTCATGACGTGCTAATCGCGATTACACATTGCGGCATCTGCCATTCGGATATTCATCAAACTCGTGACGAATGGGGCGGCTCGATTTTCCCTATGGTGCCAGGCCATGAAATTGTCGGCACGATCACGCGGGCGGGGAGTTCGGTCAAGCAGTTCCATGTGGGCGAGACGGCCGGCGTCGGCTGCTTCGTGGATTCCTGTCGGACCTGCCCTGCCTGTCGAGAAGGATCGGAGCAGTACTGCAAAACCGGCATGCTCCTCACCTACAATGGCCGCGACAAAGCCGGCCAGACTATGCAAGGCGGTTACTCCACGCAGATTGTCGTGGATGAAAATTACGTGCTGCGGATTCCCTCAGCCCTATCGCCTGCCGGAACAGCTCCACTCTTATGCGCGGGAATTACAACATACTCCCCCCTTCGCCACTGGGGCGTCGGCAAGTATCACAAGCTTGCGGTAGTCGGATTGGGTGGACTGGGCCATATGGCTGTGAAGATCGGCAAGGCGCTCGGAACCGAAGTGACCGTCTTAAGCTCCTCTGAACGGAAGCGAAAAGATGCAGAACGGTTGGGCGCCTTCGACTTTGCCCTCACCTCACAACGCGAGACGTTTACACGACTACAGCGGCGCTTTGATTTTATCCTTGATACCGTTTCAGCCCCCCACGACTATAATGCCTATGTGAACCTGCTTAAAACCGACGGGACCATGATTCTCGTAGGGGCCCCGGATAAGCCGACGCCGCTGGAACCCTTCCCACTGATTCTGCATCGACGCAGCATCGCCGGGTCGGTGATCGGGGGCATCCGTGAAACCCAAGAGATGCTCGACTTCTGCGCCACGCACAATATCGAGTCCGATATTGAATTGATTCCGATTCAAGAAGTGAACGAAGCCTACGAGCGAGTTCTGCGCGGCGAGGTACGATTTCGGTTTGTCATCGATCTGGGATCGATGAAGTGAGTGTTCCCGTCTCGGTCAAGCGCCGGCAGAAGAACAACGAGCTTTGAAGTTGTATTGGACTGGGAACGATTAGAAATAGTGGCTGGGGGACTAGGAATCGAACCTAGGTAGCCGGCTCCAAAGGCCGGCGTCCTACCGCTAGACGATCCCCCAGCGCGGTACGGAACTGAGGCATAGATCTGAGAGTACGGCGTGGGAAAGTTTATTGGCTGGGGGACTAGGAATCGAACCTAGGTAGTCAGATCCAGAGACTGACGTCCTACCGCTAGACGATCCCCCAACCGACGCCCACAGTAATATAAGGCTCTCGGTTTCGTCAAGATCGGTGCTGATTTAGAGACAAGAACTTCCTCAGGCTTGGGATGCCCGTTCGATCCCCAGGTGGAGCCGAAACAACGTCCGGTCCCGCCCCAACACCTCCATCACTTCGAAGAGGCCGGGACTGGCGGTTCGACCGGTCAGAGCAACGCGCACCGGCTGAGCCAGCTGCCCCATCTTCATCCCCTCCTCCTCAACCAGTTGCTTGAAGGCCTCTTCCCATTGCGGTTTTGAGAAGGCGGGGAAGGCCTCGAAGCGAGTGAGCAATTTGCCGAGGACCGGCGCGATGGCCGGCGTCAAAAACTTCTTCGCCGCCTCTTCGTCAAACGTCACGGCCTGCCCAAAATACGGCCTTACCCACTCGACCATCTCCACGAGCGTCTTCGCCCGTTCTTTCACCAGGATGACGAGTTGCGCGAGCCGGCCGGCCGGAACAGTCTGGACTTCGTCTTTTAATCCCGTTGCTTCCAAGAGGGGGACAAGCGCCTGAGCGACCTGGGCCGGCGGACTGATCTTGATATATTCCGCGTTCAACCAGAGTAGTTTCTCGGGATTGAACACGGCCGCGGACGTTTGAACGTTCTTCCAGGAAAACTTCTCGATCAACTCCTGGCGAGTGAAGAGTTCCTGGTCCCCATGTGACCAACCAAGCCGAACGAGATAATTCACCATGGCATCCGGCAGGTACCCCATGTCTTTATAGGCCATGATCGAGGTGGCCCCATGCCGCTTCGAAAGGCGGGCTTTGTCCGAGCCCAGAATCATCGGCAGATGCCCAAACTGAGGGACTGGAAACCCCAGCGCCAGGAAGATCGGAACCTGCCTCGGTGTGTTGGTCAAATGATCGTCGCCTCGCACCACATGGGTAATGTTCATCAACGCATCATCAACAACCACTGAAAAGTTGTACGTCGGGTAGCCGTTCGACCGGAGAATGATCAGATCGTCCTGCACATTATTATCGAACACGATCTTGCCCTTAATGAGGTCGTCGACCACCGTTTCTCCCTCTAGCGGAGCCTTGAAGCGTAGAGCCGCGTCGCCGGCCCGATTTGTGAGGCCACGATCACGGCAACGGCTGTCGTATTTCGGTGACAACCCCTTGGCCTCGGCTTCCTTTCGCCGCGCCTCGAGTTCTTCCGCTTTGCAGACGCACCAATAGGCCTCCCCCTTCTCAAGAAGCTCCATTGCATAACTGCGATAGAGATCGATGCGCTCGGTCTGACGAAAAGGGCCCTCGTCCCAATCGAGCCCAACCCACTTCAACCCCTCAAGAATGGCCTGGATCGACTCATCGGTTGAGCGGCCCTGATCCGTGTCTTCGATGCGGAGGACAAACACGCCTTTCTGCTGGCGCGCAAAGAGCCAATTGAACAGCGCCGTACGAACACCACCGATGTGGAGAAGACCAGTCGGGCTAGGCGCGAATCTGACCCTGACTTGACTCATACAAAGACCCAGCGTCATTGAAGAAAAGGTCGGTATCTATAACACGGGCTGAAAAGTGTTGTACAGATTCGGTCGTCGTGCGCCCTGTTATCTGGACCGGCCATCTGATAAGAGAACAAGAAGGAAGTTGTTATGGCAGAGCTCACACAACCGGCCACGGTCCTCTCGTTCACGGATCTCACGCCCCACGTTCGCCAATTGATTCTTCTACCCAAGACTCAGAAGATCATGTTCCAGCCTGGTCAGTGGGTCTCCTTGCAGCTACCGGTGGGCATCAAACCACCCCTCAACCGCGCCTACTCATTGGCAGAGCCCCCCTCCCCTACTGGGCAACTTACTCTGGTATTTGATCGAGTCCCCAATGGAACTGGGTCGAGCTATCTATACGGGCTAAAGAGCGGCGATGAGCTGCTGCTGTCTGGCCCCTACGGGAAGTTCGTTTTGCCTTCCTCATTCGATCGAGATCTGCTCCTCATCAGTCGCTATACCGGCTTGGTCCCGATTCACTGTATGTTGAAACAGCTGACGGCATCAGGCTCGCTGCCGCATGCCACCCTGATTGCGGTTTCTCCGACTGAGGATGAATGGCTCTATCACAATGAGTTGCTCGCCTTAGCCGCGCAACACCTATCATTCCGATATATGCCAGTCGCGGTGAATGGGACGGATCAGGAAGTCGTCGAGGCGACCCTGAAATTGCTTCGACCGCTAGTCACTGACAGACCGAAAGTGACGCCGTTGCTCAGCGGGATCAAGGGATTCGTGAGACCGTTGCGGGCTTATCTCATGGAGACAGGATACGATCGAAAAGAAGTGAAAACTGAAACCTACGACTAGTGCCCTTCCCTCACAAGATTCTTGTTCACCGCCGGGATCTCGACCACAATATCCTTCGTGCCATTCGGCACGCATTGGCAACCGAGCCGTGACTGCAACGTGGTGATCGGCGCTTCCTCCAACTGATCGAATTCATCGTCCGTGCCTTCGCTACAGCTCTCAAGCCCCTGTTTCACGATGACATGACAGGTCGAACAGGCACAGACGCCCCCGCACACATGTTCCAACGCAACCCCGTTACCCATCGCCACATCCAAGAGACTTCCCGGGAGCCCCGTCGGGCCGTAGGGAATCTTGGCTGGATCGACCTCAATCTTCGTCACCACGCCGTCAGGGGCGATAAATGTAACGTTATAGACTCGCTGAGGAAGCTCGATGTCCGTTTTTTCAATATAGGGATTGGTTCCGCCCATATGACTGGTCCTTTCTCAGCCTGATTCAGCCTTGTTTCCTGCTGTTGACAGTCCGGAAACCTGCGTGCTATTCTTTATCCGACCTTATTGATCGGAGATCATTATAGTCTCCGACCTTGGAGATCGGCAATAGCAATGTTGAAGTTTTCGAAAAAAGCAGATTACGCCCTCATGGCCCTACAGCACATCGCTGCTGTCCAGTTCGGCGACGTGACGCCAGGCCGCGTGGTGAATACAAAGGAGATCGCGGAGGAATATAACATCCCCCTCGAGTTACTGGCTAAAGTGCTCCAGACCCTTGCCAAGAACGCACTGATCGAGAGCCACAATGGTCCCAAGGGCGGGTACCTGCTGGCCCGACGCACGCACCAGATTACGATCGCGCAGATTCTCGAAAGCATCGAAGGGCCACTGGGTATCACCGATTGTTCGCACGAGAAGGATGGCGAGTTCTGCATGCAGCGCGAGCATTGCAACATCCGCACGCCGCTCTTGAAAGTCCAGGATAGCATCGCCCAATTGCTCAATAATATGACTCTGCAAGACATGATGGGTGGCACACCCCTCATTACGATTCAGTCTCCCACGGCACAAGGAGTTGAATGATGAAACTGCCGATTTTCTTGGACAACCATTCCACTACACCGATGGATCCACGCGTATTGGAAACCATGCTCCCCTACTTCGTCGAGAAATTCGGGAACGCGGCCAGCCGCAATCACGCCTTCGGGTGGGCCGCGGAAGAAGCCGTCGAAAACGCCCGGAAGCAGATCGCGAAGCTGATCAAGGCCGATCCGAAAGAGATCGTCTTCACGAGCGGCGCCACTGAATCGGACAACCTCGCGATCAAGGGCGTGCTGGAAATGTACAAGGAAAAGGGCAACCACATTATTACGTCGGCTACCGAACACCGCGCCGTGCTCGACACCGTCAAAGTGTTGGAGGGTAAGGGTAAGGCCACAGCCACCTATCTCCCCGTCGATAAATTCGGGATGGTCAGTCCCGAGGATGTACGGAATGCGATTACAGAGAAGACGATCCTCATCTCCATCATGTTGGCGAACAATGAAATCGGCACGATCAACCCCGTCAAAGAGATCGGCAAAATCGCCAAGGAAAAGGGCATCCTCTTTCACTGCGATGCGACGCAGGGCGTCGGCAAGATCCCGGTCGATGTGCAGGATATGGGGATTGATCTCATGTCCTTCTCGGCCCACAAGATGTACGGACCCAAGGGAGTCGGGGCGCTCTACGTGAGAAAGAAGAACCCGCGGGTTCGCATCACGGCGCAAATGGATGGCGGCGGGCACGAGCGCGGCATGCGCTCCGGGACGCTTCCAGTGCCTTTAATCGTGGGATTCGGAAAGGCCTGCGAACTCTGCGAGCAGGAGATGCTCAAGGACACAGCACGGCTGACTGCGATGCGCGATCGGCTGGAGGCCAGTATCATGAAGGCCCTCGAAGAAAGTTATCTGAACGGCCATCCAATCAACCGGCTCCCCGGCAACCTCAATATCTCCTTTGCCTATGTGGAAGGCGAGTCGTTACTGATGGGCATGAAGGATATCGCCCTCTCGTCCGGCTCGGCCTGCACGTCGGCCACATTGGAGCCGTCCTACGTGCTCCGTGCCTTGGGAGTCGGGACGGAACTGGCACACTCCTCGATTCGCTTCGGTCTGGGCCGTTTCAACACAGACGATGAGATCGACTACACGGTCAAGAAGGTGATCGAGGTCGTCACCAGATTACGCGAAATGTCCCCGCTGTACGAGATGGCAAAAGAAGGCGTCGATTTGAAATCAGTCCAATGGGCTGCCCACTGATCCGGATAGTCAAGAGGAGGATGAACCATGGCCTACAGTGACAAAGTCGTCGATCATTTCAATAACCCCCGCAACATGGGGAGCTTCAAGAAGGACGAGGAAGGAGTCGGCACCGGCATGGTCGGAGCCCCGGAGTGCGGCGACGTCATGAAGCTCCAGATCAAGGTGCGGAACGACACGATTGTGGACGCAAAGTTCAAAACCTTCGGCTGCGGGTCCGCGATCGCCAGCTCGAGTCTCGCCACCGAGTGGTTGAAGGGCAAGACGATCGAAGAAGCCCAGAAGATTAAGAACACCGACATCGTGCAGGAGCTGAACCTGCCGCCCGTGAAAATCCATTGTTCCGTGCTCGCCGAAGATGCGATCAAGGCCGCCCTCGCGGACTACCAGAAGAAAGCCGACGGAACACTGATTGACGCGAAGTAACGTGAACAAAGGGAGCGCTCCATGGACACGACGAACGCAGAAACCCAAGCTCCGGTGATTACGCTTAGCGAAGCGGCCCTGAAGGAAGTCAAACGCCTCATCAACGTGCAGGGCCTCACTGAAGGTGGGCTCCGCCTCGGCGTGAAGGGTGGCGGCTGCTCAGGCCTCAGCTACACGATCAACTTCGACGAAAAGATCGGTCCGCATGACCAAGTCCACGACTTTGACGGTGTGAAAGTCATTGTCGACGCCAAGAGCGCCATTTATCTTCACGGCACGCAGTTGGACTTCCAAAAAGACCTGCTGGGCGGAAACTTCAAGTTCGTCAATCCGAACGCCGACAAGACCTGTGGCTGCGGAGAGTCCTTCTCGGCCTAACGAGTGTCAGCAGCGCACAGCAATTGTCCTACGGGCATGGCAGGCCGCCGTGCCCGTGCTGTCAGAGGAGACCGTATGGACCATCACACCCATGGCACGGCCGGCCCACGTGAGCTGCAGATGGCTCGCAGCATGTGCTGGCACTGCCAGTCCGAAGTGGCCGGTGAATATTTCTGTGACCGTTGCGTCAAGGTCCAGCCGGTTTCGAAAGAACTCGATTACTTCACCTGCCTGGGCTTCCCCCGGCGCCTCACGATCGATCAGCGCCAGCTGGAAGCCAAATTCTATGATCTGAGCCGGGCCTTCCATCCCGATTTCTATCAGAACAAGAGCGCTGCCGAACAGACCATCAGCCTCGGCAATTCCGCCATGTTAAATACCGCGTACCGGACGCTCCGTGATCCGATCGAGCGGGCTGAGTATCTCCTCGATCTGGAAGCCGGGTCGGTGAAAGAGATTCGGAACTCTCCTCCCGCCGACCTCTTTGAAGAGATTCTTGAACTGCAAGATACATTGAATGAGTACCGAGCCGCCGGGCGCGCGTCAGAAACCGAGGCGACGCTCCGCGCGAAACTCCAATCGGAACGGCACACACTCGAACAACGGCAACGGGACATGGAGGCCACCCTGCAGCAGCTCTTTGTTCAGTGGGACGCACTCCAAGATCGCGGGGAGGCGACCGACCGGGCGAGGGCCGAGCGCGACCGTATTTTGAAACAGATGCGCGAAAATCTGTCCAACCGGACCTACGTCAAGAACATCGTGAGCGACCTCGTCTCAACCATCGGGTAATCACCGCCATGGCACGTATCGTCGGCATTGATCTCGGCACAACGAATTCGCTCGTGGCCTATATGGAGGACGGACGTCCGCGTGTCATCCCAGGTCGGAACGAGCGTACGATGGTTCCCTCGGTCGTGGCAATGACCGACAACGGGCTGATCGTCGGCGATCCGGCGAAAGAACACTTAACCCGCAGCCCTGAACGGACCGTCTATTCCGTGAAACGATTCATGGGAAAGGGCCTCGAGGACGTACAAGGCGAGCTGGCCTACTTCCCCTACCACTTGACGGAACAGGGGGGAGTGATCCGGATCAAGCTCGGCGAAAAAACCTATTCGCCGCCGCAGATCTCGGCCATGATCCTGAAGGAACTGAAGCAACGGGCCGAGGCGCATCTCGGCGAGAGCATAACCAAGGCCGTCATCACCGTTCCCGCCTATTTCAACGATAGCCAGCGGCAAGCGACGAAGGATGCGGGCATGATTGCAGGGCTCGACGTCTTACGAATCATCAATGAGCCGACCGCGGCCTCACTGGCCTATGGGCTCCAACAGAAGACTCAGGGCACGATTGCCGTCTATGACCTTGGCGGGGGAACCTTCGATATTTCCATCCTGAAACTCAAGAACGGCATCTTTGAAGTCCTGGCGACCAACGGCGACACCCATCTCGGAGGCGATGACTTCGACCGCCAGATCGCAGATCTCTTCGTCAAGGAAATCCTCGATCAACATGGTCTCGATTTGAACGCCTATCCCGACCATATGCAAGCGGTCAGACTGGAAGCTGAACGGACAAAAATCAGGCTCTCCGATGAACTGAAGACCACGGCCGTCCTCGACCTGCCGGATGGCAAAGGCCGCTATTCGAGAGATCTCACGCGCGACCAACTCGAATCCCTCACCATGAACTTGGTGGAGCGCACGCTCGAGCCCTGCCGTCTCGCCTTGAAAGATGCCAACCTCACCCCAAACGACATCGATGAGGTGGTCCTCGTCGGAGGCTCGACTCGTATGCCGCTGGTCCGCCGGCACGTCCATGCGCTCTTTGGGAAACAGCCTCATTGTGAGCTGAACCCTGACGAAGTCGTCGCGCTCGGCGCGGCTGTCCAGGCAGACATTCTCAGTGGCGGAACGACTGATCTGTTACTCCTCGACGTGACGCCTCTCTCCCTTGGTATCGAAACCATGGGCGGAGTGATGAGCAGCTTGATTCGACGCAACACGACCATTCCTGCCAGTGCCAAGGAAATGTTCACCACCTATGTCGACGGCCAGACCGGAGTGGATATCCATATCCTCCAAGGCGAACGCGAACTGGTGAAGGACAACCGCAGTCTGGCCCGCTTCCGGCTGAAGGTCCCCCCGCTGCCGGCCGGCGTCCCTCGCATCGAAGTCACGTTCTTAATCGATGCGAACGGAATCCTGAATGTCTCGGCGCGGGATGTTCGCACCGGCGAAACTCAATCCCTCGCCGTAAAACCCTCGTACGGATTGAGCGACGACGAAGTCGAACGGATGATCGGCGAATCGTACAAGTTCGCCGCTGACGACTTGAAAGCGCGCCAGATCATTGACGCCAGAACCGAGGCTGAGGCCATCCTCATGGCTACGGAGAAGGCCCTCAAGCAAGGCGGCCACCTGGTGGGAGAGGAAGACCTGTCCTCAATCAGAGCCGCGATGGCCGCAGTCGAAGCGGCCAAATCTGGAGAAGATCACAAGGCCATCCGAGCCAAAATGGCTGAGCTAGAAAAGGCCACGCATCATCTCGCCGAAGTCTTGATGGACACATCGTTGAAAGAAGCTTTGGAGAACAAGAAGCTCTCCGAAATAACGTGAGGCCTATCTCGCAAGCGCTTCATGAGGGACGGGATACGAGGAGTTGCAGATGGATCTGAAGTGGCAGGATACCGAGGATATTGCGATCCGTTTAGTCGAAGAACATCCGGAGTCGGACCCGCTCACGGTTCGATTCACCGACATGCACGCCTGGATCGTCGCGCTCCCCGACTTCAGGGACGATCCTAAAACATCGAACGAAAAAATCCTGGAAGCGATTCAGATGGCCTGGCACGAGGAATATCAGGACGCCAAATCCTGATCCGCTGAACAACACCCCCTGCCCCTAGCAGACTGCTAAAGCGACCCCTCGGGAATTTGATCCAATTTATAAAAATCTATCGGGTCCAGCCGACGCTGAGCCGCTTGAGTCGGCTCGCTTCCCTTGGTAAAAAGTTCGACGGTGCTGCCCTGTCCCTCCTGTTCGCCTTCAAGCAGACCCGTCGCCGGATCGACCTTGACGAACGTGACGCCTTCCGGAATGGTAAAGGCCATGACCGGTATCTGCTTGAGCGCTTCTCTCATGAAATTGATCCAGATGGGCAGCGCGGCATGGGCCCCCGATTCCGTCTCGCCAAGTGAACGTCGATCGTCAAACCCGACGTAGATGCCCGAAACCAAGTTCGGCGCACCGCCGATAAACCAGGCATTGATAAACTCGTCCGTGGTTCCGGTTTTCCCCGCAATCGGCCGACTGATTACTTTGGCCGCCTGACCGGTCCCCTTTTGGATCACGTCTTCCATCATGTTCGTGATTATGTACGCCGTCTCTTTGGAGATCACCGCTAATGCTTGCGGCTCCTCCTGCTCAAGCACCTTCCCTGCGTTGTCCTTCACGAATAGAATTGCATACGGCTCCGCACGGTTCCCCTGGTTGAGCAACACGCTGTAGGCAGAGGTCAGTTCCATCAGCCCGACGGACGATGAGCCCAGCGCCAGCGACAGATCTGCCGCCAGCGGACTGGTGATCCCGACCGCTTTCGCAAATTCGATGACATTCTTTACGCCGACCTTATCCAGCAACCGGACCGTCGCCAGGTTGTGCGAGTGGGCCAGAGCATCCCGCAAACTCACCATGCCATGGAATTTCTTCCCATAGTTCTCCGGCTTCCACGTTTTCTCTTCCAGTTCCTGCTCGTAGACAACCGGCGCATCGAGGATCACCGAGGCGGGGCTCATCCCCTGACTCACGGCCGTCGCATAGATGATCGGCTTAAAGGCGGACCCGGGCTGACGGTGAGCCTGCACGGCCCGATTGTACTCGCTACGACCGAAATCATAGCCTCCAACCATGGCCCGAATGGCACCGTTGCCCGGCTCCAGCGCAATCAACCCTCCCTCGACATGGGGGGTCTGTTCCAGTTGCACATGGACGAGGTCACGATCCAGCTTTTTCACCATCACCTCGATGACATCGCCGGGCTTCAGCACTTGCTTGAGATTCGGATTGACGACAATATCATTCGCCGTATCCGACCCAGTAAGACGGCGCTTCGCCCATGCCATATCGTCAAAGGCAAGTTTGGCGACTGTCGTACCGACCTGCACCAGAAAATGATCTTTCGCCACTTTAGCGACGTACCCCTCGCGATAGTCTCCCACCTTCACCGCCTGATCAGTCGTCGCTGCAACAGTGGGCGGGGTTGGCGCAGCCACATCTACCGTTCGGAGCGGGCCACGCCACCCTTGGCGCTTATCTAATTCGCGCAGGCCGGCCGCAAAGGCCTCTTCAGCGGCCTTCTGCATCTCCATGTTCAACGTCGTATAGACCTTGAGCCCGCCCTTGTACACCATCGCTTCGCCATACTTGGCGATCAGCAACTGTCGGACATGCTCCACAAAGTAGGGCGCCGCCTGAACACCACCGGGACGACGGAAATTGAGTGGCTCCGCTGCAGCCTGTTCGCGTTCTGCCGCAGTGAGGAACCCAGCCTCTTCCATGCGAGCCAGTACGTGCTCCTGTCGCTTTTTTGCGCGATCGTAGGCCTTGAACGGCGAATAATGGTTCGGGGATTTCGGGAGACCAGCAAGAAATGCCGATTCCGCAATCGTGAGGGCGGAGAGGTCTTTCCCAAAATAGGTTTGAGACGCCGAAGCGATACCGTAGGCGCCTTGTCCGAAATAAATCTGATTCAGATACAGTTCGAGAATTTTTTCTTTCGTCAGGACCAATTCCATCTTGTAGGCCAGAATCAACTCGCGGACTTTGCGGTCGAACGTGCGTTCGGAGGAAAGGAACAGCGACCGCGCCAACTGCTGGGTAATTGTGCTGGCCCCCTCGACCTTGCCCCCTCGACGTAGGTTTGTCCAGGCCGCACGGAGCATGCCGATGTAGTCGAGCCCCGGATGCTCAAAGAACCGGACATCCTCGACCGCGATGACCGCGCGCCGGAACCGTTCGGGAATTTCTGCCAGGGGGGTCTGGATGCGACGTTCGATGAAAAATTGACCGATGCGCTGCTGATCGCTCGAATAGACCTGCGTGACCAGACTGGGCTGGTACGTCTCCAGCTGGTCCAATGGGGGAAGGTCTTTCGCGAGGTGCCAAATCAATCCACCGACTGCCAGCCCCCCTATCAAGACGGATGCCCCTAGGCCTAGGAGCGAGATCTGCCACCAACGCCATAACCGGCGGGGCGGTGGTTGACGAAGCGGGTCCTGCAAATTTACTGGTCGATCTATCATAGTTACGCGGGGTTACCCTCAAAAGAGGCTTGGTTTCCGGAGAGGAATTCCAAGGTCACCATACCGTGGGAGCCTTTAAAACTCAAGCCGGGGGGCTGGCGCGCCAGCCCCAGGATCTTGCCGCATACATCGCTTGTGCCGGACAGCATGCTTCAGGTATACTAACGTACGACGCCTGGATTCCTGGGCGTCTTTTTTTTGGAGCATGCAGCAACATCTATGGATCAGACAGCCACATCAGAATCCCCGGTCAGAACACAGCTCGAGCCCAAAGGGCGTCGGAGCGATATTCGGAATATCGCGATCATCGCCCACGTCGACCATGGCAAGACCACACTGGTCGACGCCGTGCTCCGACAGACCCATGTCCATCGCAAGATCGAAGACATGGGCGAGCGGATCATGGACTCAATGGACCAGGAACGCGAGCGCGGCATCACAATCCGGGCCAAGAACGCCAGCGTCATCTATAAGGGCGTGAAGATCAATATCGTCGACACGCCGGGCCATGCCGACTTCGGCGGGGAAGTCGAACGAACCCTGCGCATGGTAGATGGCGTCCTCATCTTGATCGACGCGAAAGAAGGACCCATGCCGCAAACGACCTTCGTGTTGCGGAAAGCCTTAGCGCTCGGCCACAAGGCCATCGTGGTCATCAACAAGATCGACCGTCCGGACGCCGTCATCGATGACGTCGTGAACCGGACCTTCGACTTGTTCGTCCATCTCGGGGCGACGGACGAGCAGCTTGATTTCCCGATCGTCTATACAGCGGCGATCAAGGGCACCGCGACGCTCGACATGAATAAGCCCGGCACGGACATTTCGCCGCTCCTCGACACTGTGTTGGAAAAGATTCCCGCGCCAGCCATCAACGCCGACGCGCCACTCCAAATCCTGGTCCTCTCTCTAATCCAGGACCTCTACAAAGGCAAGATGGGCGTAGGCAAGATTCAATCCGGTTCGATCACTCGCAGGCAGAATGTGGTCGTACTTGGAAAGGATGGCGCACAGTTCCCCGGAAAGGTGTCAGACCTTGCGGTCTACTCCGGCCTTGAACGGACGGATATGGAACGAGCGGAGGCAGGAGAAATCGTCGCGGTGGCCGGCCTGGACGAGGTGAGCATCGGCGATACAATTGCTGATGCGGAACATCCGATCGCGCTCACCCGAGTCACGGTTGACGAACCGACCGTTCAAATGACTTTCTCCGTAAACAACAGCCCCTTCGCCGGACGGGAAGGTAAGTACCTGACCTCACGGCATTTGCGCGACCGACTCTTCAAAGAACTCGAAACCAACGTGTCCTTGCGCGCGCAAGAAACGGAGAGCGCGGATAAGTTCCTTGTGGCCGGACGAGGCGAACTCCATCTCGGCGTGTTGATCGAACAGATGCGCCGGGAAGGCTACGAGTTGCAAGTTTCGCAACCGGAAGTGATTGTCCATCGGGAAGGGGATAAGGTCCTCGAACCCTATGAGGAATTGACCATCCAAGTGCCGGAAACCTATCAGGGCGCCGTGATTGAAGAGCTCGGCAAACGGCGCGGCGAGTTGCGCCACATGCGACTCATCCATTCCGACGCAGGGCCGAGCGAAATGCACCTGGAATACCATATTCCCACCCGCGGCATCATGGGGCTCAAGAATCTATTGGTCGCCAAGACTCGCGGCACCATCATCATGCACCATGTCTTTGTCGCTTACGAACCGATGGAGGAGCGCGACGTCGCGGTGGCGACACATGGATCACTCGTCGCGCACGAGGACGGAACCAGCACCGGCTATGCCATCTTCATGACCCAAGAACGGGGTACCATGTTTATCGGCCCTGTCGTGGAGGTCTATCGCGGGATGGTTGTCGGCGAGAACAGCCGGGACGAAGATATGGACGTCAACGTCTGTAAAGAAAAGCACCTGTCCAACATGCGGGCATCAGGCACCGATGAAGCGTTGGTCCTCACGCCGCCACGGGAAATGGGCTTAGAGTTCGCACTCGAATATATCGGCCCGGATGAACTGGTTGAGGTCACACCGAAGAGTCTACGTATCCGTAAACGGCTCCTCAATCCGGATGACCGCCGCAAGGCCCGCAAGTCCGGCAAATAGCCTCCCGTGCAGCGATGAGGATCAGGAAGAAAATCCCCAAACCTTCCGCTCGTCGTCCCCCGCTCTACTTTGTCGGCTACCGGGGGTCCGCGCCGGCTCCCGAGGAGCTCAAGACCTGGTATGACCTCGAATACGGCGGGCCTCTGACGTTGCGCGCCGACGAGCAGGCAACGGAATCCTGGCATGCGGGGCATGGGCCATGGACCGCCCATATCGTGATGCCGCTCCCGGCCACCCATATCGCAGGCCTGAAGGAACAACTCGCGTGGGAGCATGAGCATGTCGGTGCCGTCGCTCCCTCCGCTATGCCTCCGCGAGACATGCCCGACACCATCTTATTCGCCGCTCGACTCGCCCGAGGCCTCACGCTCCTCACGCAAGGGACGGCCTATGACATCACCACCAACCAGTACGTGAACCCCTCGGATTGGCAGGATCGTCCCCTCACCCACTTCGTCGTCGGTGATCACATCCCGATCATGCAGGGCGACGATGAGCAGAGCCATCGGAGCTGGTGCTACACCCTCGGCCTCAGCAAGTTCGGGGTGGATGAACTCGAAATGTTTCTCCCTCCTGGTCTCCCTGACCAACCTGCGCGCGATCTCCTCAGAGAAACGGCAGGCGAATTGACCAGGACCGGACAGTCGCCCAAAGTCGGGGATCATGTTCGTCTAGGACTCTTGGGTCAGAGCGTTGAGATTGCCAACCACCGCACCGCCGCACCAGCCGGACGCATGCTGAGTTTTCGAGAAATTCGGCAGTTATCATAGGTTTCCTGTCTTATCGGTCACTTATGGGTCAACCAGGCCTCTTCTAGGCCTTCAGGACCGTTGACAAGGTTTCAAGCCGCACGGTACAAAAATACATACGACTGTGTCAGAGGCCGGACTAAACCCAGTGAAGGAGGCATGCAGATGAGCGACGTAGCAGCAGAAATTAAGGTGGGCGATACCGCACCGGATTTTAACTTAAAGGATCAGGACCAGAAGGACGTGAAGCTCAGCGACTTCAAGGGTAAGAAGAACGTGGTGCTCGCCTTCTATCCGCTGGACTGGAGTCCGGTCTGTACGGGCGAAAACAAGTGTTTGACCGACGACTTCCCCAAGTTTCAATCTGCCCACGCGGAATTGTTCGGCATCAGCTGCGACAGCTTTTTTTCGCACAAGGCTTGGGCTGATTCCATGGACCTCAAGCACCGCCTATTGTCGGACGTGCATCGGACCACGGCAAAGGCCTACGGCCTCTACTTTGAGCCGTTGAACTGCTCGAAGCGTGCGACCGTCATCGTGGACAAGCACGGCAAGGTCGCCTACGCAAAGGTGCAGGAGATCAAGGTAGCGCGGGACGACAAGGACATCCTCGCAGCCCTCGCGAAGCTGAGCTGATTCAAATAGTGCTGAGGACTGAGTGCTGAGGTTTGGGAGACAACTCCTCAATCTCAGCACTCAGCATTTTCAATCATGCCTGGCACGGTCGAAGACGTCAGAGACGAAAACTATAAGGAATTCACAGACGCGCCGGCCGCGATCATCGCCTATGGCCTAGCGACCTGTGAGCCCTGCAAGACCTATGACCCGATCTTGGAAGAGACGGCCGCCAAGTTTCCCGACGTGAAAGTCGGCAAGGCCAAGATGCATGTCCCGGGCCGCTGCCGCGAGATTAAAAAGAGCCACACCTTCGAGACCTACCCCACGACGCACTTCTTCTCAAGTGGCAAGCTGCTGCTCACGCGCGAAGGTGTCGTCGAACCAGCTGAACTTGCCGCACTGATTTCGGATCATTTACTGAAGTAGGAAAAAACGGGCAGCCGGGTCTATCCTCCGTGCTCGCGAAACGCGCACGTTCATCCGGCGCGCGCACTCTGAGGATCAAGCAGGCTACCCGCGAGGAAAAGCAGGAAGAAAATCCTGCCTGAGGCTGGCACACACCTCTGGACGCGACAAAGAATGGTTACTGGCGCCTGGTTTTCGAACAATGTTCATGGAAGATCAGCCAGGCGGGACCTTCCTTGCGCAGAAGTGCAGTACATTGCCCGGAATCCTGCGCTTCGAGTTCGCCTTTCCTGATTGCCTGAAACACATAGTCGTAGGTGGCCCAAGCCGTTGGGCCTGACATCCGAACATGCAGGTTTGACACGGCGCCGATAAAGCGCAGAGTGGTTCCCTTGTTGAGTTCTGATTCAAAGTCCGCCAGCCACTTCTCGATTGAGTCCCGCGTCTCCGTCTCGCCATCCTGAATACCGACATAGTCCATGCTGTACAGCTTCAACACGGCTTGTTTGTCTCTGGTTTCGGAGAAGGTCGCGGCTGCCATGGCGGCATCCTTGACGATCTTCTCGATCGCCTCCCCTTCCGCGGCAGACCAGGCCACCGCCGTCCACGAGAGACACACCAGCAGCAGCGCATAGATAAGACGTGTATTCATGGATCGCCTGAACCGAATGGACACAGACGCGTCAGCCTGCGTATTCGAAGGACAGCTCCCGAGACTGAACGAGACGCACATTCGACAGTCTTCCTGATGAGAGAGAAGAGACCAGTTGCTTCCAGATGTGTTCGACCAACTGCTCGCCAGTCACGGTCTGAGTCCCGAGGGCTTGACGAAGGTCATGACGGTCGAACGCCTGAACCACCTTTACCTGGACCAATCGGTTGAGGGCCCCGATGTCGGTCACCATACCGGTAATCGGATCAATGGTGCCATGGACCGTCACGAAACAGTCCCACTCGCGGCCTTGATTGCCGTCTTGCACCGCCGTGAACGAGTAGCGCCGCGTGACGCTGGCGACGTCGAGCCCGGCCGCCGCAGTCACCTCGGCATACAGGTCTTCATCTTCGTACAATCGAAGCGCATGGAGCGTCCCGATGTCTTTCTGCGTTTCCAACTTGCTCCAGAGGACCCGCGCCAGATTTTCCGACGTGGGAATCCGGTCCTGGAAGTAGGGCATGTCCAGGTTCAAATTCTTATGGTCGAATTCCTCAAGCACATTGAGCAGGATGCGCTTCAAATCGAAGAGATTCACGACCATGCCGGTCTTCGGATCCACCTCGCCTGAAACTGTCACCTCGACCATGTAGTTATGTCCGTGCGCCGGAGGGTTGTAACAGAGGCCGAATACTGCACGGTTCTTGGCCTCATCCCATTCAGCCTTGATGTAGCGATGCGCTGCCGCAAACTCGATACGTTTCGTCAGTAAGACAGATGCCATGCTACCTCAGATCCTTGAGCCACTCTTCGCGCATGCTCCCCGGAACAGGCGCTTCAGCGTGGTATACATGGTGATGCACCGTCAGCGCGACCGGCACATGCAAGTCGGCGAACGAAGCTATCATCGACGCGATCGGCCGGAAGCGGACGAAATGCACCGCGCTGATTTTGGTTTCATGACTGTGGCCCCCCTCGAACAGCCCGAAGGCCTGTTCGGTCCCGGCACGGATCGCGACAGTTTCTCCGTGATCGAGTCCCATGAACACGTCGAGCCATTCTTTCATCCGGTCCTGCTCCGTAAGCTCGATCAGCAATGTGGCGCTCAACTCTCCGGACCCAGGCATGAGGGCATTATAGACGTCCAATTCTTCCTGGACTTTGTGGGAATCGAGGATCTGCTCGACCCGGATCATTTCCTGGGTCTGAAACCGCAACGTCTCACGATTTTCAAAGACGAGCGTGATGAGCGGACCAATGGAGATCCTGCGCCGCTGCTTGAGCGCGATGATCTGCGAGCGGAACTCCGCCCGCTGCTGTTCATATGCTGCCGCAGGCAAGAGGTCTTGGGGAGTCAAGAAGTTCATGACCGCAACCCATAGGCATCGCGCACGATTTGAATCGGATGCTTCGTCGACCTGCCGCCGGCATGGGCCATGGCGCCGGCTTGATCCAGCTGCAATCCCGCCAGCGGGCAATCGGAGGCAACGAGATCTGCCGGAGCCCGCTCAATCACTCGAACGGCCTTCTGCGCAATCAGCATCGAGAGGGGGAAAAACTCCGTCTTGGCGGACCAGGAGCCATCGTGGCCGGAACATTTCTCAATCACCTCGACTTGCGCGCCGGCGCACTCCATAAGTTCCTTGGATTTGAATCCGATGTTCTGATCCCGCAGATGGCAGGGAACCTGATAGGCCACTCGCCCGGGCCTCTGCTGAAAGTCGGTGGCCAGGGCGCCCTCCCGCTTCAACTTCATGAGATACTCACAAACATCGAACGTCCGTTCCGCCACGCGCCGCACCTCATCACCGCCGACGATCTCGGGATATTCCCGCTTCCACATCAAGCTGCAACTGGGCACCGGCACGACGATCTCGTAGCCTTGCTTCACCCACGGCAAAAACGCCGCGACATTCGCCGAGGCGGCCTTCTGAATCGCCGCCGTATCGCCGATATCAAACGAGGGCATACCGCAACAACGCTGTTCGGGGATCACGACATGCACGCCGTTCTTTTCGAGGACTTGAATCGTCGCTTTCCCTACATCGGTCGCTTGATAATTGACCAGACAGCTCCCGAAGAGCGCGACCTTCCGCGACGCGGAGGCGGGAACCTGTGCCGCCCCTCGACGCACCCACCAATGGGTAAAGGTCTCCTGCGAAAAGTGCAGGACCTGTCGTTCCCGATGCACGCCAATCCACGATTCCATCAGCCCACGAAGGGACCGGAGGCCCAACAGCCAATTGGCAACCGGCGCCAGCAGACTCCCGAGGGTGCCGATCACATCCGTCTTGATCAACAACCAATCACGCCACCCCACCCCGCGCGTCGTTGCCAGATGCTTCTTCCACGCGATCATCAAGCGGGGGAAATCCAGGGCATACTGATGCGGCGGTGTATAGGGACAGTGGTTGTAGCAGAGTTTACAGTAATAGCACTCATCGACGACCCGATGGTGGTCGGTGGGCATGAGCTTGGCGACATCGCCCTCATAACTGTCGATGCCGTCGAGCAACGTGTTGAACGAGGGACAAAGATTGAAGCAGCGCCGGCAGCCATCGCAGACTTCAAAAATGCGCTGCGTCTCTTTCTGGAGCTGCGCGGAATCGATGGAATTGATCAGGCTCAGACCATTCACAGTGCTTATTGTCTCCTGTGAGGTCCTGCGAATACAAGATCGGAACGCACAAGGGGTGAGCTGGGTCATCCCCAGCCCACCCCTTGTGATGTCAGATAGAGTACAGATCTAGAGCTGCTTCAGGCTGTCGAGTCCCTTCGTGAAGCGATTCGCGTGAGACCGCTCCGCCTTGGCGAGCGTCTCGAACCATTCGGCCAGTTCCGGAAATCCCTCGTCCCGAGCCGTCTTGGCCATACCCGGGTACATCTGTGTGTACTCGTAGGTTTCGCCTTCGATCGCCGACTTCAGATTGGCTTCGGTATTGCCGATCGCCACCCCGGTCGCCGGATCCCCGACTTCCTTCAAGAAATCCAGGTGCCCGAACGCGTGGCCTGTTTCCGCCTCGGAGGTATCACGGAACAAGCCTCCGATATCGGGAAAGCCCTCGATGTCCGCTCTCCGGGCGAAATAGAGATAGCGCCGATTGGCCTGGGACTCGCCGGCAAATGCGCCCTTGAGATTGTCGTGGCTCTTCGTTCCCTTCAAACTTTTCCCCATTGCGTCCTCCTTCATATGCTAAGTAATCGTGCCGTCACCGGAATCGTATCACTATGCCCTCGGTGAATAACATAGCCATCCTCGCTGGATCAATGGCCCGCAGCAGTTTCTCACCCGACCGGTTGGTACCTTGGCAACGCCGGTTCCATCTCGGCCAAGGATTTGTACGCCCGGTCCTTGGCGGATAAGATGGGTGTCGCAACCGGCCAGGGAATGGCTAGGGCCGGATCGTTCCAGATGATTCCCCGCTCGTCGCCCGGCGCATAATAATCCGTGCACTTATAAAGGAACGAGGCACGGTCGCTGGTCACGCAGAATCCATGCGCACAACCTGGCGGCACATAGACCTGGCGCCGATTCTCCGCCGAGAGCTCGACTCCATACCATCGGCCAAAGCTCGGCGACCCCTTTCGGATATCCACCACGACATCGTAGACGGCTCCTTCCGTCACCATCACAAGCTTCCCCTGAGCGTGCGGCTCTTGGTAGTGGAGTCCGCGCAACGTGCCCCGCAGAGACTGAGAATAGTTATCCTGGACAAAGGGGCCGGGAATACCGGCGTCCGTGTATCGACGCGCATGGTACGTTTCGAGAAAGAGCCCCCGTGGATCGCGGAAGACATCCGGTTCAATCAGGAATACTCCTGGGATTTCAGTTGTCGTGACCTGCACAATGCTCCTCTCCGTCCTCTTGTCTGTCGCTCGCTTCGCCGTCTTATCGTGATATCGCAATCTGGCAAGACCAGGCCCATCAACCGGACGGCGGTTTTTCTGGATCGACGATCTCAGGAGGATCAGGGTACAATTGCCCAAGCCGATCTATTAATGGCTTCGCGGCCGGAGTGCTCTCGCGGGTCGGCTCACTCACCGGATGGTCCCAGATGAGGGTACGAATGCCAGCGTCCGTCAGCAATGTGCGGATCGTGGACAGACAGGCCTCCAGCGTCAATTCTGTGCCCTCGCGAAGATCGAGTACACGCTCCTTGGGATCAGTCGGCGGCGCCTCGGTATGGATGAGCGCCCAACAACGGTCGAAGAGAGTGGTTCGAAGTTCCGACGGCACATTCAGTGTCGTGAGATCAGCCGTGCAGAGGGCCGACACGAATAGGACGAATTGCAAATCCGGCATCCCGGGATTCTGGATATCCAACGACGGCATGGCCGGGCATTATCGATGGCAACCGGCACGGAGTCAACGGGCCACAATGCCCCCGCCGCCCAGGCGGATGTCGCGACTGAAGATGAGGAGTGTCCGACCATGATTACCATTTCTTTGATGGGTCAACTGCAAACCGCCGATGGGGAACGGGACCTCGCCTGTGAAGTTCCGTCCCCCATGTCCGTCCGCCGGGTAATCCAGCGGCAGGGCATTCAGTTGCGCCATCTCCTCCAACTCATTCGCGAGAAGAAAGTGCTGGTGACCATCAATAAGAAGATCGCCAGCGAGGACTCACTGGTTCAAGACGGCGACGCGATCAGGCTGGTGGGGCACGACGGCATGGGCGGAACCGGGCTCGGTCCTTCGCTGTAACGAGGCCACAAAAGTACAGGGCCGGCGCCCCTCTCGGGGAGCCGGCCCTGTGGTTCTTCATGCGGCGTGAATAAAGCCGGAAGAAGGCGCGTCACGTACGATCTGCGCCGAACGGTCTGCGCTTACTTCTTCCCGAGGATCGCGTCCTTGGCGGCCTTGGCCACGCGGAACTTGACCACACGCTTGGCCGGGATCTTGATCGGCTCACCGGTCTGTGGATTCCGTCCCATGCGGGCCTTGCGGTTCGCCAATACGAGCTTCCCGATCCCAGGGATCACGAATACGTTTTTTGCTTCCTTGTAGGCCAAGGCGGCAAAGTCGTCCATGAGCTGAACGGACGCCTTCTTGGTCAGCCCGGTCTTCTGGGCCATGTGCTCAGCAATTTGCGACTTGGTCATTGGTTTAGCCATACGAGCAACCTCCTTAAAAAACAAAGATGGTGAAAGACAACAAACTCGCCCCTTCTTGACTCTACTCAGCCTCGCTTCAGATTCGTGAACAGATAGTCGTGGTGCTCAATGTCACGAAAACCAGCGGGAGTCTATCCAAGCGATTGAAGGCTGTCAACCGGAAAAACACAGGCCAGGCGTAGGGAAACGCATGCAGCGTCTCTTGCAGTTTTGAGACCAGCCAGCGTACAGTAGAGGCTTGGATAGTATTCGTGAGTCAAAGTTGCCATACCCTCGGAGTCGCTAGCATGGGAAAAGAACTACCGATTCTGCCATCGATCGCCCAACCGGCAGATGCTGCGCAGGCAGAGCAGTTCCACTATTCTCGCGTATTTTGTCAGAAAGAAAATTCACCCCCTCTTCGTTTGCTCCTGGAATTTCTTAAGTCACGTGGCCAGACGCCGATTGCTCCGCCTGACATGGACGAAGCCATGCTGGATGAATGGGCCTGGGTCCAGGTGACGCTCGGTTACGATCGCGACCGGAAACCGATTCAGGTGTTCTGTGTCCGGGATCGAGGCACCTATCAAGACGTGTTCGACAAGGAGAAGGAGCAGTTTTTAGACCTCCTCTCCGCTCACGACGATATCGAGGCAGGAGTTGTGCGCACGTACGTGGAGCGAGCGCGGTTTGTGCTCACGACCCGGTTCGCGCAGAATGATATGACCGATGAGGGCTATGACTTCAACGGGTGGATCTTGGAGTTCTACCAGGACCAGTGCAACGGAATCGTCCAGATTGATGACCAGGGCTTCTACTCGCCAAAAGGCGATCTCATCGTCGACCTCTCCATCAAAGTGGAATGAGCGACCGTGACAGGTCCAACTCCGCCCAACCCTATTCCGCTGTACCAAAAAACTGACCACTGGTTCCAGCGGGCAACCGCCGCCATGCTCGGTGAAGTTCCCTGCCGACTCGGCTGCACCAGCTGTTGCATCGGCCCCTTCCCGATCACCCTCCTCGACGTCCACACCCTCCAACAGGGACTCGCCGGTCTCCCGCCGGATCACCGCCATCGCATCGAACAGCGTGCCATCGAACAGACCGCTGCTATGAAGGCCGCCTTCCCACAACTGATCCAAACCGATCTGCTCGACAATTGGTCCGATCAAGAAATCGACCGGCTGGTCACCGAATTTCACAATCATCCCTGTCCGGCGGTAGAGGCTGACGGTAGCTGTGGCGTCTACCGGCACCGCCCCCTGGTCTGCCGATCGATGGGCATCCCGATAGAAGATCGCGGTCTGGCCCAGGGCGCCTGCGAAGTCCAAACCTTCATTCCGATCCTGCGTCTCCGCTCTTCATTTCGAGAAGAAGAAGACCGCTTGGCGCAGGAGGAAGCCGCCTCCCTGGACACGCTTCATCGGGCCACCGGATCGACAGGAGAAGAAGTATTCCTGCCCTACGGATTTTTATCCGGACGTAGGCAAGAAGCTTCGTGGGGGAACCGCTAGCAGGCAGCGGAAAGACTACGTGGGTAGGCCAGAACTCTACTCGTTCGCACGTCTGGGATAACAGGAATACACCTAGCCGGATGCTCAAAAAGTCAGTTCAGCAAGGCCGCAGCGAGCGATGAGGCGAGGCGTACGCCTCGGTACGTTGAGCCTCTGAGCGAAGCGAGAACGAAGCTGGCGGACTTTTTCAGCATCCGGCTAGACAGAGGCTAAAACCCTGTGCTACTGTCACCAACCTTGGTTGCGGGAGCGCCTGTAGCTCAGCTGGATAGAGCATCAGCCTCCGGAGCTGAGGGCCACAGGTTCAAATCCTGTCAGGCGCACCAGCAAACAGGCAGGGGACAGTAGCTGCACATAGATATCCGTCATACACATACCCGGTGGGCCGTTAGCTCAGTTGGTAGAGCAGCTGACTCTTAATCAGCGGGCCGTAGGTTCGACCCCTACACGGCCCACCAAATTTCTCAACAACTTCCGAATCCTTCCCCTCGATTCTGTCAACTTGGTGCCAGGTCTTGGTGCCAACTTTTTCAAGTTGCGCGTCCAGCACATTCACGAAGCGCTGTTCGCCGTTGGGGAGCCACTTCGCGTAGTGATCAAGGGTCGTGGTGGGTTTTGAATGTCCTAACTGTTTGCTCACGTACAAGAGCGGCACGTTACTGGACAGCAGCAGCGACGCAAAGCTATGCCTTAAATCATAGGGGACAAAGGCGGGCAGCAGCGCCGCATGGAGCACCTGCTTGAACAGGTCGCGATGCCAGCGTTCATCCTTTTCCGTCGCGAGCCCACCGTCACGGCCACGGAAGAGCCAATAGGGTTCGGCGAGGTTCGCCGCGATCGCTTCTGTTTGCACGAGGTCGGCATAGTCCACGAGGAGTTCGGCGAGTCCGTCACTCACGTCCACCAGTCGCCGCTCATGGGTTTTGGTGCTCTTGATCTTGCCGAGGCTCACGGCCCGTTCTACGCGAATCGTCCGTGATCCGAGATCGATGTCTCCAAAGTGCAGACCGTAGGCTTCCTCCGGTCTGAGTCCGGTTTTCACCCGCAACTCCCACATGACCTGTAGGAAGTGAGGCAGCACACCCTGCTCGACTCTCACACGCGCGTGAGAGAGAAAGGCGTCGCGTTGCTTGGCAGTCATGGCGTTCACCTCGGGCCGACTGCTGCCAGCCCGATTCCGCTTCTTCCTCGACGAGACCGCCAGGCACGGGTTGCTCTTGAGCAGACCGTCCAGTTCGACCGCATCCGTGAGAATGCTCGATAACGCGGCTTTCATCAGCCGAAGGGCAGTGCGTGAATAGGGTTTGCCCTCGCCTGGCCCATACCGCGCTTTCCGTTTCGCTGCCAGGAACCGGGCAACATGCGACACGGTGAGGTCGCGCACCTTCACGCTGCCCAGGGCCGGGAGCACATGGCGATCGAGCGTCTGCTGGTACCCGCGCCAGGTTTTTTCCTCCAGGTCCTCTTTCACCCGGTCGAGCCAGCGCGTTGTATACTCTGTCAGGGTGATCTCGCGCAGTGCTGGGGCGGTCGAGTGGTCGTCCTTCGTTTCCTTGATCTTCTCGGCGAGCAAGGTTTCGGCTTCGAGTCGCGTCGAGGCCGTGAGGCGAATCCGTTTCCCCGTCGCATCCCGAAAATCGACGGCCCACATATCCCGATCTTTCCGTTTCCAGATGGTTGCCATTATTCGTGCTTCTCTGTGTTGTTCGCCTTCAACGCATCCCCATCAACAGTACCGTGGCACTCAGGCCTTCGGCAGCTTCGCTTGATACTCAGCCAACGCTTCAGCCGAGACGCGAACATACTTCCCGATTCGCACGGCGGAGAGCTTCCCTTGTCGCGCGAGTTCATAGGCTCTGGATTCGGGCACACTCAACCGTTCGGCCACTTGCCGTATCGTCAATAAGGCCTCTCGCCCGCCCTTCGTCACGTTCTGCTCGGAGAGCAATTTTAACTGAGCCTTGGCCTGGAACTCGGCCAAGACCCCAATGAGCGCTGGTATCTCGGCCACAGGGATACCAGCTAACACGTGTTCAAGGTCTGCCACAATCGGCGTCATGTTCCTATCACTCTTGACCGCTTCTCAACAACCGCGCATTTCGGTGGCAGGGCGGTCCTGTCGAGCAGCGGTCTGGCCTGTCTGCAGCTTTCCAGGCCTGCCCGCTGCAATGCGCCCCGCCCCGCGACTCGGATTCGTCCCTGCCCCGGACGGTGGTGGGGGGCAGGGAACCCGTGTTGTTATCGGACGAGGGCCTTCAGTTGGTCTTTGTCCAAGTGCACCCCACACTGCCGTTGGAGCTCGTGCCCCATCTCCGTCCAACTCCGCCCCATGGCCTTCAGCCCGCGAAGAAGCTCCAACGCGTTCGCGAAGGACAGGGGCTCGACTGTTCCAGTGGCCGTATCGGTTGATGCGGCGATGACCGTACCCTTCTCCACCCGGGGATTGTTCATTGCGTGTGGGTTCATCCGCCGCGGGCGATCCCAATAGGGACTCTTGCACCTCGGGCACCGGAGTGTCCGGGTTGGGCTACGAGGCCACCAACGATGCGCACATCGCAGACACTGGTGCTCCCGAAGGGTGCTCTTATGCAGGGACCCACTGCGATCTGGACCGGCCACGACATCAGGTGTCCTCATGGGGGTATGGGTTGTCATCGTAACCGCGTGGTCTTTCATGGGAACGGCTCAGGTCTCGTCGAGGCCCCTCTGCGATACACGCCCCCGTATTACCAGTCGGGGGCATTCTGCCGGTCCGGCTGGCGCCGGACTCGGCAGCACTTTCCGTCAGTCCCGTAGTGGATTCGCCTTGAGCCGCCGGCTGAGGGCATCCATCGCTTTCATCCCGATCGTGCGCCCGATGATCTTCAACGCCTGCATTTCCCCGTCCACGACCATTTCCATGAGCATGCAGGCCCGAATATATTCCGACACCGTCATGCCCGCCTTCTTGGCGCATTTCTCAATCAACGCCTTTTCTTCCTCATTCACCCGAAACTGCATCATTTGTGTTTTCATGCGGCCCTCCAATGTACGTCAGATTGAGTGACGCAATGTACGTCATACAGAATGACGTGTCAAGATAGTTTTCGTAGGACAACGCGGGCCTGCAGAGCCGTAGTGAGATGTTCTTTGTATAGAAGATAGAGAAATAGGAGGACAGTCTTGCAGGAGAGGAGCAGCGGTTTAGGAATTGTCCTTAGTCCAACTTCAGACAACCTAACGCCACAAGAAACCATAAAAGAGGGTGCTGCCGAAGTGGGGGCAGATGGGCCTGTTTTGTCCTGTCCTGGTAGCAGTGTGGTCGCAGACGAAGGATCGGATTGTTGATTCGTCTACTGCTGTGCGTCCATTGGCACAGCCCGCGCGGGACTGAGACCGGACGGCCTGGCGCTTGCGGCTGCTATGCCGTCACTTTGGACGCCATGCGCTCTCACAATGGCCCGCACACTGTCGGCACATCTCGGCGCCCTTCTTCAAGATCCGAGAGTTCCACAACTGGAAACTACTCACTTGTCGAGCCGTTTTTGTCTCACTGAAAAAAGCTCGACATACGAAGAACACATTCCGGGGGTGCAATCTGCACTAGTGGCAAGATCCAACATATCGCGGTCACTGCACTCACGGGGGGCAGTTGCAGCTCGCTGATTTCGTCACCCCGTTGTAGGTGGCCTCCACTGTCGCGGGCGTGGGTGGACGACCGGAGCAGCCTTCCCCCGCGACGCCCCACGCGGGATCCCAGTCATATTCCCCGTACCCGGGTGGTACTGTAGTGTCATGCACGGCTGGGGGTCTGTATGGCCAGAAGACTTTGTAATCGATCTTAGCCCCGCCGGGGTCGGGAGCCACGCCGGTCAAGGTTAGTTTGCTTTTCAGTCGGTACCACGTGCCAGAATAATCAGTATATTGGCTGAACCAACAGGAGACAGTAGCTAGTTTCGGGAGCGGCCTGGATACCTTGATGGGGGCCGTCTTTGTGGTGCCCGCGTAGGAGGCGGAGATGACGACATCTGCGCTGTACACCGGATAGGCGGGGTTGGGGACTGGGGTCGTGACCGCAAAGGGGACTTTGTTGTGCCCCGCGTCAAGGCGCACAGAGGCCGGGACGGCAGCCATCGTGGTGTTGTTGCTGGACAGGGCGATCGTCACATTGCTGGGCGCGGGCGCATCGAGCCAGGCTGTGCAGGTGACGGGGGTCCCGGTTGTCACCTGGGAGGGCTGGCATCCCACGACCGCGAGGCTTGGGGGGATTAGCGTGAGCGTGACGTCCTTGTAATTCAGGGCGCTCCGGCTCGCGGCGACGATGACCGTAATGGGGGCCGACACCGAGCTGGTGGTCACCTGGAAGCTCGCGCTGACGGCGCCGGCCGGGACTGTAAGTGTCGCCGGGACCTTCACCACCGTCTGGTTGTTGCTGGCCAGGGGAATGACGATGCCACCCGCCGGCGCGGGACCGCTGAGCTGAACACTGCCGGCTGTCTGCTGGCCTCCTACTACGGGTCCAAAGATCCCGAATGTGGTGAGCATCGGCGTCAGCACCGTCAGCCGGGCGACCTTCGGCGACCCGAACCCGGCCGCGGGCGCGGCGGTGATGATAGCTTGGACCCCCGGGGGCGTAACGTTCGGGTTGACTGCCACCGGGGTGGTGTTGACGGTGAAGTTCGCCGTCGTGGTGCCTGCGATGATCGTGACCTGCGCTGGCACCACCGCAGCCGGCGTATTGCTCGAC
>Ga0209048_10000833_pt1 | contig 32788 bp, 23 predicted proteins | sample FrelakmetCRP12CR_FD_187146 | JGI IMG/M metagenome (GOLD analysis project Ga0209048, IMG submission 187146) | Freshwater lake sediment microbial communities from the University of Notre Dame, USA, for methane emissions studies - CRP12 CR (SPAdes)... | ecosystem: Environmental > Aquatic >...
GGCGGCGTCGGCCTCGCGCTCGCGAACTGGATGGTGCACGGCGATCCGGGGTTCGACGTGTGGGCGATGGACGTCGCGCGTTTCGGCGACTGGGCGACGACCGCCTACACCAACGCGAAGGTGCGCGAGAACTATTCGCGGCGCTTCCGCATCCGTTTCCCGAACGAGGAGCTGCCCGCCGCGCGGCCGCTGCGGATGACGCCCGTCCACGATCGGCTGGCCGCGCGCGGCGCGGTGTTCGGTGCGGCGTACGGGCTCGAGCACGCCCTCTGGTTCGCGCCGCCGGGCACGGCGCCGGTCGAGGACGTCACGTATCGGCGCTCGAACGCGCACGCGCCGGTCGGCGCCGAGTGCCGCGGCGTGCGCAACGCCGTGGGCATTCTCGACAGCTCGACGTTCTCGCGCTACGAGGTGACCGGCCCTGGAGCCGCGGCGTGGCTCGACCGGACGCTCGCCGGACGGCTGCCTGCGGCGGGCCGGCTCGCGCTCAACCCGATGCTGAACGACAACGGCAAGCTGATCGGCGACTTCACCGTCGCGCAGGTGGGCCCCGAACACTTCTTCGTGTTCGGCTCCGGCATCGCCGAGCAGTACCACCTGCGCTGGTTCGAGTCGCACCTGCCCGCTTCCGGCGTCGCGCTGCGCTCGCTGCGCACCGGGACGCTCGGGCTCGCGATCGCCGGGCCGAAGGCGCGCGAGCTCCTGTCGCGCGTGTGCCGCGACGACGTCTCCGATGCCGCCTTCCCGTTCCTCGGCTTCCGCGCGCTCGAGGTGGCGATGGTGCCCGCGCGCGTGGGGCGCATCTCGTTCACCGGCGAGCTGGGCTACGAGATCTGGATGCCCGCCGACGGCCAGCTGCGCGTCTACGAGGCGCTGGTCGAGGCGGGGGCGGACCTCGGGCTCGTGCACTTCGGCGCGCGCGCGCTGCAGTCGCTGCGGCTCGAGAAGACCTTCGGCACGTGGGCGCGCGAGTTCCGGCCGATCTACACGCCGACCGAGGCGCGCCTCGACCGCTTCGTCGACCTCGGCAAGCCGGGGCTGATCGGCGGCGCCGCAGCGCGGAAGGCGCGCACCGAGGGGTCGCCGCGACGGCTCGTCACGCTGGTCGTCGACGCGGCGGACGCCGACGCGATCGGCGACGAGCCCGTTTGGCACGACGGCAAGGTCGTCGGCTGGATCACCTCCGGCGGATTCGGGCACTGCGTCGGCAAGTCGATCGCTCTTGGCTACATTCCGGCCCCGTTGGCGCAGGCCGGCGAGGGCTTCGAAATCGAGATCCTCGGCGAACGACGGCGCGCCGTGCTCGCGGCGCAGCCGCTCTACGACGCGCCGGGCGAACGGATGCGCGGGTCCTGAAGGCCGCGGTGTCGCGCGACCGTAACGATCGCGGCGCCCGGGCGCGAACGCGTCACTTCGCGGTGGCGAAAGCGCCCGCGTACGACCACGCGAAGCCGGCGGCGTCGACGTACCTGCGCAGCACGGCGTTCGCAGCGTCGACGGTCACGGCCGCGAGTCCCGCGTCGATCTTGGCCGAGTAATCCCAGGTGCGCCCGAGATAGGCCTGCTGCGTGAGGGAACCGGCGAGCGAGGCGTCCTGCGCCCGCGAGATGCGGCGCGCCTGCAGCAGCGCGCCCTTCGCGCTCGCGACTTCCGCTTCGGTGAACCCGTCCTTCAGGGCGCGGGCGAACTCCTCGGCGATGCCGACGCGGACGCGCTCGCGGTTTTCCGGGGCGAAGATCGCGTAGAGGAACATCGGCGTGTTCTCCTCGAAGCTCGATGGGGTGAACCAGGTCTGGATCGCGTAGCTCAGGCCCTCGCGCTCACGCACGCGGTCGGGAATGCGCGATTCGGTCGACGCGCCGAGGATCCGGTCGACCACCATCAACGCGGGCAGCTCGTCGCTCCGGTCATTGATCCGCAGGGGCAGACGACCCATCAGCATCGCGTTTGCCTTGTCCGGCGTCTGGGCGCTCATCACCGTGGGCGCCGGTGGCCGGTAAGGATTCGGCACCCGCGCGTACGGCATCGGACTGGTCCAGTTGCCGAACAGCTCGGCGGCGAGCGCGCGCGTCGCATCGGGGTCGAAGTCGCCGACGATCGCGAGCTCCGCGTTGGCGCCGCCGACGAAGCGCGCGTGAAACGACTTCACCTCCTCCAGCGAGACCGCGTTGACGTTCGCGATCTCCTCCTCGAAGGTCGGGACATAGCGCACGTGCCCTTTCGGGTAGGGGTTGTCCCAGCGCGCCAGCGCCCGCTCGGCGATGCCCTCCGGGTCCGTCCGCTGCTCGTCGAGCGCCGTCGTCTGCTCGCGCTTGAGTTTTTCGAACTCGCCCGCCGGGAACGCCGGTTCGCGCAACGCCTCCGCGGCGAGGCGCAGCAGATCGGGCAGGTGGGCGCGCACGGTCTGGCCGCCGGCGGTGATCTGGGTCTCGCCGCCCCCGATCGCGAGCTTCGCGCGCAGCCGGTCGAGCGCGTCCTCGAAGGCCTGCCGGTCGCGCTTCCGGGTTCCCCGCGCGAGCATCGCCGCGGCGAGGCCGCCGCGCGGCGGCGTGCCGGCGAGCGTCTGCTCGTCGCCGAGGTGCAGGCGAAGCTGGATCTGCACTGTCTCGCCGCGCGTCTTCTTCGGCAGCAGCGTGACCTTCATGCCGTTCGGCAGCGCGAACCGCTGCGTGCGCGCCTCCAGGTTCGAAGGCGTCGGGTCGAACGATTCGCCGGCGGCCACGCTCGCGTCGCCCTTGTAGTCCCTGACCAGCGTCGCGACGTCGACGCTCGCCGGCGCAGGGGCGCGGTCGGGCTTCGCGTCGGGGATGAACTGGCCCAGCGTGCGGTTCGCCGGCTTCAGGTACTGGAGCGCGACGCGCTGGACATCCGCTGCGGTCAGCTTGCGCCATTGGTCCCGCCGCAGGAAGAAGAGCCGCCAGTCGCCGAGCGCGATCGACTCCGAGATCGCGATGCCCAGCTTCTGCGGATCATTGAACGTCTCGTCGAAGCTGCGCAGCGCCTTGGCGCGCACCCGGTCGACCTCGGCCTCGGTGATTGGATGCGCGCCGAGATTCTCGACGGTGGCGAGCAGCGCGTCGCGCGCGGCGTCGAGCGGGTCGCCGACGGGCACCTGCGCCCAGAAGATGATGTTGCCCGGATCGACGAGCAGGAACGACCACCCATCGACCGCACTTGCCTTCTTCGTCTCGACCAGCGCGTGGTACAGCCGTCCCGCGGGCTCTACCGTCAGCACGTCGCCCAGCGCTTCGACGGCGGTGGCGTCGGGATGCGCGCCCGGGACCGCGTGGTACAGCGCGGCGACGAACTGCGCGCCCCCGACCCGGCGGACCGTGACCGAGCGCTCGCCGTCCTGCACGGGCTCCTTCGTATACAGCGGCGGCAGCGTCCGCGTGGGTCTGGGAATCGGCCCGAAGACCTTGGCGATCCGGTCGAGCGTCCGCTCGGGCTCGAAGCGTCCGGCGACGACCAGCACGGCGTTGTCGGGCTGGTAGTACTGCCGGTAGAACGCCTGCAGCCGCGAGATGTCGACGTTCTCGATGTCCGAGCGGGCGCCCATCGTCAGGTTGCCGTAGTTGTGCCAGTCGAAGGCCGCGGCCTGCAGCCGCCCCCAGAGCACCCGCTGCGGGTCGTTCTCCCAGCTCTCGAACTCGTTGCGGACGACCGTCATCTCGGAGTCGAGGTCCTGTTTCGCGATGAACGAATTGACCATCCGGTCCGCTTCCATCGCGAGCGCCCAGTCGAGGTTCTCATCGGACGCGGTGAAGGACTCGAAGTAGTTGGTGCGGTCGAAGAAGGTCGAGCCGTTCATCCGCATTCCGCGGCGGCCGAGCTCCTGGAAGATGTTGGCGATCGACGGGGTGCCCTTGAACATCAGGTGCTCGAGCAGATGCGCCATGCCGGTTTCGCCGTAGCTCTCCTGGCGCGAGCCCACGAGATAGGTGACGTTGACCGTCGCCGTCGGCTTGGTGGCGTCCGGGAACAGCACGACGCGGAGCCCGTTCGCGAGCGAGTACTCGGTGATCCCCTCGACCGACGCGCCCTGCGTGACGCCCGGCGGCAGGGCGCCGTGGACGGCGAGGGCGAAGAGGGCAAGCGCCGCGAGGGCGAGGAGGCGGGCGGCATAGCGGCAGGCGGTGGCGGGCATGGCGGTCTGGCGGGCTCGAGGGGGGAACGGGGCGTGAGTATAGCGGGCCGGGGCCAAGGTTGACGTTTACGTAAACGTAATGTAGCGTATCGGTCGCGAACCCAACTGCGAATGAGGGGTAAGCTTTTCCATTTGCCACGGCGCGCAGGGCGCGTCGCAGGCGCGCGGGAGCCCGACATGAACGACGCCAGCCGACCGCCGCTCGTCTACAAGCCGGTCAACAAGGTCCGCTTCGTCACGGCCGCCTCGCTGTTCGACGGCCACGACGCATCGATCAACATCATGCGCCGGATCCTGCAGGCCACCGGCTGCGAGGTGATCCACCTCGGCCACAACCGGTCCGTCGACGAAATCGTCAACTGCGCGATCCAGGAAGATGCGCACGGCATCGCGATCTCCTCGTACCAGGGCGGGCACGTCGAGTTCTTCAAGTACATGCTCGACCTGCTGCGCCAGCGCGGCGCGCCGCACATCAAGGTATTCGGCGGCGGCGGCGGCGTGATCGTCCCGGACGAAATAAGTGAACTGCACGACTACGGCGTCGCGCGCATCTTCACGCCCGAGGACGGCCAGCGCCTCGGGCTGCAGGGAATGATCAGCGAGATCGTCGCAGCCTGCGACGTGAACCTGGCGCAGGACCTTCCCGCCGACGCGACGGCGCTCGTCACCGGCACGCACGCCGCGCGGACGCGCGCCCTCGCCCGGATGATCACCGGGCTCGAAGCCGGCAGCGTGCCGGCGCGGACCCGCGAGGCCCTGCTCGCCCGGGCGGCCCGGGCGAAGGTGCCGACGCTGGGAGTGACCGGCACCGGCGGCGCCGGCAAGAGTTCGCTGACCGACGAGATCGTGCGCCGGTTCCGGCTGGACCAGCAGGACCGGCTCCGGCTCGCGATCGTCTCGATCGATCCGTCGCGGCGGAAGTCCGGCGGGGCGCTGCTCGGCGACCGCATCCGGATGAACGCGATCGAGCACCCGAACATCTACATGCGCTCGCTCGCCACCCGCGACTCATTTGCCAATCCCGGCAGCGAGATCAGCAAGGCGCTGCCCGACGTCATCGCGGCGTGCAAGGCCGCGGGCTACGACCTCGTCATCGTCGAGACCCCCGGCATCGGCCAGGGGGACGCGGCGATCGCGCCGCTCTCCGACGTCTCGCTCTACGTGATGACGCCCGAGTTCGGGGCCGCCTCGCAGCTCGAGAAGATCGACATGCTGGACTTCGCCGATTTCGTGGCGATCAACAAGTTCGACCGCAGGGGCGCGCACGACGCATTGCGCGACGTGCGCAAGCAGGTCCAGCGCAACCGCGAGCTCTTCACGACGCCCGTCGACGAGATGCCCGTGTACGGGACCATCGCGGCGCGCTTCAACGACGACGGCGTGACGGCGCTCTACCAGGCCCTCGTCGCCAAGCTCGCGGCCAAGGGCCTGAAGCTAGAACCCGGCAAGCTCGCCCCGGTTGTCACGCGGCAATCGACGGCGCAATCCGTCATCGTCCCTCCGGCGCGCGTCCGCTATCTTGCCGAAATCGCCGAGACCGTCCGCCGCTACCACCAGTGGTCCGCCGCGCAGGCGCGGCTCGCCCGCGAGCGCCAGCAGCTGCGGGCCGCGAAAGCCATGGTCGCCGCCGAATGCCAGGAACCGGCGCGCAAGAGGGGCGCACAGGTCGGCACCGAGGCGGGGCGGACGGCGGCGCTCGATGGCGGGCCGGACGTCGCGGCGCTCGACCACCTGATCGCCGACCGCGAGGCGAAGCTCGACCCCCGAGCGAAGAAGCTGCTCGACATGTGGCCGAAGACGAAGGCCGCGTACGCGGGCGACGAGTACGTAGTGAAGATCCGCGATCGGGAAATCCGCACGGCGCTGACGACGACCTCGCTTTCGGGCACGAAGATCCGCAAGGTCGCGCTGCCATCGTTCGAGGACGACGGGGAGATCCTGCGCTGGCAGCTCACCGAGAACGTGCCGGGCAGCTTCCCGTTCACCGCCGGCGTGTTCGCGTTCAAGCGGGAGAACGAGGACCCGACGCGGATGTTCGCGGGCGAGGGCGACCCGTTCCGCACGAACCGGCGTTTCCACCTGCTCGCCGACGGCATGCCCGCGAAGCGACTGTCCACGGCCTTCGACTCGGTCACCCTGTACGGCAACGACCCCGACCGGCGGCCCGACATCTACGGCAAGGTCGGCAACTCCGGCGTGTCGATCGCGACGCTTGACGACATGAAGGTGCTGTATTCGGGCTTCGACCTGTGCGACCCGGCCACGTCGGTGTCGATGACGATCAATGGACCCGCCCCGACGATTCTCGCTATGTTCGTCAACACCGCGATCGACCAGCAGCTCGAAAAGTTCACGCGCGACAACGGCCGCGAGCCGACCGACGACGAGGCCGACAAGATCCGGGAGTGGACGCTGACGTCGGTGCGCGGCACGGTGCAGGCCGACATCCTGAAGGAGGACCAGGGGCAGAACACCTGCATCTTCTCGACGGAGTTCTCGCTCAAGGTGATGGGCGACATGCAGGAGTTCTTCGTCGGCCACAACATCCGCAACTTCTACTCGGTATCGATCTCCGGCTACCACATCGCGGAGGCCGGCGCGAACCCGATCAGCCAGCTCGCGTTCACGCTGTCGAACGGCTTCACGTTCGTCGAGGCGTACCTCGCGCGCGGCATGCGCATCGACGACTTCGCGCCGAACCTGTCGTTCTTCTTCAGCTACGGCATGGACCCCGAGTACACGGTGATCGGCCGCGTCGCGCGCCGGATCTGGGCGGTCGCGATGAAGCAGCACTACGGCGCTAACGAGCGCTCCCAGAAGCTCAAGTTCCACTCGCAGACGAGCGGCCGCTCCCTGCACGCCCAGGAGATCGCGTTCAACGACATCCGCACGACGCTGCAGGCGCTGATCTCGACCTACGACAACACCAATTCGCTGCACACGAACGCCTACGACGAGGCGATCACGACGCCGACCGAGGAGAGCGTGCGCCGCGCGATGGCGATCCAGCTCATCATCAACCGCGAGTGGGGCCTCGGCAGGAACGAGAATCCGAACCAGGGCAGCTTCATCATCGAGGAGCTGACCGACCTGGTCGAGGAGGCTGTGCTGAAGGAGTTCGAGGCGATCAGCGAGCGCGGCGGCGTGCTGGGCGCGATGGAGACGGGCTACCAGCGCGGCAAGATCCAGGAAGAGTCGATGTACTACGAGCACCGCAAGCACGACGGCAGCTACCCGATCGTCGGCGTCAACACGTTCCGCAATCCGCACGCCGACGCCGCGCCGCCGGCGGTGATCCTCGCGCGCTCGACGGAAGCCGAGAAGGAGTCGCAGCTCGCGCGCCTCGCCGATTTCCACAAGCGGCACGCGGACGAGGCGCCGGCGGCGCTCGCGCGCTTGAAGCAGGTCGTGATCGAGAACGGCAACGTCTTCGCGGAGCTCGTCGACACCGTGCGCGTCTGCTCGCTGGGGCAGATCACGAACGCGCTGTTCGAGGTCGGGGGTCAGTACCGGCGGAGCATGTGATCCGCGGCGAAGCGCCGCCGCGTCAGGAGGCGGCTTCGCGCCGGGCGGACGGAACGCCGTTCCGCTGGACCCACAGCATGCCGCTGCCGATCGCGACGAGCGCGACGAGGTAGAACAGGATCTGCATCCCGGCCGGCTGCGCTTCGTACCCGACGAGGCTGTGCAGCAGCGTGCCGGCGATCGACGTCTGGGGCAAGAGCGTCGACGTGTCCCACAGCGGCGCCGCGAGGCTCGGCACGACGTCGGCCTGGATCAGGAAGCGCGCTGCCTGTGACGCCATCCCGGCGGCGAGGAACAGGACCAGCACGCCGGTCGCCGCGAAGAGCCAGCGCAGCGGGATGCGCAGCAGGCCCGCGTACAGCAGGTAGCCGACGGCGACGCCGGCAGCGATGCCGGCGAGGCCGCCCGCGAGCATCGGCAGCGACGCGCCGCCTTCGGACGCCGCGATGCCGTAGAGGAACAGCACGGTCTCGGCACCTTCGCGCAGCACCGCGAGCCCGACGACGACGAGCAGCACCGAGCACTCGCGGCGGCCGCCGCTGATCGCGCTCCCCACGCTGCGCGCGTCGGCGGCCAGCGCCGCGCCGTGCGAGGACATCCAAAGGTTGTGCCACGCGAGCATGGCGACGGCGATGCCGAGGACCGCCGCGTTGAAGAGCTCCTGGCCGATCCCGCCCGCCAGCTCGGCGATGCGGGCGGTGCCCAGCGCGACCGCGCCGGCGCCGGCGAGTCCCGCGAGCATGCCCGCAGCCAGCCAGCGGTTGCGGCCCGGCACCGTGCGCGTCGCGGCGGCGACGATGCCGATCAGCAGCGCGGCCTCGAGAACCTCGCGAAAGACGATGACGGTGGCAGCGAGCATGAGGGGTCGCTCTGTGTCAGCGGACGACGATCACGCCCTGTGCCGTCTTTTCGTTGTACTCGCCGGCGAAGGGGTAGCGGCCTGGCTTGAGGGGGCCGACCAGGATCTTCGCCGTCGACTTGCCGGCGACGACTTTCTCGCGACCGAGCGCCTTGCTCTCGAACTCCTCCGGCGTCGCGTCGCGGTTCTCCACCACGAGCGTGACCTTCTTTCCGGCGGGCAGGACGAGCTCGTCGGGCTGGAACCGGTGGTCCTGGAGCACGAGCCGGAATTCGTCGTCGGCGGCCTGCACCGGCGCGGCGGCGAGCAGGCAGAGGGCGGCGGCAAGGGCGAGGCGGGTCATTGTGGCGTCGGAGGGTTGGTTTCGATACGCCAATGATAATGATTCGCGTTACCAAACGCAACCCCCCGGACAGAACGGGCGGGCCCCGGCCCGCCGCCCGCGTCGCGTCCCGCCCCTTGGTCCTGCTCGCGCGCCGCTCACTTGCGCCCGCACGCTATGCGATGGGGCCCGTCTATCGCTGCACGAAGCCCGTCAGCTCGATGCGCAGGTGCTTGGCGATCTTGCCGTTCGCGAACCGCTGCTTGGTTTCGTGGGCGACGAAGCGCCGGACTTCCGGGGCGATCCAGAACAGGTTGTACACGTTCACGCCCCATTTCTCGGCCTGGGCCCAGCCCGTCCCTTCGACCCGGAACGCGTCGAAGGTGCCGGCCGGCAGCGTGATGCTTTCCTTCGCCACGACCTTGTAGTCGATCTGCGAGTCGTAGGTCGTGCCGCTCGGCGTGGTCAACCGGTGACGCGCCGTCCACCGCTTGCCGAGGCTGTAGTCGGCGATCATGTGCTGCGCGTCGGTGTAGCGGGTGCCATCGCCCAGCTTGACGGGATTTCCGATGAGGTCCGTGATGTGAGCGCCCTTGTTGTAGATGACCTGCGTGTCGGTGATCTCGGTCACGACCAGTGTGTACTTGCGAATCTCCTGGTCCTTCGCGAGGTCGAGCTCACGGTAGCTGTATCGGTCGCCGACATTGAATCTCGTGTCGGCGCGGGCCGTGCCTTTCGAATAGGGATTCTGGTCGCTCGCCGCGATCTGGATCTTGCGCTCGCCGCGCTGCGCCAGCACCTGGTCGAGGCGCAACTGTGCAATCTCCGAAAAGAGGCCGCTGGGATAGCGCCGCAGGTACTCCTCCAGCCCCGCCGGATCGTTCGCGGTCTTGATGCGCTCCCAGATTGCGAGCTCCTGCTCGTAGCGCTTCGTGGCTTCTTCGTCCGAGAGCTTCTTCATTTCCTTCGGCGGGCGGAAATAGAAGTCCTCCTCGAGGGACGTGCTCTCCCAAGGGATCTGCTGGCCCTGGGAACGCACCCGCACCGCGAGGCGCACGCGCTTGAACACGTCCTCGATCTTCGTTTCCGGTGCCTTGAGCTCGCGCAGCAGGTTTTCCGTGTACAGCCCGTTGGCACCGTCGCCGTCGCTCGCCGTGTTGCCGGGCGACGTCGCATACGCCAGCAGGGAGCCCGACGGCGCGTCGAACTGGCTCAGGCCCTTCTGCTCGACGGGCAGCGCCTTGCCGAACGGGTTGTCGCGGCAGGCGTCGAGGATGATCACGTTCATCGGGTTCTTCGCCTGCGTAAGACCCTGCAGCAGCGTGTTGAGCGCGACCCCGCGCGCGGGGATGTCGTCCGGCGTCCGGATGTCGGCATCCACCGGCAGCAGGTAGTTGCGCCACGCGAGCTGCGTGCCGTGCCCCGCGAAGTAGAAGAGCCCGACCGCGTTGCGCGCTGCGAGCATCCTGGCGTACGCGTCGATCGCGCCCAGCATCGCATCGCGACCGGCATCGATCTGCAGCGTGACCTCGAACCCCCCGGCCCTGAGCTCGGCGGCGATCGCCTTCGCGTCGTTGGCCGGATTAGCGAGCGGCGAATCCGCATAGCGGCTGTTGCCGATGACCAGCGCGAACCGGGGAAGGGTATACAGCGCCGCGCCGGCGTGGGCCGGCGAACGGAGCTGCGCGAGCGACAGTGCGCCCGCCGCGAGCGCCCCCTGGAGGATGCGCCGGCGCATGGGGCTGTGTGCGGCCTGTACCGCGCCGGTCAGGTCACCTGCTGCCATGGAAAGCCGTCCGTCCGGTCCGAGTCGGAACCGGCTGCAGCCCCGAGGCTAACGCGGTGCCCGCATCTTCGTAAAGGGGGCGCGCCCTGCTGGCGTCGACGTCGGCTGCATGCGCGTTGGGGGCAAGGACTGCGAGTGCGAGGAAACCGGCGCCCCAATTCATCGAAGAACTCCTTTGGATGCGTACAGTGGTACGACCATGCACCTAGGGTCGCATGATCGCGCAACGATCGCGGCGGGAAGCGAATCTTACGCCGGAAGTGGGCCGCGGATATGGGCTCGACAAACGCGTTGGCGCATAATCGTCCCCGTCCAATTCGGGTGCCCTCGCCATGACGCAGACGCTCCGCTGCCTCGCCGTCATACTCCTCGTCGCCGGGTGCTCGAAAGTGCCCGACCCCGCCCCGCCGCCCGCATCGAAGGCGACGGTGCCGTCGGCAGTCGTCCCCGAACCCGCCCGGGTCGAGTTGGGCGTGGCCTGGGAAAAGGGCGACGTCGACGCGGCCTTCGCCAGGGCCAAGGCGGAAAACAAGCCGGTCTTCCTGTACTGGGGCGCGGTCTGGTGCCCGCCGTGCAACCAGGTGAAGGCGACCGTCTTCAACCGCCAGGACTTCATCGACCGGTCGCGGTTCTTCGTGCCGGTTTACCTCGACGGGGACAGCCGCAGTGCGCAGAAGCAGGGGGCGCACTTCAAGATGGGCGGCTACCCCACGATGATCCTGTTCAAGTCGGACGGCACCGAGATCACGCGCCTGCCCGGCGAGGTCGACGCCGAGGAGTACATGCGGGTGCTGGCGATGGGCATGAACGGGGCGCGTCCGGTGAAGACCACGCTGGCCGCGGCGCTCGGGTCCGGCCGCGGCGCCGCCGAGGCCAAGCTCACGCCGGAGGACTGGCGGATGCTGGCCTACTACTCGTGGGATACCGACGCGCAGTCGCTGATCCCGGAGAAGGACATCGCGGCGACGCTGCGCCGGCTGGCGCAGGCCTGCCCGGCCGATCAGACGGCGACAGCGACGCGCCTCGCGTTCAAGGCGATTGCCGCCGCGGCGACGGCCAAGGATGCGAAGCCGCGCGACGACAGGGCGGCCCGCGAGAGCGTCATGAAAGTGCTCGTCGACCCGAAGATCGCGCGCGACAACTTCGATCTCGTGGCCGGGTACGCCGGTGAAGTCGCCGGCCATGTCACGCTCCCCAGGTCCGCCGACCGCGCCGCGCTCGTCGCGCCCTGGGACGCCGCGCTGCAGCGGTTCGTGGCGGACGGGAGCCTGTCCGCCACGGACCGGCTCGGGGCCGTCGGGGCGCGGGTCGATCTCGCGCGGCTCGACACGCCGAGGGGCGCGCTCGCGGAGCCGCTGCTCGCGAGCGTGCGCGGTGAGGTCGCGCGCGGCGAGAAGGAAACCACCGACCCCTACGCGCGCGAGACGGTCATCAGCGCCGCCTCGCACGTGCTGACGGAAGCCGGCCTGCTCGAGGAGTCCGACGCGCTCCTCACCGCGGAGCTCGCGCGCTCGCGCACGCCCTACTACTTCATGCTCGGGCTCGCCGCCAACGCCAAGAAGCGCGGCGACAAGGCGGGCGCGGTCGCGTGGGCGGAGAAGGCCCATGCTGCCGCCGAGGGCCCGGCGACGCGCCTGCAATGGGGCGTGAGCTACGTGAGCATGATGGTGGACCTGACGCCGGACGACGCCGCCCGCATCGAGAAGGCGGCGGGGCAGGTGATCGGCGAGCTGGAGCCGACGCCCGACACGTTCTACGACCGCAACCGCCGTGGGCTGGAACGCATGGCCAGGAAGCTCACGCAATGGAACAGGCAGAACCAGCACCAGGACTCGCTGAAGCGCATCCGCGCGCAGCTCGGGAATGTTTGCGCCAAGCTCCCTGCCGGCGATCCCGCGCGCGCGACGTGCGAAGGCGTGTGGAAGCCGGCCAAGGCTGCTGCGGCATAGCTCCCGGGTTCGCGTTTCGAGCTCCCGGAATGGCGGTGATCAGGATCAATCGGACCGGCATCGTCAGGTTCCTGCTACCGGACATCCCAGGCGGCGTCCGTCTGCGTAACGAGGAGCCGGAGCGAGTGCCGCCGGTGCCGGGCGAAGAGATCGGCCGGCCTCCACGTTCGCGCCGATGAAGCTCGTCAGCTATCGCCTGCGTGATCGCGCGTGCGTCGGGGCCGTCGTCGATGGACGCGTCGTCGACCTCGCGCCGGCGCTGAAGGATCTGGTTGACGCGCCCCCCGGAAGCGCCGCGCCCGACATGCTGGGGCTGCTGCGCGCCGGCGCGCGCGGCGTGGACGCCGTCGCCGCATACCTCGCGCGGATCGGCACGACGGTGCATCCTGCCCTCGCTGACGTCGAACTGCTGGCGCCGGTCCCGCGCCCGCCGAAGATCGTTGCCATCGGCCGCAACTACGCGGATCACGCCGCCGAGACGGGCGTCAAGCCTTTCGAGGCGCCGCGCATCATCGCCAAGCTGCCATCGTCGGTCGCCGCGCCGGGATCGGTCGTGCCGCGCCCCGAGGGTGTGGCCAAGCTCGACTACGAGATCGAGCTCGCCGTGGTCATCGGCCGGACAGCGAAGCGCATGCGAAGGGCCGACGCACTGTCCGCGGTGGCCGGCTACACGATCCTCGACGACGTCAGCGCCCGCGAATTCCAGTTCGACGTGTCGCCGCCGCAGACGACGTTCGCGAAGAGCATGGACGGCTTCGGCCCGATGGGGCCGTGGCTCGTCACCCGCGACGAAATCCCGGATCCGCAGGACCTGCGGTTGCGGACGTGGGTCGGCGACGAGCTGGTGCAAGACGGGAACACGCGCGACATGCTCGTCGATGTCGCCGGCCTGATCGAGTACATTTCCCGCTACATGACGCTCGAGTCCGGCGACGTGATCGCGACGGGCACGCCGGCCGGCGTCGGGGCGTTCCGCAAGCCGCCGCGGTACCTGCGGCCGGGCGACCGACTGCGGCTCGAGATTTCCCGCATCGGCGTGCTCGAGCACGGCATCGGCTAGTCGGCGCAGACCAGGAGGATTGCAATGAAACGCACGGCATTCGACGCGGTCGCGGCGCTCCTCGGCCTGGTCGCACTCGCTGCGACCGGCGGCGCGGCGGCCGAGGCGGGCGAGATCCGTTTCGCGAAGCAGACGTCGATGGGGTACGTCCAGTTCAACATCCTCGACCACCGGAAGCTCCTCGAGAAGCACGCGAAGGCGCAGGGCCTTCCCGACATCAAGGTGACGTGGGCGACCTTCAACGGCCCCGACGCGATGAACACGGCGCTGCTCGCCGGTGACGTTGACGTGGTCGCGGGTGGCGTTCCGGCCCTCGTCACGCTGTGGGCGAAGTCACGGGGCACGGCGCAGGAGGTCCGCGGCATCTCGGCGCTCTCCTCGCAGCCGTTCCTGCTCAACACGCGCAACCCGATGGTCAGGACGATCCGCGACTTCACCGACGCCGACCGGATCGCGGTGCCGGCCGTGGGCGTGTCCGTGCAGGCGGTCACGCTGCGGATGGCGGCGGCGCAGGCGTTCGGCAAGGAGAACTATGCGAAGCTCGACCGGCTCACGGTGTCGCTGCCGCCGCCGGACGCCACCATCGGCCTCCTTTCGGGCGGCAGCGCGTTCGACAGCGCGTTCAGCGTGCCCCCGTTCCAGACGCAGCAGCTGCACTCGCCCGGCATCCACACGGTCCTGAACTCGTTCGACGTGCTCGGCGGCCCGCACAGCTTCACCGTGGCCTGGACCTCGCGCAAGTTCCACGACGACAACCCGAAGCTCTACCGCGCGCTCATGGACGCCCTCGCCGAAGCGACCGAGATCCTGAACGCCGACAAGCGGGCCGCGGCGCAGCTCTGGATGGACGACGCCAAGTCGAAGCTGCCGTCCGATCTCGTCTACGAAGTGCTGAGCGGGCCGCAGGTCAAATGGACGCTCGTGCCGGAGAACACGATGAAGTATGCGTCGTTCATGTCCGATGTCGGCATCATCAAGGTGGCGCCGGCGACGTGGAAGGATCTGTTCTTCCCGGAAATTCACGGCGTCCCCGGCAGCTGAGAAGGCAGCGCCGGAACCGGCGCACGTCAGGGCGATTCGGCCGGGACGGGGCGGCTGCGCCGGCGCGACGCGGAAGGCGGCCGCAGCGTCCGATGCGGCGGGCACGATGCCGGTTTCGCGATTTCTCCTTGGGTGCCGCTGTCGGCGTCGACGCCGATCGCGATTTCCGCTACGGTAATCGCGATGCCTGCCAACCTGAGCCCGGAGTACAAGACGGCTGAGGCCGCCTACCGCAGCGCACGAGACCCGCGCGAGCGGCTCGAGCTGCTGCGCGAGATGCTGCGCGTGATTCCCAAGCACAAGGGCACCGAGCACCTCCAGGCCGACATCAAGGCGCGGATCAAGGACCTGACGGGCGAGCTCGCAAGCGCGCGCAAGGGCGGCGGGCACGGCGGTCCGGCGCTGGCGGTCCGCCCTGAGGGCGCCGCGCAGATCGTCCTGCTCGGGCCCCCGAACGCCGGCAAGTCGCTGCTGCACGCGCGGCTGACCGGTTCCGGTGCGCACGACGCGCCCTATCCGTTCACGACCCGGTATCCCGAGCCCGGCATGATGCCGCACGAGGACGTGCACTTCCAGCTGGTCGATCTGCCCGCGGTGTCTCCGGAGCATCCGGTGCCCTGGCTCGCGAGCGCGCTGCAGTCGGCCGACGCCGCGCTCCTCGTCGTCGATCTGGGCGACGCGTCCTGCGTCGAGCAGCTGGAATCCCTGCACGCGGTATTGCGCGACAAGCGGGTCTCGCTCACCGGGCACTGGGGTCCCACGGCCGGCGCGCGCGCGGATGACGCCTCCGGCGACGGGGATCCGTTCGCCGTGCGGCTGCCCGCGCTGCTCGTCGCGAACAAGGTCGAGCGCGTCGCCGACCTCGCCGCGGAGCTCGAAGCGTTCCGCGAATTGGCCGGCGTCCGCTACCCGATGCTGGCGGTCTCCGCCGCGACGGGACGCGGGCTCGCCGAAATCGGGCCGTGGCTCTTTCGCCACCTGGGCATCGTGCGCGTCTACACGAAGACGCCAGGGCATGTCGCGGACCGGGAGCGCCCGTTCACGCTGCGCGTCGGGGGGACGGTGCGCGACGTCGCACGGCTCGTCCACAAGGACCTGGAGCGCACGCTGCGCTACGCGCGCGTGTCGGGCCGTTCCGGATTCGAAGGGCAGCACGTCGGCCCCGACCATGCGCTGGCCGACGGGGACGTGGTTGAGCTGCACGCGTAGTCCGCGCACGTCGGCACGCGCGGGCTTCGTACCGCCTCTGGCCGGAGGCGCGTAACATTGGCCGGATGCGGGCGCGACGCGCCCGCCGCCGACGAGTGCTCCATGTCCGAACCCGCCCGCTGGGCCTTTCCCAATTCGATGCAGCCGACGCAGGACGAGGTCCGGTTCGACCTCAAGGCGGCGCTCGACGCGGTGGTCGCGCTGCGCGCCGAGGTTCCCGACGATGCGTACACCGCATCGATCCTCGGCACCGAGCGCAACGGCAACGGCGTCGTGATCGGAGACGACGGCCTCGTCCTCACGATCGGCTACCTGATCACCGAGGCCGCGGCGGTGTGGCTGACCGCCAACGACGGCTCGGTCGTGGAAGGGCACCCGCTCGCCTTCGACTTCGCGACGGGCTTCGGCCTCGTGCTGCCGCTCGGCCGCCTGCGGCTGCCCGCGCTCCGGCGCGGATCCGCCGCGTCGGTCGCGGCCGACGACGACGTGTTCGTGCTGGGCCATGGCGGCCGCGCGCATGCGCTGAAGGCCACGGTCTTCGCCAAGCGGGAATTCACCGGGTTCTGGGAGTATCTGCTCGACGAGGCGCTGTTCACGACGCCGCCGCATCCCGAGTGGAGCGGCGCGGCGCTGGTGGACGACGCCGGCCTTCTCGTCGGCATCGGCTCGCTGCTGCTGCAGGAGTCCGTCAACGACGAGCAGGTCGACGGCAACATGTTCGTTCCCGTCGACCTGCTCGAGCCGATACTGGGCGATCTCCTGCGGACCGGGCGGTCGGCGGCGCCGCCGCGGCCCTGGCTCGGCGTGTACATGGCCGATGCCGAGGGCCGCCTCGCCGTGCGGGGGCTCGCGAACGGCGGCCCCGCCGAACGCGCGGGCGTGCAGGTCGGCGACCTCATTGTCGCCGTGGGCGGCGAGCGTGTCGCGAACCTCGCCCAGCTTTTCCGCGCGATGTGGCGGCACGGCCCCGCGGGCGCCGAGATCGCCCTGACGCTCGCGCGCGGCGGCACGCCGCTGAACATCCGGGTCCGCTCGGCCGACCGCCAGGACCTCCTCAGAAAGCCGAGCCTGCAGTAGCGGGCGGGAGAGGGAAACGATGCCGGAGCGTTATTCGATCCCGGACCTGGTCGCCGACCTGCGACGCATCCGCGCGGAGAGCCGCGACGAACACGGCATCCTGGCCACGGTGCGGCCGCTCGCGCTGCGCGCCGCCGAAGCGAAGGAATCCTGGTTCGAGGAGCGGATGCTCGCTCCGGATCCGGCGCAGGGTTTCAGTGCGTTCCCGTTGAGCGAGGAGCCCGACCACACGCTGGCGGTGTTCGCGTTCTCCTGGCTCCCCGACCGCGGCACGCCGGCGCACGATCACGGCACGTGGGCGGTGGTGGCGGGCGTCGTCGGGGCGGAGAAGAACGTCTTCTGGCGGCGCCGCGACGATGGCACGCGGCCGGGCTACGCCGAGCTGGAGCAGGTAGGCGCCAAGGTGTTCGAGCCCGGCCACGTGCTGGCGATGCCGACGGGAACGATACACAGCGTATGGAACGATACGGCGGCCGTCACGGTTTCACTGCACATCTACGGCAGGCACATCAACCACACGGGGCGCTCCAGGTTCGATCCGGAGAAGCGCACCGCGGCGCCGTACGTCACCGCGATCGAACGCTGAACGGCACGCTGCCGCTTGCGACGCGTCGATCCGGCGCCGCGACAGCGCGCCCCGTCGTCCTCGGAAACCCTCCGCGAGCCTCGACGAACGCCGCTCTCCCCGCGCGGGTAGCGTCAGTAGGCGACGGCGTACGTTTCCTGGTCCCACCCGCCGCCCAGCGACTTCGCGAAGTCGACGATCGACAGCCGCGCGTTGCGCGCGGCGGCGATGCGCAGCGTCTCGGCGGCGAGCAGCGTGCGCTGCGCATCGAGCACTTCGAGGAACGACGTGCGCCCCGCTTCGTAGCGGAGCGTCGCGACCGCCAGCGCCTGTTTCAGCTGATCGCGACGGGCGGTCTCGGCGGCCAGCACTTCGCCGGCGGAGCGGTTCGTCACCAGAGCGTCGTGCACTTCCCGAAACGCGTTCTGCACCGTCTGCTGGTAGTCCACCGTCACGCTGTCGCGGCGGGCCGTGGCCGCCTCGACGGCGGCCTCGATCGCCTTCAATCCGAGCAGGGGCTGGATCAGGGCGAGGCCGAAGCGCCAGGCGGTCGCCGGCGAGGTGAACAGACTGGACAGAGCCGCCGATTCGGTCCCGTAGGCACCGGTCAGCGTCAGACTCGGGAAGTAGTCGGTGCGCGCCTGCTGGATGCGCAGATCCGAGGCGGCGAGCAGGGCCTCGGCGCGGCGGATGTCCGGGCGCCGCTCCAGCAGTCCTGACGGCAGCCCCGACGGCAGCGGCGGCACTGCGGTCGCGGCCTCGATCGATGCCCCGCGCGTGATCTCGGGCGTGAACACCGCACGCGGCGAGCGGCCGGTCAGCGTCGCGAGCGCCGACTCGAGGACGCCTATCGACTGCCGCACGCGGGCGATGTCCGCGACGATTGCCGAGAGTTCGGCCTCGGCCTGGCGCAGATCGTACTCGCCGACGAGGCCTCCATCGAAGCGGTCGCGCTGCAGCGCCACGGTGTCGATCCGGGACCGGCGCGTGTCCTCGAGCACCGTGGAGAGCGCATCGGCGGCCCGCAGCCTGAAATATGCGCTGGCGACGTCGGCAGCGACCGCGATGCGGACCGTTTCGCGGTAATACCGGGATGCAACGACGTCGTTGGCCGCGGCCAGCGCCCCGCTGCGATATTTGCCCCAGACATCGAGCTCGTAGGACATCTCGATCCCGACGCTGTAGTTGTTCCCGGCCCCGAACGCCGGCTGACCGATCGCCTGCGTGGTGCTCTGCGAATCGCGCGAACGCGATGCGCCGCCCACGAGATTGACGCTCGGATACAGGTTCGACTGGGCCAGCAGCAGCAGCGCGCGTGCGGCTTCGATGCGCGCAAGTGCGCCACGCAGGTCGAGATTGTTGGCGAGCGCCTCGTCGATGAGCGCCGTCAGCACCGGATCGTCGAAGGCCATCCACCAGCGGGCGAGGAGCGCGTTCTGCGCGGCGGTCGCGGTCGGGGCCGGCAGGTCGAGCTGCGGCGGCGCCGGCTGGTTGACGGCACAGCCCGCGAGCGCCCCGGCGAGGATGAGCGCGGAAACCGACTTACGCATGTTCACCTCCGTGGTCAGGCTGCGGCGGGTGGCCGGGTGTGGGCACGGGCAGCCGCGCGTGCAGGTCGCGCGCGTGGTCGATTTCCGCGTGCAGTTCGGCGCGGCTGCGCGGCTCGGTGATCCTCCGCTCGAAGATGATGCGGAAGAACCAAGGCACGAAGAAGATCGCCATGAATGTCGCGGCGACCATGCCGCCCATGACGCCCGTGCCGACGGAATGACGGGCACCGGCGCCTGCGCCGGTCGAGATCGCGAGCGGCAGCACGCCGAGGATGAACGCGAGCGAGGTCATCAGGATCGGCCGGAACCGCAGCCGCGCGGCCTCGATCGCCGCTGCCGACGTGGACAGGCCATCCTCGTGCTTCAGCAGCGCGAATTCGACGATCAGGATCGCGTTCTTCGCGGCGAGACCGAGCAGCGTCACGAGGCCGATCTGGAAGTAGACGTCGTTGGTGAGGCCGCGCAGCCACACCGCGGCGAGCGCACCGAAGGTCCCGAACGGCAGCGCGAGCATCACGGAGAGCGGGAGCGACCATCGCTCGTACTGCGCGGACAGGATCAGGAACACCATGATCACCGCCAGCGCGAGCGCGAAGCCGGACGCGCCGCCCGAGCGTTTCTCCTGGTACGACGTGCCACCCCAGTCGTAGCTGAAATCGGGCGGCAGCACCTCGTTCGCGATCTTCTCGACGCGGGCGATCGCCTGGCCGGAGCTGAAGCCGGGCGCCGCCTGGCCTATCACCTTCACCGCCGGCAGATTGTTGAACCGGTCGAGCGCGTCGGGGCCGGACGAGAACCTGACGGTGGCCAGCGAGGCCAGCGGAATCATGTCGCCCTTGCTCGAACGCACGTAGACGCCACCGATGTCGTCGGGCCGCCTGCGGTACGACGGGTCGGCTGACATCAGCACCTGCCACGTCCGGCCGTACTTGTTGAAGTCGTTGACGTAGTACGTGCCGAGCGTGCCGGCGAGCGCGTTGTAGACCTCGTCGATCGGCACGCCGAGCTTCTTCGCCTTCTCGCGATCGGTGTCGACATAGAGCTGCGGGACCGTCGCGCGCCAGAGCGTCTGCGCGCCGCCGAGCTCGGGGTCGCTGTTGGCGCGGGCGAGAAACGCCTGCGTGACCTCCGCGAGCCGCCTCGCGCCGCCTTCGCCGCGATTCTGGATGTAGAACTCGAATCCGCCGGCAGTGCCGAGGCCGAAGATCGCCGGCGGGTTGAACGCCAGCACCAGCGCCTCCTTGATCCCCATCGTTCGCCCGAAGAGCTCGCCGACGAGGCTCGCGGCCGTCACGCTGCGCTTGTCCCAGGGCACCTGCGTGACGAACATCGTGGCGGCGTTGTTGCGGAAGCCGCCGCCGATGAAATCGAATCCGGTGAACGAGACGATGTCCTGGTTCGCCGGGTTGGCGCGGACTGCCGCCTCCACCTGCTTCACGACCTTGTCGGTGCGCTCGAGCGTGGCGCCGTCGGGCAGGATCACCGCGCCGATGTAGAAGCCCTGGTCCTCGTCGGGGACGAGGCTCCCCGGCGTGAATTTCCACAGTCCGGCGGTGATCGCGACCATGCCGGCGAACAGCGCGACGCCGACGATCCCGCGACGGAGCATCCAGATCACGCCGTCGGAATAGCGCTGCGTGACGCGCAGGAACCAGCCGTTGAACCAGGAGAAGAAGCGACCCGGCGGCCGGTGGCCGTGCTTCAGCATCAGCACGCACAGCGCCGGCGACAGCGTGAGCGCGACGATCCCCGAGATGACGACCGAGATCGCGATCGTCACCGCGAACTGCCGGTAGAGCTCCCCGGTCAGGCCGCCCAGGAAGGCGATCGGCACGAACACGGCGCACAGCGTCAGCACGATCGCGATGATCGGGCCGGTCACCTCGTGCATTGCCTTGACCGCGGCCTCGCGCGGCGCGAGCTTTCCCTCGCGCATGTTCCGCTCGACGTTCTCGAGGACGACGATCGCGTCGTCGACGACGATGCCGATCGCGAGCACCATGCCGAAGAGCGTCAGCGTGTTGATCGAGTAGCCGAGCGCGTACAGGCCCGAAAAGGTTCCGATGAGCGACACCGGCACCGCGATGAACGGGATCACCGCCGCGCGCCAGCTCTGCAGGAAGAGGTAGACGACGAGAAACACCAGCAGCATCGCTTCGGCCAGCGTCTTCACGACCTCCGTGATCGACACCTCGACGAAACGCGTGGTGTCGTACGGGACCGCGTAGGTCATGCCCTCGGGGAACTTCTGGGCGAGCGCCGCGGTGCGGTTGCGCACGGTCTTCGCCACGTCGAGCGCGTTGGCACCCGGCGCGAGGAAGATGCCGACGAGCGTCGCGTGGTGGCCGTTGTAGCGGCCGATGAAGTCGTAGTCCTTCGAGCCCAGCTCGACCCGTGCGACGTCGGACAGGCGCACCGTGGAGCCGTCCGGATTCGCGCGGACGATGATCTGGCCGAACTCCTTCGCATCGGCGAGCCGGCCCTTCGTCGTGATCGTGTAGACCAGGTCCTGCTTGCCGCCGATCGGCGACTGCCCGACCTTGCCGGCCGCGAACTGCGCGTTCTGCTCGTTGATGGCGGCCGCGACGTCGCCGGGTGTGAGCTTCAGCTGCGCGAGGCGGTCGGGCTTCACCCAGACGCGCATCGCGTAATCCTTGGCGCCGAAGATCTGGACGTTCGTCGTGCCCGGCAGCCGCTTCAGCTCGTCCAGCACGTTCAACGTGACGAAATTCGACGTGAAGAGGTCGTCGTACCGGCCGTCCGGCGCATAGAACGCCAGCACCTGCAGGAACGACGAGCTGCCCCGCTCGACCGTCACGCCCTGCCGGCGCACCTCGAGCGGCAGCCGGGGCTCGACCTGCTTGACGCGGTTGTTGACGTTGATTGTCGCATCGTCGACGTTGGTGCCGATCTCGAACGTGACGGCGATCTGCGTGATGCCGGCGGCCGTCGAGTGCGAGCTCATGTAGATCATGCCCTGCACGCCGTTGATCGCGTTCTCGAGCGGCGCGGCCACCGTCTGCTCGAGCACTTCAGCCGAGGCGCCCGGGTAGACCGCCTGCACGGTGACGACGGGCGGCGCGATCTCCGGATACTGCGCGATCGGCAGCGAGCGCATCGCCGCGAGGCCGGCGAGCACGAAGAACACCGAGATGACCGCCGCGAAGATCGGCCGGTCGATGAAGAAGCGCGAGAACATGGCGGGTGCTCGCGATCAGGACCTGGGCGCGGGGACGGCCTTGGCGCCGTCCTTCGCGGGGGGCGTGTCCTTGCCCGGTGCCCCGCCGGGTGCGCCGGGACCGGCGCCCCCGGGCGGAGTGCCACCGAGGGCGATGGGCCCGCCCGGCTGCAGCTTGGCGATCCCGTCGACGATCACCGTGTCGCCGGCGGCGAGCCCCGATTCGACGATCCACAGGTTCACGCCGTCGGCCTCGACCCATTCGCCGAGCGTGATCGGCCGCACGACCGCGACGTCCTTGCCGTCCTTGTCCTTCCCGGTCACGTAGACGAACTTGCCCTGGGCGCCGTCCTGCACGGCGATCTGCGGTATCGCGATCGCGTTGGTGCGCACTGCGCCCTTCAGCTGCACGCGCACGAACTGGCCGGGCTTGAGCGCGGCGTCCGCATTGGCGATCTCCGCGCGCATCTCGTACGTCCCGGTCGACGGATTCACGCGCGTGTCGCTGAAGTTGATCCGGCCTTTGCGCGGGAACGCGGACCCGTCGGAAAGCCTGACCGTCACGTCGAACGCGTTGTCCTTCGGCAGAACGAGGCGACCCGCCGCGACCGCGCGGTTCAGCTGGAGCTGGTCGTTCTCGGAGACGTTGAACGGAACCCAGATCGGATCGACCTGCCAGAGGAGCGTGAGCAGCGTTTCGTTGGCATTGACGAGGCTGCCCTCGGACCTGTTGGCGCGGCTCGACAGACCGGTGATCGGCGCGTTGACCCGCGTGTAGCCCAGATTGAGATTGACCTCGGCGAGCCGAGCCTCGGCCGCCTGCACCGTCGCGCGCGCGAGGTCCGCGTTCGACACGGCGTCGTCGGCTTCCTTCTGCCCGACGGCGCGGCGCTCGGCCAGCGGCTTCAGGCGGGCGACCTCGCGCTCCGCCTGCGCGAGCTGGGCGCGGGCGCGCGCGGCCTCCGCCTCGGCGGCGGCAGCTTGCGCCTGCAGCGGCTTGGGATCGATGACGAAGAGCGCCTGGCCGGCCTTCACCCATCCGCCCTCGGTATAGAGCCGCTTCTCGAGGATGCCCGTGACGCGCGCGCGGACCTCGACTTCCTTCGATCCGGTCGTCTGGCCGACGTATTCGTAGCTGACCGGCAGCGTCTTCGGCTGCACGACCATCGTCGTGACCGCCGCAGGGGGAAAGCCCTGAAAGCCCCCCTGAGGCGCCTGGCCGCAGGCGGCGACAAGCGCGACCGTTGTGGCGATCGATAGCGCCGATGCGAGCCGGCGCGTACGGGTGTGGACGAGGGGCATCGTGAGCTCCGTGGTCGGCGCGCGTCTGCGGTCGGGCGCGCGTAAAACGCTTGACAGGGCCGTCGACGTTACATACATTCGTGAATGTTTGCAACCCCGCTGCGAGTAGGGGACATCCACCGGACCCGCCCATGGCACGACGCACCAAGATGGAAGCCGCCTCGACGCGGGAGGCGCTGCTCGACGCCGCCCTGAAGGTCTTCCGGAGCCAGGGCGTCGCGCACACCTCACTCGAGGAAGTGGCGGCGGCGGCGGGCGTCACTCGCGGCGCGATCTACTGGCATTTCCGCGACAAGGCGGACCTCTTCACCGCGCTGTGCGAACGCGTGCAGCTGCCCATGGAAGCGATGCTGACCTCGGCCGGTGCAACCCGGCACGACGATCCGCTGGCGGCGCTGCGCGTGCTCGCCGTGGACGGTCTGACGCGGCTCGCCACGGATCCGCGCACGCAGGCGGTGTTCGACGTCATTTTCCACAAATGCGAGTTCGCGGCGGAATTCGAGTCGGTCGCGAAGCGCCAGGACACGGCCGACAGCGGTTGCCTCGTCAACGTCGAGCGCTTGCTGAAGCAGGCGGTGACCCGCGGCCAGCTTCCCCGCGATACCGACACGCGGCTCGCCGCACGATGCATGAACGCGTTCATGGTGGGCGTGATGCACGAGTGGGTGCAACGCCCGGACGCCTACGACCTCGCGCAGGCCGCGCCGGCCATGATCGATTCGCTGCTCGCCGGGCTCGCGGCCCGGCCTCCGATGTGCGCGCCTCGGAGGCGGGCGCGACAACATGTCGCGGCACGGAAGGCGGGACGGCAGACCGCCGCGGGGACCTGATCGCGCGTCCCGGCCGTCGCCGCGGATGACGTCGACGCCTCGCGGCGCGCATAATTGAAATTTCCCATTCACTTGGCGAAACCCCCATGAACACGATCAGCAGAGTCGGCGTCGTCGGCGCCGGAACGATGGGCAACGGCATTGCGCAGGCCTGCGCGGTCTCGGGCATCGACGTCGTGATGGTCGACGTTGCCGAAGCCGCGGTGTTGCGCGGGCTTTCGACGATCACGACGAGCCTCGACCGGCTGCACAAGAAGGAGAAGATCACCGCGCCGGACAAGGACGCCGCGCTGAAACGCGTCCACGGGACGACCGACTACGACGCGCTGAAGGGCTGCGACATCGTCATCGAGGCGGCGACCGAGAACGAAGACCTCAAGGTCAGGATCCTGAAGCAGGTCGACACGCTGGCGCGCCCCGGCGTGATCCTCGCCACGAACACGTCCTCGATCTCGATCACCCGGCTCGCCGCGGCCACGTCGCGGCCCGGAAAGTTCATCGGGATGCACTTCTTCAACCCGGTGCCGATGATGACGCTGGTCGAGCTGGTCCGCGGCCTGCAGACCGACGACGAGACCGTCGCCGCCGTGGGCGCGATGGCCAAACGGCTCGGGAAGACGCCGATCGTCGTGAAGAACAGCCCCGGCTTCGTCGTGAACCGCATCCTCTGCCCGATGATCAACGAGGCGGTGTTCGCGCTGCAGGAAGGGCTCGCGACCGCGGAGGAGATCGACAGCGGGATGAGGCTCGGCTGCAGCCACCCGATCGGACCGCTCGCGCTCGCCGACCTGGTCGGACTCGACGTGATGCTCGCGGTGATGGAGGTGCTGCACCGCGACTTCAACGACCCGAAGTACCGCCCGGCGCTGCTGTTGAAGGAGATGGTCGCCGCGGGGCACCTCGGGCGCAAGACGGGCCGCGGCTTCTACAGCTATGCGTGAGGGTGGCGCTGAAATGACCTACGAATCGATCCTTCTCGACCAGCGCGAACCGGGAATCTGGCTCATCACGGTCAACCGACCGAAGGCGCTGAACGCGCTGTCGCCGCAGGTGCTCTACGAGGTTGCGACCGCCGTCGCGCACGTGAACGCCGACGCGAAAGCGCGCGTGCTGCTCGTCACCGGCGCCGGCGACAAGGCGTTCGTCGCGGGCGCCGACATCGCGGCGATGAGCTCGATGACCCCGCTCGAAGGGCGCGAGTTCGCGCTGAAGGGACACGCGACGCTGCGCTCGCTCGAGCTCTCGCCGTTCCCGGTGATCGCCCTCGTCAACGGCTTCGCGCTGGGTGGCGGCTGCGAGCTGGCGCTCGCCTGCGACTGGATCGTGGCGTCGGAGAAGGCGGTCTTCGGGCAGCCCGAAGTGAACCTGGGGATCAACCCGGGATTCGGCGGCACCCAGCGGCTCGCGCGCGTCGTCGGGCGGGCAATGGCGCTCGAGATCATCTGCACGGGCCGCCAGCTGAAGGCGGACGAGGCGCGCCGGATCGGCCTCGTCAACCACGTCGTGCCGCACGAGACCCTGCTGGAGGAGGGCCTGAAGCTCGCGCGGATGGTCGCCGCGAAGGGACCGCTCGCCGTGAAGATGAGCAAGCACCTGGTGCAGCGCGGCCAGGATCTCGACCTCGCGAATGCCAACGCGATGGAGGCCGACGTGTTCGGCTTCCTGTGCGCGACCGAGGACCGGCACGAGGGCATGGCCGCGTTCCTCGGCAAGCGCGCGCCCGTCTTCAAGGGGCGCTGACGGCGCTGCCTGCCGCGGCCGTCACCGCCGGCGGCCGCACGGGCCTCGTCCGGAGGTTCCTCAGTGGGGGCCGTGCGCCGGGTCGTTCGAGCGCGTGGTCACGTAGACGGTGCCGGTGAACGACGACAGCAGGGCGCCGTCCGCGCGCTGCACGTCAACGCGGTAGACGGCGATCCGGCGCGCGCGCGATATCTCGATCGCGGTCGCGGTCAGCGTGTCGCCGCGCTGCGCCGCGACGTGGTACGTGATGTGCGCGTCGATGCCGACCGCGATCAGCCCGTGCGAATTCGACGCGAGGCCGAATGCGGTGTCCGCCAGCGCGAAGATCACGCCGCCGTGGCACGCCCCGTTGAAGTTCAAGTGCTTGTCGTCGACGGTCAGCGTCGCCATGGCTCGGCCCGGCCCGGCCTCGGTGCAGCGGATGCCGAGCGCACGCGCCAGCGGGTCGCGCGATGCGAGTCGTTTCGCGCGGTCGGAAGCCTGTGCCTTGTGGTCCATCGTCCCCGTTTCCTTCTGCTCGTCGCGCCGGCCGGTTGTCAGGCGCCGGCGTCCTGCATCGCTTCGCCGCGCCTGCCTCGCCCGGGAGCTTCGGGACGGGCGTCGGTGTCTGCCTGCGCGCCCGGCTCGAAGCCTGCGAAGCACGCGAACTCGGCGACCGGCGCGCGATCGGTGACGAGGCGGTTCTCCGGTGCGTCGGGGTCGGCGTAGCCGAGCGACATCCCGCAGAGGACACTCTCGTCCGCGGCAAGCGAAAGCTCGCGCGCGATGACGCGATGGAACTTGAGGAATGACACCTGGGGGCAGGTATCGAGTCCGCGGGCACGCGCCGCGACCATCACGTTCTGCAGGAACATCCCGTAGTCGAGCCAGCTGCCGCGTTCGAGACTGCGGTCGATGGTGAAGATCAGGCCGACGGGCGCGTCGAAGAAGAGGTAGTTGCGGCCGTGCTGCCGGTGCATGGCCTCCTTGTCGGCGCGCCCGATCCCGAGGAGCCCGTACAGCGCCCAGCCGATCCGGCGCCGGCGCCCGAGGTACGGCTCGTACCACTGCGCCGGATAGTAGCGGTATTCCTCGGCGTGTCCGGCTGCCTCGTGGTCGTACGCGTGCGACAGCGCAGCCGCAAACGATTCCCTCGCCGCGCCGGCGAGCACGTGGACGCGCCAGGGCTGCATGTTGGTCCCGCTGGGCGCGCGGCTCGCCACCGCCAGAATCTCCTCGACGGTCGATCGCGGCACCGGATCCGGCAGGAACCTGCGCACCGACCGGCGCGTCATGATCGCGCGGTCCACCGCGGCGACATCGTCGGCCGACGGCGCCGCGCACGCGGCAAGGCGCCGGCCGCGCCCGGCACTCACCGCATGCGCGAGGATGGCGGCGACAACCGCCGTCATGCCTTCCCCGGTCGTCGCCGCCGATCTCAGCACGGGCACGGGCGCCGCGGTCCGGCGCCGCAGACGAAGCATGTCCTCGAGGTCGCGCACCGCGGCCGTGGCCGCCGGTAGGTCGCCCTTGCTGACGACCAGCAGGTCGGCGATTTCCAGGATGCCGGCCTTGATCGCCTGGACGCCGTCCCCCAGTCCGGGCGGGCAGACGACGAGCCGCGTGTCGGCGACCCGCGTGATCTCGACCTCCGACTGCCCCGCGCCGACCGTCTCGACGATGACGGTGTCGAATCCGGCCGCGTCCAGCACGTCCACGATCGCCCGGGTCGTGCGCGACATTCCGCCGAGATGGCCGCGCGCGGCGAGCGAGCGGATGAAGACGTTCGGATGCGCGCCGTGCTCGCCCATGCGCACGCGATCGCCCAGCACCGCGCCGCCGGTGATCGGGCTCGACGGGTCGACGGCGACGACCGCGATCCGCTGTCCGCGGCCGACGAACGCGCCGAGCAGCGCGTTGATCAGCGTGGATTTTCCGGCGCCCGGCGGGCCGGTGATGCCGAGGACGTGCGCGTGCCCGAGGTGCCCCGCGATGGCCCGCGCGATGGCGCCGGCCCCCGGCTCTCCGTGCTCGATCGCGCTGATCGCACGCGCGATGGCGCGCCGGTTGCCGGCGAGGATCGGCCCCCCCGGCGGTTGCGTGACGGCATGCACCGGGACCCGCGGCCTCAGACGATGGCCTGCACGTGCCCGAAGCCCATTTCGCGACGCAGCGTGCCGCAGATCTCGCCGTGCGTGCAGCCTGCCTGCGCCGCGGCGACCACCTGGGCGAACACGTTCTCGCCGGGATCGTTGGCCGCCCGGGCGAGCGTGTCGAGCGCGGTCGCGACTGCCTGCTGCGAGCGCCCGACCTTGTACGCGCGGAACGCGGCGACGTGCTCGCGCATCGTCTGCGGGTCGGGCTTCGGCTGCGACGGGCGTGCGCTGCGGTCCTCGTCGACGCGGTAGGCGTTGACGCCGACGACGGTCTGCGCGCCGGTCTCGACCTCGTCCTGGAACCGCCGCGCCGATTCCCCTATCCGCCGCTGCACGATGCCGTTCGCGACCGCTTCGTACATGCCGCCGGCGTCCAGCACGGACTGCAGCGTGCGCAGGATCTCCGCCTCCATCTGGTCCGTCAGCGTCTCCACGTAGTAGCTGCCGCCGAGCGGGTCGATCACGTCGGTCAGGTGAGCTTCCTCGCGCAGGATGTTCTGCGTTGCCACCGCGATGCGCGCGCCGAATTCGGTCGGGCAGGACAGCGCCTCGTCGTAGGCGTCGGTGTGCAGCGATTGCAGGCCGCCGAGGATGCCGGCCATCGCCTGCACGGTGACACGGGCGATGTTGTTGAGCGGCTGCTGCCGCGTGAGGTCGACGCCGGAGGTCTGCGCGTGGAACTTGAAGCGCCAGCTTCGCGCGTCCTTCGCGCCGTAGCGCTCGCGCGCGAGACGCGCCCAGATCCGCCGCCCCGCGCGGAACCGGGCCACCTCCTCGAAGAACGAGAGCGAGATGTCGAAGAAGAAGGTGAAGCGGGGCAGGAACTGGTCCGGGTCCATGCCGCGGGCGACGCAATCGTCGGCGTTCTGCAGCGCGCTGGCGAGCGTGAACGCCATCGCGTCGGCCGGCGTCGCGCCCGCCTGCTGCATGTGCTGGCCGACCACCGACATCGGGTTCCACCTGGGGACGTGCCGATTGCAGAATTCGATGTGGTCGACGAGGATGCGTCGCGCGCCCGGCAGCGCGATGCGGAAGAACATGTGATTGGCGACGTAGTGGCTCAGATAGTCGCTCTGGTTCGACGTGCCGCTGATGGTGTTCCAGGCGACTCCGCGCCGTTGCGCCGTCGCCAGCAGGAACGCGAGCAGCGTGAACGGCGACGGGTCGTTCATCGCGCACGACGTCGCGCCGATGTCGACGTCCGCGAGGCAGGCGTCCATGTGCGGGACGGTGTTGAGAACCACGCCGCAGGTGCCGAGCAGTTCGGCGGGGACCTCGTCCATGTCGTAGCCGCGGTACACCGAGTTGCACGGGATCAGCGACACGGCGGTGGCGCCCTGCGCGATGATGCCGAGGAGCCGCGCATTGTAGTCGGCCGGCGTGCCGAGCCCGATCAGCTGGCGCTGCGTCCACGTGCGTCCACGGTGCATCGTCGCGTAGATGCCGCGCGTATACGGCGGCTGGCCGGGATAGCCGAGATCGGCGTCGTACCGGTCGCCGTTCCAGTCGTTCGGCGTATACAGCGGCTTGACGGGGATGCCCGAGCGGTTGCGCGCGGACTTGTCGGCGCCGATCTGCGCGGCGTATTCCCGTTGCCAGCGGTCCTCGCCGGCGGCGGGTTCCAGGAGCGCCTTGTCGAGTGGCTTGTTCATGTGCGGTCTCTCTTCAGGCGGCGGCGCGCTGCGCGCGGATCTTCGGCGTGATGTCGCGGATGAAGGCCGCGATGTCCTCGAGCGCGGTGCCCGGATGGAAGACTCTCGCCACGCCGGCCGCGAGCAGCGCGTCCTCGTCCTCGTCGGGGACGATCCCGCCCACGACGACGGCGACATCCGTCAGCCCGGCGCCGCGCAGCGCGTCCATGAGCCCGGGCACGATCAGGTGATCGGTCGCGAGCGACGAGATGCCGATCACGTCGACGTCCTCCTCGGTGGCGAGCTTGACGACGGCCGGAATCTCCTGCCAGGGCGGCGTGTAGATCACTTCCATTCCGGCATCGCGCAGATACGCGGCGACGACGCGGCTGCCGCGGTCGTGGCCATCGAGGCCGATCTTGGTGACGAGCACTTTCGGGCGGATTTCCACGGCTTACTCCTTGGCGATCGGGCCGCGCAGCAGACCGACGAAGCGTCGCGCGATCATGCGCGGGTCGTCGCGCCCCGGGCGGTACCAGGTCCGCGTCCAGTTGAGAGCGCCCAGCAGCAGGAGCCGCAGGCTCCGCCGGTCGACGGCGGGGGTGACCGGCAAAGCGGCGATCAGGTCGACGAACAGGCGTTCGTACGCGTCGCGCTCCGCGACGAGCGTTGGTGCAACCGAAGGCGCGTCGGCGGGCTGGACCCGGATTACGACCTGTGCGTAGTCGCTTTCGGCGAGCAGCGCCTCGAGGTGCGCGACGCATGCGGCCTCCAGCCGCTCCCACGCGTCGGTCCTGCCGTCGATCGCCGCCTTCACGCGCTCGGAAATGCGGCGCACGCCCTCGGCGTAGACGGCGGCGAGCAGGAGATCCTTGGTGGCGAAGTGATAGTAGATCGACCCGGGCAGCATGGGCACCGAACGGACGATGTCGCGGATGGAGGCGCCATGGAAGCCCTTCGCCCCGAAGAGCCTCGCGGCTTCGTCGAGGAGCAGCGGCAGGCGGTTGTCGGCGCGCGGCGCGCGCAGCGTTCGGGACATTCGGAAGGCTTTCTAGTAAAAACAAACGTTTGTCTATTATCGCCGCCTGCGCCGCAATGTCAATTCGAGGTGGAGCGCGACCCGGATTCAAACCGACGAACTGCGCGGCGCCGGCGGCACCTCCGCCCCGTATCGGCCTCGCGGGCGATTCTATAAAATCGGTCCGACAAGAATCCGGCCCGACGCAGGCCGATCCCCCCACGAGGAGTCACCCGGTGCCAGCCACGCCCGTGCCGTCGGAACTGGACACGTTTCCGCGCTTCCTGCTCCATCATGCTGCGGCGCGCGGCGGCCATCCGGCCACGCGCGAGAAGGATCTCGGCATCTGGCAGACCTGGACCTGGGCGCAGGTGGCCGACCAGGTGCGCGCCCTCGCGTGCGGGCTGGCGGCGCTGGGGTTCAAGCGCGGCATGAATCTCGCCATCATCGGCGACAATCGCCCGCGCCTGTACTGGACGATGGCCGCGGTGCAGGCGCTCGGCGGCGTGCCGGTCCCCCTGTATCAGGACGCCGTGGCCGAGGAAATGGTCTACGTTCTGAACGACGCCGACATCCACTTCGCGGTCGTCGAGGACCAGGAGCAGGTCGACAAGGTACTGGAGATTCGCGACCGCTGCCCGAATCTCGCGCACGTCATCTTCGACGACCCGCGCGGATTGCGCCACTACACGCAGGACTTTCTGCACGGCTACGAGGGCATCCAGGCGCTGGGTCGCGCGCATCACGAAGCGCATCCGGACTTCTTCGTGTCCGCCGTGGCCGAGACCCGGGAAGACGACGTGGCCGTGATGATCTACACGTCCGGCACCACGGGCAAGCCCAAGGGCGTATGTCTCACCCACAAGGCCCTGGTGACCGCGGCCCGCGGCGGCGTCGATTTCGACCGGCTGACCCCCGACGAGGACGTGCTCTCGTACCTGCCGATGGCGTGGATCGGCGACCACCTGTTCTCATACTGTGAGGCGCTGGTCGCCGGCTTCACGATCAACTGCCCGGAGTCCGGCGACACGGTGATGACCGACCTGCGCGAAATCGGGCCGACGTTCTACTTCGCGCCGCCACGGGTCTTCGAGAACCTGCTGACCCAGGTGATGATCCGCATGGAGGATGCCGGAGCGCCGAAGCGCGCCGCGTTTCACTATTTCATGGACGTGGCGCGCCGCTGCGGCGCGGAGATTCTCGACGGCAAGCCGGGCATCGCGCTCACCGACCGCCTGCTCTACGCGCTCGGCAACGTCCTCATCTACGGCCCGCTGCGCAACGTGCTCGGCATGAGCCGCATTCGCGTCGCGTACACGGCCGGGGCGGCCATCGGGCCCGACCTGTTCCGCTTCTACCGCTCGATCGGCATCAACATGAAGCAGCTCTACGGCTCGACCGAAACCTGCGCGTACGTGTGCCTGCAGCCCGACGGCGACATCAAGCTCGACTCGGTTGGCAAGCCGGCGCCGGGCGTCGAGGTGAAGATCGCGGACAACGGCGAGGTGCTGGTGAAGAGCGCAGCGATGCTGAAGGAGTATTACCGGCGGCCCGACGCGACCGCCGAGGCGATCGACGGCGAAGGCTATTTCCACACGGGGGACGCGGGGCTCTTCGACGCGGACGGGCACGTCAAGATCATCGACCGGGCCAAGGACGTCGGGAAGCTCGCCAACGGCGCACTGTATGCACCCAACTACGTCGAGAACAAGCTCAAGTTCTTCTCGCACATCAAGGAGGCGGTGGCCTTCGGCGCGGGGCGCGACGAGGTCTGCGCGTTCATCAACATCGACATGTCGGCGGTCGGCAACTGGGCCGAGCGGCGCGGCATCCCCTACTCCGGATACACCGACCTGGCGGGCCG
>Ga0209048_10000834_pt1 | contig 32753 bp, 36 predicted proteins | sample FrelakmetCRP12CR_FD_187146 | JGI IMG/M metagenome (GOLD analysis project Ga0209048, IMG submission 187146) | Freshwater lake sediment microbial communities from the University of Notre Dame, USA, for methane emissions studies - CRP12 CR (SPAdes)... | ecosystem: Environmental > Aquatic >...
AGAGAGGCATCCTAAATCTACGATCGGTAAAGATCGTTGTTTTAGACGAGGCCGATAGAATGTTGGACATGGGCTTTATAGACGACATTGAATACATACTCTCAAGAGTACCGGCAAACAGGCAGACAAGCCTTTTCTCTGCAACGATAGATCAGTCGGTAATGAACGTTTGCAACAGGTACATGAAGAACCCAGAAAAGATACTAGTAAGCAAAGACGAAATAGCTCTCACACAGATGAACCAATACTACATGATTGTAAACCCCCACAACAAGTTCGAAAACCTCTGCAACGTCCTAAACGAGAACCACATTGATCGCGCCATTATATTCTGCAAGACACGAACGGATACAAGTATAATAGCAGACAAGTTAAGAGACAGAGGATACGACGCAAAACCGCTACATGCGGGCTTCACTCAGCCGCAAAGGAATTTCGTCGTTGACTCTTTCAGACAAGGAAAACTGAGACTGCTCGTCGCAACAGATGTCGCTGCAAGAGGCTTAGACATTCAGGGAATAACCCACATAATAAACTACGACGTTCCATTGGACGCGCTGGTCTATTTTCACAGGATCGGGCGAACTGCCAGAATGGGAAAGGAAGGAACAGCCATAACGCTTGTGGGCTATGGAGAACTGACAGACTTCAACAACATAAAAGCTTTGACTAAGACCACGATAGAAGAAATGGGTAACTCGCCAAACACTCTCACCACCGCTCTCTAGAAGTAGCACCCTACATCGTTGTGAAATAAGCAACCTCAAAAACCAGTTTCCAAGTGAATAGGTTTAAATTTGCGTTACTAGTAAAACATAGCGTGCAAAAGAACAAAATTACTTGCACTCAAGAGCAAAGGAGTTGAAATAGTAAATGTATGAAAAGAAAGAAATGCATAAGGCAGTATGTGCTGATTGTGGAAAGGAATGCGAAGTCCCATTCAAGCCTGATGGAACCAAACCAGTGTACTGCCGAGAATGTTATTCTAAACGAAGACCTCCGCGAAGATACTAAGCTCAAAGGCTAACATCTTTACTTCGTTTTATCAACCTTTTCCTTTTCTTTACCACTAATAATAATAGGCGGAAGGCACATTCTTCCCTGAGGTTAAGACCAAGATAATGCCTAAAGACCCAGTTTGCGGCGTGATTCTCGACGACAAAACATCCAAGTTCAAAATAACCTATGAAGGCGATACGTATCATTTTTGCAGCCTAGTCTGCAAGAAGAGATTCAAAAGGCACCCCACAAAGTTCGTAAAGTAAACAGGCATGCAAATAAGGCAAGTGTCAATAGAGACGACAAAAATGCCGGTTGGAGAAGGCTAAAGCAGGTCAAGAATCGCTTCAAAGAATGGAATGGCGTTGAAAGGATAGGAAAACAATGCGCAACAAAACATCACCCGGTGAATACCTCGCCTTTCTTTCAACAAAATATGAAGTTGATGCTGATAGTTTCTTCCATGCATTGATTTCAGCAGAAGAAAACCTAAAATCCAAATGTGGAAACCTTTCAATCGAATGCCGCGGCAAGCAAAGGAACAAGGTGATCCTTCTAATAACGAAGGATTCAAAAGTGGTTGCGCAATTTCCGATATCTAGAGAATTTCTGTTGGAACAGAATAATCCAATTAAAGATGCCCAAAAAGCTGATGTTCTCTGTAGACATTTAATCAAGAAAGACAGAGAACCCCATTCCTTTCAGATCAAAGATTTGCGGATCGGCATGAAAAAGGTTAGCCTGAGGGCTGAAGTTCTCGAAATCGCGAAGCCAATGCTTGTATTCACAAGATTTGGAAACTACGCTACCGTGACAAACGCTTTGATAGCGGACAAAACTGGGCAGATCAAACTGTGCCTATGGAACGAACAGATAGACTCGATATCCATAGGAGAAACGATTCAGATTGAGAACGCAAGTATATCCACGTTCAGAGGAGAAAGACAATTGAGAATTGGGAAAAAAGGAATTCTCCACAATGTGGGAGATATGATTGCTGGTTAGAAATGAACAACTGCTAATAGGCGAGTTCTGTTGCGATGGTTAGACTCAGTCTGTCCAGTAGACCCATCCATTAGGACCCTTAGCTGATCTTAATACGCCTTTTTTCACCCTGCGAGCAAGAATACCCGCGATATTGTCTTCTTTGTCTTCTGTCGAAATCCCCCTAGCCTCGAATGCTTTAGTCACGCCATCTACAGTTCTTTTGTTTGGTAGTTTGAAAAAACCGTCAATCACCAGGCTCTTCATCACTTGATTTGCTTGGCCACCCCAAGTTTGAGGTGCGTCACCCTTGGCACGTGTGTTCCTTTGGGTTTTTGCGGCAGACGCAAATCTCTTCCTGAGACTTTCAAACGAAGCTCCTACAACCTCGATGTTTTTCAAGTCTCCCTCTCCAAGACCCCTCTTCACAAACTCTTTTAACACCGGCATCTTCTCAGGTTTCATGCCGGCAAGAATTGCTCCAACTGTTTCTACAGCAACCGCGTCCCTGCCAATCAAAAGAGTGTTCATCTTCACTCTATATTTTGCACCATCCTCTCCGATGTGTGGCATAGCGCCAAATCCATCGTAGAAGTACGTACCATCTAAGACAGCGAGGTCTATGCCGCCTATAGCTTCGTAAATGTCGGCGAGAAGCGTGTCCAATCTCTTATGGAATCTTGCCTTCCTGATGTCTGGAACCAAGCCGAAAAGGTTCTTCAAGATGCTCCCTCTTTCATATCCTCGCAAAATATGTGTGCTTACTAGAGCATTAGGTTTGAAAAGGATGTGAGAAAGCTCCAATTCCTCATCAGCAAACTTGAATTTTCTAGTTTCAGTGTCATCTGAAAGACTGAAGGGTTCAACGCGGTCTGAGAAAAGCTCCTTCCAAAGCTGAAGCCTGTCTAGAGCCTTCCCCCTGTAATTGTCTGATTCGGCCAGAAAAATCCTTGGAGCCTTGCTGAAGCTTTTGATTATAGCATCAACCACGCTGACGGTCGTATGGTTCTCGGCTTTGGGATCGAATACTCCCACCTTGATAACGACAGGCCGTCTAGGCGTATTTAGGTCATCCATTTTGCCAATGAGTCTGAGTGCATATTCGAGGGATTTGTGAACGTCGTTTTCAAACTCAACTACGGCAACCTTGGACCCCAAAATGATTTCACGATTCTTCTCTTATCCATACACGCTAAGATAACAGTTTCCGTCCGTGCTGCAACGCGCGCAAAGGCATCAAAAGCTGTTCAAAGGATCTGGTTCGCGAAACTTCGAATACTTGGAGTTTCCAAGGGTTCCTAAAGGAAAACCAGACTCTGCCCGGATCCACACACAAAGGACCAAAGGCTCTGCCACAAAGGCAAACAAAGGTGCCCTAGGGGTTGACCAAAAGATCGAGTTTTCTGAGTACTCCGAAGAGCAAAGTGCCCGCGATTATTGATTGAACGAATATGATGTTGCTTTGAATCTTGTTTCATTCTTGGACAGGGCGTTATCTCTATTCCTCAGTAAATGGAAGACAAAGGGACTTTTACAAAGATGTTGCCCAATGCGAGACTACCTCAGACTGCGTGTCTGCCCCGCTCTAAAAACGCGCGCTAACGAAAACATAATTCTCCACTGGATGACCGAAATCTCTTGTCTCTGTTCGACAGTGTTTCATCTAGCACGCGCCACGATTTGAACTGGCTGTGTTAAGTCTCTTCAGCCTTTCTTGTCCTATTCCTCAACAAATAGATAATGAGGGCTACTTCCACGAAAATGTTTCCAGCTGCAAAGATCAAGTCAGAGCCTATGTCTATTGACACTATGTAGAAGATCAAAAGACCGAGCAAGACCCAAACGAAAATGAAGTCAGTCAATGAACGCGCTAATCTCCCAGCTCTTCGATCACTTTTTTTTCGTCTTTTTCTACTGTCTACGTAAAGGTAGACACCTACCAGCGCAAGAAAAACACTGCCCGCGCTGATGGTTGCAGCCCACCACTGGAATAGATCAATATATGCCAAACATGTCACTCTCTCTAGAACTTGCATATCTTGTAGAAGAACACTTTCCCTGCATCTACCAGCACCAAGTAAGTAGCGACCATAAGTATCAGAAGACCCCAGTAGCTAGGTGGAAGCGCCGTGAACCCTAAGAAGCTACCTAGAGGAGTGAATGGAAGTATGGTTCCAAAAGCCACGCAAGAGAGAGTTAGAATGGTGAGCCATTTGCCAGGGCGACTTGTGAAGAAAGGAATACGTCTGGTTCTAATTACGAACATGACTAGAACCTCTGTCCAGAAGGATTCCACGAACCATCCACTTTGGAAAAGTGCTTCTTGGTAGCTATGAGGTGTTCCTGCCCAACATCCAAAGATGAAGAGCATGATGCCGTAGGTAAGGAAGTCGTAGAGTGAACTGAATGGGCCGAAAAATAACGTATACTTTCTAACGAAGCCTAGGTCCCATTGTTTAGGCGATTTGACATACTCATCGTCTACGTTGTCTGTTGGCAAAGTCATGTTCGATATGTCGTACAGCAAGTTCATAAAGAGAATCTGAATCGGCGCCATGGGAAGGAATGGTAGAAAGACTGCTGCCGCGGCGACGCTGAACATGTTGCCGAAGTTGGAGCTTGTTCCCATTAAGACGTACTTGATTGTATTTCCGAAGATCCTGCGCCCTTCTCCTATGCCGTCTGCCATGACCAATAGGTTCTTCTCCAGTAGAACGATGTCCGCTGCTTCCTTTGCAACGTCGACTCCTGTGTCAACAGATATGCCTACGTCAGCTTCATAGAGAGCAGGGGCGTCATTTACGCCGTCGCCTCCGAATCCAACTACGTGACCGTTTTCCTTCAGCGCTTTGATTACGTCGAGTTTCTGTTCCGGTGTTATCCGGGCAAAGATGGAGGTTTCTTCGACCGCTTTCTTAACTTCTGTCCAGCTCATTTGAGTGAGATCTGAACCGACGACTATTCTCTTAACCGGTACTTTCAACTCCTCACAGACTGTCTTGGCAACAAGCTCATTGTCTCCGGTTAGGATTTTTACTTCAACGCCCATCTGCTTAAGTCTGTCAATGGCCTCGTGAGCATCTTTCTTAGGTGGATCACTGAATATCAGAAGACCCAAGAGAGTCAGGTTCTTCTCGTCCTCAACAGAGTACGCATGCTTGACCTCTGTCTGTCGGCTTCCGACTGCTAAGATTCGGTACCCAAGTTCTGAGAGATTGAGGAACTTCGCGTTTACAGCTTCCTTAACCGAATCCATAGGCACGATTCTTCCACTGATATCTGCACATTTGCATCTGGCGAAAATTGATTCAGGAGCTCCTTTGCTGATTAGAACGTAGTCGTTGCTGTTCTTGACGATGACTGACATGATTCGACGTTGATAGTCGAAAGGTATCTCGTGGATCCTGGTGTAAGGTTTGACGCTCTCTTGTTTCCCAGCTTTGATGGCGTATTCCCAGATTGCTGTGTCAATTGGGTTACCAACAACGTTTTCTCCCACAATTGCTGAGTTGCAGAGCAATGAATAGGATAGTACCCTCTCGTCTTCTTCATCGCCCAGACTGCGACAGTCACTAAGAGCAACTTTCCCTTCGGTCAGTGTTCCCGTCTTGTCAGTGCAGAAAACACTCATATTGCCAAAATCCTCAATTGAGACAAGGCGTTTCACGACGACCTTCACCTTCGCCATTCTACTGGCGCCCCGAGCAAGACTTATCGTGACGATTGCTGGCATCAGTTCAGGCACTAGTCCGACGGCAACAGCTAGGGAGAACAGCAGAGAGTCAATAAGTGGTTTGCCGACTGCGGTCATCAGACCAAAGATCACGACTGTGAGGGCAAGAGTTAACGTGATGAGCATATTCCCATACTGTCGGACACCTTTCTGGAATCTTGTCTCAGGATGGGAGCGTACCAAACTCCTAGAAATCGCCCCTAACTGCGTGGTCTTTCCAGTCGAAACCACAATACTCTGACCGCTTCCGTGCACAACCACTGTACCCATGAAAAGACAGTTCGTAAGCTGTTGAGGGGTTGGGCGCTCAAGCTTAATGGACTCAGGCATCTTTTCAACCGGAAACGATTCACCAGTAAAGGTTGCTTCGTCGGTCTGCAGGTCCGTGCACTTCACGAGTCTCATGTCCGCTGGCACAATATCGCCAACGTATACTGACACCAGATCTCCTGGAACTAGTTGCCTTGAGTCAATTTGAGCCGATTTACCATCTCTAGTGACAACGGCTTTGATTGCCACATTCTGGCGCAAGTCCTCCACAATTCTTTCTGCTTTGTATTCATTATAGAACCCGAGGACCACGCTGATTGCAATCATCAAGAGTATTATTATAGCCTGCTCAGGCGCTTCGAATAAGCCTGCTATAACGGCGCAGGCAATGAGAATCGCGAAAATCGGGTTCTTGAATTGTCTTATGACAATTCGAGTGGTGCTAAAAGCATGCGTGGGCAACTCATTGCGTCCATAAGTCTTGAGCCGCCTTTCCGCTTCTTTTTCTGATAAGCCCTGTTCAGTAGTCTCGACTAGCTGATAAGCATCTGCTGGTTGAACAGACCAGTAATCTCTCTCGCTGGCGACTTTTTTCTCCTTGGCCGTATTCTTGAATCCGCCTCAAACATGTTCCTCATGAAACGTAACTAATATGAGACTAAAAAAGTGCTTCTGAGGGGTATTTAGGCATTACGCTGTTTTACCATATTCCTTTAAGCAACAATCTAGCTTACGCAGGTTCTTCATGGATGTCTATTCTGATCACGTTTGGATATGCTTTTCTAATTGCACTCTCGACTTTGCTGGAGAATTCATGTGCTTTCTCTATGCTCAACTTTGAATCAAAAGTGCAATGAAGCACCAGATGCATTGTATCACCGAATCTGCGAACTCTAATTTCATGGACCTCCTTGATTTCGGGGAAGCGTTTTGCGACATCCTGAACATACGACTCCAGTTCTCTCTCAATTCCAGCTAGCTCTCTGGATATGCGGTCTGAAGCAGACTCAATGTGAACAGTGACCTCAGAAATATCAGGATTACCTGTTTTGATCTTCTTTTCAACTTGATCGGCAACATAATGCGCTTGCTTCACAGTCATGTTTGCACTTACTTCAAGATGCAGGTCAATACACAACTCTCCATCGATCTCTTGAATGTGTATGTTATGAACACCCCTAGAGCCGGGTGTTCCTTCAGCTGTCTCCTTCACAAATCTCCAAACGTTCTCACGACTATCCCCAAAGGGCTCAGTGTCGATCGATACTCTTGAATTCGGAAGGATGCTCTTCACTTCTTTCTCAATTTTCAAAGAGATCTTGTGAGGGTCATCTGATCCTGAATCGCTGTCAACCACGACACGCATGTTAACATCATACCTTTTGCCAATCAAGCGCACGTTCAGTTGACCACAGCTCTTGACACCGCTCAGTCGCTCAACTTTTCTCTTGATCCTCCGTGCGATCTCTTCCTTCGATCGTTCAACCAATGGTAGGGGCAATCTTGATACCCACACAGCATTTCGAGCCTCTAAAATATAAGCTCGCCACATCACAAGACCCCGTTTCTGTCCAAAAGGTGTTTCCAGCTGCTTACTTGCTGAAGAATTAAAAGGAGAAATCAGAATAGTAATATGCACAGGTCGGGAATGCAAAATTGAAAGACAGAACCGCCAACAACGTGCATACTGCTTTTGTTGAAGAAGCCAAAGCACATGAAAGGCTACTGATGTTTGCCAAGAAGGCCGAAGAGGAAGAACTACCCCAAATAGCCCATCTTTTCAGGGCTGTCGCTGCCGCTGAAGGCATCCATTCTAGGCGCCATTTCGCCATGCTCGAATCTGTCGCTGACACACAAACCAATCTTGAAAGATCATTCCAATCTGAAAACACTGTCAACGGCATCCACTATCCCGCCATGTTACTAGAGGCCGAAGAAGACAGCGAAACAGCGGCCTCCATAACCTTCTCACAAATCCGGGACGTTGAAGCGTTCCACGCTAACCTCTACAGAAGAGCACTTAACGATTTGATCGCACAGCGCTCCACTGAATACTATGTTTGCACAGTCTGCGGCTATGTTGCAGAAAGAGAACCCCCCGAAAATTGCCCCGTATGCAACGCGCCAAGATCCAAGTTCGAGAAAGTCAACTAGAAGCGCGCACTGGGCAGGCTTTCCTGATTGCTGGGAATTTCCTTGCCCTTCATGACTCCATTAATTCTCGCATCCAGAAGAGAATGTCAGACCTAAAACTTATCACCAAGTTCACGCCATTATCAAAGAGAGTTGCCGTTAATGGAAGCGTGGAAAGCCGCAAAAAACGCGTTGGAATGTGTCTTAGAAGCTGAAAAGGGAGAAGACCTCGTCATTTTCTGCGACGATGAGAAGATGAACGTTGGCAATGCATTCGTAGCAGGATCGCTTAAACTTGGTCTTAAAACACACCTAGTGCCACTTGAAACCAAGATCAAGACATTCAGGAGCGACATCCCAAAAAACGTTCAAGAGATCCTCGAACAACCACCAGCAATATACATTAATCTTCTGCGAGGAATCCGCGAGGAAGCAGTTTTCAGAATAGAACTTATCAAGCTGGAAACTGAAAAACACAAATCTCGTCTAGGTCATTGCCCAGGCGTCACGTTAGACATGCTCACGCACGGAGCCCTAGCCCTCACGACTGAGGATCACAGGCAAATGCAGGGTTTCGCAAAAATGCTGATGAAGAAGCTGAGTAAAGCCTCACGCATTGAAATTACAAACCTAGCGGGTACACAACTCTCTCTAAGTGTTGATAACAGACCTTTCTTCACAGACACAGTAGTTGATAAAAAGACCCTGAAGTGGATGAACTTACCCACGGGAGAAGTGCTGATAGCACCTTTGGAGAACTCTGCAGAAGGAGTACTAGTATGTGACATGGCTATAGGTGGAGTAGGCCCGATCCATACTCCTGTGAGACTGACCGTTAAAGCTGGGCAAGTGAGACGTTCTTCATCTGATGACTCAGCTCTGCTGAGAAGGATCCAAGATTCGTTGAACACTGATGAGAACTCGAGCACTATAGGCGAATTTGCTTTTGGAATAAACCCTAAGGCACGATTTGTTGAAGAGTTTCTTGAAGCTGAAAAACTGATCGGCACGATTCACATAGCCTTTGGCAACAACGCAGATTTTCCAGAAGGCAGAAACCCCTCTAAGAATCATATGGACTTCCTGATTTCGAAACCCACAGTGAAAGTCTTGTTCAAGAACAATTCAAGCTTGACTGTGCTTTCAAATGGGGTTTTCTGCAAACTCTGATTTTTCAAGCTCTAAATGCTTAAATGACTGAGATACAGGTTTCATAAGGGTGAGGATGACAAGATGACTGAAAAGACCGAGGAGAAATTGCCTGTTTCCGATTTCTACAAGGTGGTTGATTACGTCACGATTTTCAAGAGTCAGAAATGGTGGGAGGCAGTAGTAATCTTTGAGTCCTATGGAAAGCGGTCTATCGGACTTTATCTTTGGCAAAATACGGAAGACGCATGGAAAAGAAAACACAAGTTCAACGTGAGAAATCTGGATGAATGGAACAAGTTGAAGAATGCCATAGAACAACTCACACCCAAACTCACATCGAAATGATCCTTTCTTCATGTTTTGGTGAACGAATAGAATCTTATACTACACAGAATCCGCGCGATCTAGACAATGATTGATGCGCTATTCACCCAATCTGCTAGTATGTGTATTTGTCTCCTCCGGATAATACGCGTTCCAAAACAATGTTAAAGTTTGTCATTCCTCTGCTTGTTTTTGCCGAAACCGGAAGCAGCGAAACCCTCTGCCCAAGCTTGTAGATCGCGTGCATCATGTTCGTTGCCAGCAGGCGTTTCGTTCCTTCCAGTTTTTGCTCGATCGCATCTTCCAAAGAGTTAGAATTGATTGACCAGGCAACAATATTGCTAACTTCCTCCTTTGGAAGCAAATCACTTTTTGACAACAAATGCACTTGTGGCAATAGAAACCTATTGTAGACAGCTGTCGAAAGGAACAGGTTTGAAACATAGTTAAGCGGATTAACACAGAAAACCGAGTCAAACAAATAGACCAGTACTTTTGGCTCTTTTGTAAGCTCGTTCACGATGTACGGTCCACTGGCCCTAAAAGCGAACAACTCCATTTGCCCAGAAGTATCAACCAAAACGATATCAGACTGCAACTCCTCAACTTCATTCGAGATTTTTTCAATCTCGTCCGCAATCAAATCAGCAGCCATAACCAATGCCCCATTCGGACCCAGCCGATAATCTTCCATTAGGTTTTCAACACTCACGTAGTTGCGAACGTCCACATCAGGCGAGTAAGGCAAATTCAACACTCCAGGATCAAGATTCACGACCGAAACATTCTGCTTAGCCATTTTCAGCCAATCAGAAAAAGCTCCTGTAAGCAACGACTTCCCAGCTCCAGCAGTGCCAACCATGAAAACGATAACCATTCTCAGATCATCTCGGCCAATATCCAACTGTGCTGGTTATCAAACCAGCTCCTTGGTAAAAGGCTTTTTCAGTTAGTATGGAATTTCAGGCCATTAGGAATCAGTCAATGATTGATGAGAAAGTCGCGATGACAAGTACGTGATCGTGCCTACAGCAATCAGGATGACTATAACTACTAAGAATAGGACGAAGAAAGTGGACAGGCTAATTATGGCTAGAATGGGGCTGTCTGCGGGTGCGAAGTCCTCGTCTCCAGACCAGCTAGCACGGACATAGCACGTGCCGCCTACATTAACGTTCCAAGAGAGGCCAAATTTCCCTTCTGAATCGATAGTGGCTGTGCCCAAAGCTACCCAAGGCAAATTGTTGGTTTTAACGTAAACCGTGACGTTTCTGCCTTGCAGATGGGGAGAAAGCTCGCCTTCAAGAGAGACAGTGCTTCCTTGGACTACCCACCATGTTGCAGTGTGCAGTGTCAACGTCGTTTGAGTTAGGTTTCTGTAACTCGCAGAGACCTGTCCTGCATGAGCTTGCTCGCAGTTTTCAAGTGTGATAACCTGTACGCTGGCATTTTTCAATTCCTGTGGGCATTCTCCAACTCTCCAACCGTTTTGCCAGTTGTTTCCGGTGCATTCTGCTGTATAGTATCTCTTGCCATCATGGATCACATAGTAGACCTCTTCCCTCGAGTCCTGTGGAGGCGACGGGAGGTAAACGCCGACGTTCATGTGAGATTCGCGTTCATAGTAAAATAACACAACATCAAATCCGCTGGCTCTCAAAATTGAAGCCAATACGTAAGAAAGCAGATCGCAATCTCCTTCATTCTTGGCGATTGTTTCGACAGGATATCTTGAAGGGTTAGTCACTTGGTAGGGTATCTGGTGTACCATCATCAGAACACCGTTTGTGAAATCTTCATTGCCTGAATAGATCTCAAGAAGACTGTCGGCGATAGGTTTCAAAGCATAAGGAGTAACGAATTCGGCGAAGTCATTTTCTGTGACGAGTTGATTATTCTTTGCGGCATAGTATTCGTAAAGTGACTCTGGAACAGCGACATTCAATCTGTAACGTTTGGAGTTGTCATGACGATCATAAAGCTGGTAGGAGATACCATAATTCTCCGACAGACAACTCGAAGGCAGATAAGCAAGAGTAAGCAGCCCTACAATTATTATGACTATTCTGGCGTTCCGCTGGCTTCTCATATAGAGTTTCGTTGTACGTCCGATTTAAGGCTCTTATGTTCCACCAATCAATAGCAAAAATCTCACATCCCCAAAATATCAGCCTTCTCGACTGTTCTTAAGGTCAGTGGAGAATTGCAGGAACCTTTTTTCAGGACAGATTACAGCGTCTTCTTGAAGTTTTGATCTTGCCTCCTCTCTTCTCTATCAGCCCAGACAGTTGAGTAGTAGCTTTACCCATAAGATTCCTTGCAGCTTTGGGCTCTTTTGCTGTCGTCGAAAAGTGCAACTCTATGTGCGGAGTATCCTCCTCACTCTTTGGATGTGATTTTATGTAAATGAAGGCATTTTCCCGCATTGTTTGGTCAATCAAAGGAGCCAATGTCGACTCCATGATATCATCAACAAAAACGCTCGCTTCAAAAAAAGCGGCATTACCTGCTTCTTTCTTAAGCATGGGTACAATTGACTGCTCAAAAATGGTTTCCATTTCAGAAGGCACACCAGGCAAAGCCAACAATGATGTTCCATTAAAATCAATCACAACTGCTGGGGCCGTGCCAATCGGATTAGGCAAAGGCTCTGCTTTTTCCGGAAGCCTAGCCATTTTGATTCTGGGAGGCGTCAAATCAGCTTTTTCCATCTTCCCATGTCTTACAAAATCGTCGTATTTTGCCCTAACCATCTTCAGAGCATTCTCGTTCAACTTGATTTTGCAATTCAAGGCTTTGGCTATTCCTTCTAGTGTCTTATCGTCGAAGGTCGGACCTAAGCCGCCTGTCGTCACAACAAACCTAGGTTTTCGATTCAGAGTCTCGATTACAGCTGTTGCTATTTCGTTTATGTCGTCGCCTACCACCGTTATTCGTTTCACTGATATGCCCAGAGAAGTGGTTCTTTTGGCCATCCAATTGGCGTTCGTGTTCAGCGTTTTGCCTATTAGTAGCTCATTCCCAATACAGATTATCTCCATATCCGTGCCCAATGATGTTCCCGCCAGTCAAATGAATAGAAAATGGTTGTTTCGTTCTTTTATGCTATTTGCTGGTTTTTCGTCTCAAAAGCTGGTGAGTCTCTTTACTTCTTCTTGCTAAGCCACCATTTCAAGTATTCTTTTCTTCGTCTTTCTTGCTCGTTTTCTTCAGTGTCCAAGTTTGGTCTGTTCTTTTCCCTGAGTTCCTCAAGTTCCTGTTGGGTCACTGACAATCCGCAGCTTTTGCAGACAGAGTGTTTAGTTGCTATCATGTACTGCATTTCTCCACCGCATTCTGGGCAATATGGCATGTTTATGCTCCGAATTTCTTCCGTAAGAAAGGGAATTATCAGAGAGAAATAGGTTTCGTTCTACAAAGTCTAAAGTTTTCCTTTAACTCGAAACGCGCGAAGAGCGGTTAGGTAGGCTGCTGCTCCTACTACTGCAAAAGGCAGACTTGCCAATAGGATATAGAGGAGATGAAGAGGATCTACAGGGTTTCCTGCAAAATTATCTCGCATCGCCCCGACTGCCAGACTAAGCGGATTCACTGATACGATACTGGTCACAAATGATGGAAAGAAGCCCTCAATATACTCTATTTTGTAAAACAGCGTGCTGAACGTCAGAAGCATGAGTTGCACAACCTGTTGGTAGGCGAAAAAGTATTCCCCGTGGGTTGATGCAAATGCTGCAAGAGTAGCTGCGATTCCAGCCAGTCCCATGGCTAGAACGAACAGGAACGGTAACAAAACAAGTGTGTTACCTATAGCCTGAACAGGAAGAGCGATCAGTCCCAGAGCTTGAACTGGAATCATGACAAACAATATGGCGCTTGAGTAGACGACTGCGGCAAGTCCCCCGGCTAGCATGTAAGCTGCAACGATGCCTTCGAGGCTGATGGGTAAAGATAGATAGTACTGAACTACGCCCTCACGGATAGCTAGCCATATGCGCCTCCCAGTATCCAAAGCGGCTGCGAAGAGACCCATGATAACCACGCTTGGAACGAAGAACTTGAAGTAGTCAAAGGTAATCATGTTCTTGTATACGAGGGCTACGACGAGCATATCTGAGATATTGAGGCTTAGAAGAACTGCCATGAGCCATTTTGTTCTGAAGAAGTAGGAGAAGTCATTGCGAGCTAGTCGCAGGATGTTGTTGAGCTCTGTCATGCGCTTTTAACGCCTTCCACTAAACGTTGAAGAAGAAATGCGCTTAAGCCCAGCGTTCCTACTGCCACTGAGGTCAGCACGGTGACGGCCACGGCGGGGTTAAGCAGCGAGTTCGGGTTGAATCCGAGGAGCAGGCGAACTAGGTCTGCTCCATAGGCCAGGGGGTTGAGTGTTGCTGCTGAGGCGTAGCTTGGTGAGGTTTGCGTTAGGAATGCAAGAGGATACATGATTGTGCTGAAGCGTACTATTATTGCGCTCAGTCCTGTCACGATGGCCGAGTACATGTCGCTTGATTTGAACGCTATGAACGACAATCCTAGCATCAGTCCCGCTACCCCGAAGCCTAGACAGAAGAGTGTCGCAATCGCAGCCCCTATCGACACTGCTGTCAAATTCCCAATCAATAACAGTGTGATAGTAAAAGGAACAGTGAGCATTAGCGCCAGCTCAAATCCGCCCCTCAAGGCTATGGAGAGGAAGAGTTTTGAGCGTGAGATCGGGAGGCTGAGAAGGTATGGGAGTCTTCCTTCGTGTGCGGCTTCTACGAATTGTCTTCCAGCATGTGAGCCTATGTCGAAAGTCATGATGATGAGGAAGCCCACTGCGTAGAATTGTTGATAGTTGTATGGCTGGGAGATAACGTTTGCATTCATCATCTGCTTGATCAGGGCAGCGTATATGAGGAGCTGTACTATCGAGGTGAACCATTGCAGTCCTACCCATACAGGTGGCTTGAGCTCGTTTTTCAAGTCGAACCATACTAAGCGGATGACATCAAACATTTTCGTTTGTCTCCAGCTTTTTGCCTGTGAAGCTCAGAAAAACGTCGTCTAAGGAAGGCTCGGTCACTCTCACAGACGAGACACGGATCTTTCTTTCATAGCATAGGCTAGTCATCTTTGGAACCCAAGCTTCTGCGATCGAAACGTAAGCTTTGTATTTGTTGCCATCCATGGGTGTCAGCTTTGCTGTGCCTGGGATCTTGGCCAGTTCCTGTTCGATCTCCACGTTGTTTTCATCGGGTTCGAGCTCGAGTTCGACGATGTCGCCTCCTGCGATCTTGTCTTTCAGATTCTGGACCGTATCGCAAATGATGCTTTTCCCTTGGTCGAGGATGGTTACTCTGTCTGCGAGGTACTCTGCTTCGCGGACTTCGTTTGTAGCCACTAGGAGTGTTGCGCCTCTTTCTCTCAATTCGAGTATCTTTTCCCAGATCGTTCGTTTTCCTCGCAGGTCAACTTGGCTGCTTGGCTCATCGAATATGGCAAACTTGGGTTTTTGTACTAGAATCTTGGCCACTTCTAATCTCTTGGCTTGGCCGCCTGAAAGGTGCATGAACAGCTTGTTGCGCGCATCCCAAAGCTCCAGTTCCTTCAGAACCTGTTCAATTATGGCTTTGCGTTCGCTTTTCTTCACCCCGCACATTGCAGCATGAAATCTCAGAATCTCTGCTGGCTTGTGTCTCCAGAAGCCCCTCGCGTCTTGGAACGAGATTCCCAGGATCTGGCGAACCTTAGTCGGATACTTTACAACGTCTAATCCCATCACGGTGGCTGTGCCCGACGTCGGTTTCAAAACGGTTGCTAGGGTCATCAGGAGGGTTGTCTTCCCAGAGCCATTCGGCCCTAGCAGAACCATGATCTCTTCTGGGTCAACGGTGAAGTCAAGACCCTTAAGTGCGTATGTCTTGCCGTATTTCTTCATTAGATTCTGGGTTTCAACCGCGTACATGAACTAGATTTCCTTTTGATTTGCTCTCACAACAGATGGTTGAGAGATATAAAAATACTGCGCAGACTCAGGATCCTGTGCGCTCTGAAGTCAAGTGGCTATCATGTCATGAGGTTCCCAAGTCTTGCTTCTTTTGCAAGTTGAAGAGCCCTCTCCATTTCATCGTTGGATAATCTTCTTTGAAGCTCCGGCATCTCGTATGCTCTCCATTCGGGTCGATACTGGAACATGATGTTGACTCTTGTTTCTGTGCCAAGGTTCTTGGCTATCCATTCTATGATAGCCTTCGTACAGCATTCAATATGGCCCGGCAAAACCAGCATCCGTATTATGAGTTCACCGTTTTTCTTGGCTTCCATGTGGTTTCTGGTGCAAACTGCCCAATAGTCTGGTGCGTCAGAAATCATCTCAGCGCATTCAATAGGGCCATACTTGAAGTCCAGCAGGTAGACATCGACAAAGCCAGCGAGGAGTTGCGCGGTTTCTGCGCTGTAGTAACTGTTTGAATTCCAAACAATTGGAATGTTCGCGCTTACATACTTGAAGGTCTCTAACCATTGTGCAAGCCACGGAGTAGGTTCTCCACCGACAAGATTGGCGTTTCGGCAACCTTTAGCCTTCAATTCATCAATCTCACTGGCCAATTCCTCGCACTGGTAGACCTTGCCGTTTTCCAACCATTGTGAAATCGTCCAGTTTTGGCAGTGTTTGCATCGCATCGTGCAGCCCATGGTGAAAATTGTTCCAGAATGCACGAGCTCCGGTTCTTCACCTAAGTGCTCAAAAATGCTTGACACAGTTATCCCTTGTCCGCACTGGCAGTAGCCCGTGTTCGCTTTTGTTCTGTCAATTCTGCATCTATGAGTGCAAAGGTGGCAGCTCCGTATGATCTTGTCTGCAATCGCTATTTTCAAATCCAAGTAGGATGCTTTTGGTGTTTGTATCTTTTTAGTGTCCTTACTGCCTGAATCAATTTCTCTTTCAAAACCGTAGAATGTCTCTGTTAGCGTTGCATGCATTCTCCAAAGCTCTGCCAAAGAGTCGTTTTCGCTGAACTCTGCTGGAAGTCTCTTGGCTATCATGAATTTTGCGAGTTTTTGGCCGTTTGCTATGTCGAAATATCTTCGCAGACTCTTCTGACCTTCTTTGTCTTTAGCTACTGCAACGGCCTCTGGTCGCAGAAACATCCACATGGCAGCTTCAGCGTGTAATGGATAGGAGCTTCAATTTATACTAGAAGATCCTCTGTTTAACGCGAGGGGATTGAAGGGAGAACGAGAGCTACGAGTTTCAAGAGAAGCTTGGGTCCATAGACAAATAAGATCTGCTGCAGTTCCCGTTCAAAGCTTTGTTATCCTTCCTAGAACAGAGTATATGGATACGCGGTTCCGCTCGCGTGTAGTTTGCCTTTGATTGGGATATCATGACCACAGACTGGGCAGCGCATGTCTCTTGTTAGATTCCACTTTGTTATCTCGAAGCCATAACGTTTGATTACTGGTTCGTTGCAGCTGGGGCAGTAAGTGTTTTCACTCGGGTGTCCTGGAACGTTTCCGATGTAAACGTAGTTCAGTCCTGCCTCTTTTGAGGCCACGTATGTTTTTTCTAGAGTCTCAATAGGCGTGGACGGTGTTATTGTCATCTGGTAATCTGGATGGAAGCGCAACAGGTGAAAAGGTGTATCTCTGCCAAGATTGTCCTTTATCCACGCTGCAAGCTGTTTCACTTTGTCAATCGAGTCTCCAGATTTCGGCACCACCAGATTTGTGACCTCAATGTGAATGTCGTTCCGTTTCATCTCTCTCAAAGCCATGTAGATAGGTTCTACCGCTGGCACTGACGAGTAAGTCTTGTAGAACTCTGGATCTCCGCCTCCCTTGAAGTCGACTGTTGCTGCATCCAAGTATGGCGCTATGGTTCTCACCGCGTCAGGGGTCATGTAACCATTCGTGACAAAAGTGTTGAAGAAACCAACTTGCCTCGCCAGTTTCGCCGTATCATAGGCGTATTCAAAGAATATCGTTGGTTCCGTGTAGGTGTAGCTTATTCCTTGGCAACCGCCGTCTCGCGCGTTCTTAACGACTTGCTCGGGGGGAAAGTAGTGGTCGGTTATTCCTTTTTCTTGGCTTATCATCCAGTTATCACAGAATTGGCATCGGAAGTTGCAGCCCATTGTAGCGATGGACAGGACTTGGGCTCCTGGGTTGAAATGTGAAAGCGGTTTCTTTGTTATAGGGTCAATGGAGGCCGAGATCGCTTTGGCATAGACAAGTGAAAAAAGAGTTCCTCCGTCGTTCTTTCTAACGAGGCAGAAACCAGTTCCGCCATCGTTGATAAGGCATTTTCTAGCACATAGATTGCACTTCACTTTCTTGTCTTCTGTCTTCTCATATAACATGGCTTCGTGAAGTGACGTTTATGGCACCTTCCTGCGGTTAGTTGTTTGCTTCTGGGCTATATGGCTTATTCGTTTGCTGAGGCCCCCACGGCCTTCTTGATTTCGAAGACAAGGGGCGGGGAAGGAGTCTTCACGTCTAATTCTATTCCAAACAAGCGTTCTAGGAAGCCAGCCCAGATTTCAGATTCTCCGATGAAAGGCGTCTTTATGAGTATGTATCTGTCTTTCAAGTAAAAGTCTCCAAACCCTTGCACTCGCAGACGTTTGAAAACATCCTGCCATTTATCTCGGCTTGTGGTCTCAATGCCAAGGGTCGTTTCTAAGGAGACTCTAGAAGCATCACCCATTCTTCTGCCGATTTCGCGGTATTTTTCCTGTGGGGCACATTGGATGAGGATGCTGATCAATTCCGCATTTATGAACGCTATGCGGCTTATTCCACAATAGTATTCACCTGGAAAACGCCAGTCATAAATCATCATGCTTCTGTAGACATCGAGCATTTTGGAAATCAAAGGTTTGATGCCAGGCTCTTTTCCCTCTTTGATCAGGGAGTCAATGTATTCTCGTTCTTCTTTGTCTAGGATTATTGTAGTTCGTTTTGCATGATCGCCGTCTTTGCTTATCATCTGCTCTAGTCGTTTCTCTTTGTCCTCTTGCATACCAGTTATATCTCCCAGCATATTTTATATGCTTTGCTAAGCTGCCATACAGAACCGAACAACTTTTTACACGGTATTGTGATGTTTTAGATGCCGATGAAGAACTTGATTATCTGAAACGAATGATGTACTCTAGGGTATCGGAGGCAACATAAACTTGTTCAGAGCACTAGGTCAGAATTTTCTTTTTAATCAGATACAAAATGATTGCCAAACCAATTATGAACAGTATAATTCCCGATACCATGGAAGTGGTGTAGTCTATTTTGAGGACACTGTTGAACGCGTAGACCATGTAGGTCGGACCAGCAAGGGTCAAAAAAGCCGCGAATATTATGAGAAAAGCGCTCCAGAACCCTGAAGTCAACTTGGTTTTTCCAGCAGCTTTGTTCTCTTCCTTGTCTTGGGCCATATTTCCCACGTTCCATGCTTCAGCGTAGATGTTGATGTTTTCTCTTATAACCCTTCCTTTACTTCATTGCCGAGGGCCTTCATTAGAAACTTGAAGACGGAAAAGCCTGCGCCGCGATCAGCTCGGAAGCCGCTCGTTGCACCCAACAGGCACACGCCATCAAGGCCGTTCTCTTTTGCAAGCCCGAGCATTAACCCTGTTGCCCCCATAATCCTGCCCTTGCTGTAGATTATTGCCCCCTTATCCATGAACTCCTGAGCCAGTCTAGCCGAGGTAGCTGCCACGTACACTTGCGCCTTTTCTTCTGTCATCGGCATTCCTCCTATAGTGACTATCAAACTGCAACCATTTTTCTTGGCAGCTTCCAGCACGTCAGTACAAATTGAGTAATGGGCAAGAACATCGTCAAAAGACGGTTGCGTGTCACCCGTCATGATTACGAAATCGTTCTTTTCCATAGGTGCAGCATAAAACTCGTATCTTGGCAAGCGACAGATCCCCTTCGGGCTCACTGAAACATAATCTGGAAAGGACGGTGAATAAAATTCCATAAAGGGCTTCGCGCCGCAGAACTTTATCAGAAGGTGGGCTGCTATTTTCCCAACGTTCCCAAACCCTGGAAGCCCCTGCACAAAGATCGGATCTTCAAGAGTGGGCTTTGACAATTGACGGAAATATGACTTGTCCATTTACTGAACCACGTTCTCAAGTAATGTATGGACTACTAAAACGTTTTTACGATGAGAACGCTAATATACGATAGGAGAGTATTTTTAAAAAGCCTCAAGAAGATAAGCTGTGCATCATCGAACGAGAAGCGGGGTGGGGTAGCCAGGATTAACCCGCTGGGCTCATAACCCAGAGATCGGTTGTTCAAATCAACCCCCCGCTACCAGATCTTCCTTGCTTTTCATCTTTTATGGAGAGTCGTGCATGCGATGAAATTTCTTCAAATGGAACGTCATTGAGTGTGCCTATGAACCATGCAGCAGCTGAAGCCAATGCGAAGAGAAGCAAGGTCATCGTCCATGTTTGAAATTCCGGCGTCACAATGTTAGGGTCTGGTGCAACCTGAAAGTCTAAACTGTCTCCGAATGTTTCTTGATCTATTCAGGCATTCATAATAGAAGAAAAAAGAAACACGCACCGACATCAGGTTCCAGCCTTCTTCAATATGCTGTTGTCGGAGCGAGCGCACATGAGAATGCTTCTCCCATCTAAGCAAGTACTTGTTTACCAAAATCGTGCTCTCGTACCATTTGTACAAGAGATTTATGCTCGTTTCTCTACTGTAAGTCAGGAGGAAGGTTCAAAGTGGGTCTGGTTTTCGCTTGTATTTCCCCCCATGGGTCCGAAGTAATTCCCGAGCTTGCAGGCGACATGTTCGACGCTTTTGCTGAAACGCGGCGGGGCATGGCAGAATTGGCCTCTCTGGCGAAGAGGCAGAACTTGAATACCATTGTTATAGCTACGCCGCACAACTTGCGTTTGGATGCAAAGATTGGGGTAGTGACGTCAGAGTTTACTGAAGGTTCCCTCAGGGAAAATGACAAGATGGTGGAGCTTCGTTGCTCTTGTGACAGGGAAGTGGCGAAAACTATCCTTAGAAAAGCTAATGAATTGAAGCTTCCAGTGGTCGGGGCTAATTATGGCACAAGTGATGGTTCAGCCTCTTGCATGCCTATGGATTGGGGTACGCTGATACCATTGTGGTTTCTAGTAGGGCGAGGCAACGAAGATCTGAAGGTCGTAATAGTGACGCCTTCAAGGGAGATTCCACTCAAAGAACTTGTAAGCTTTGGCAATGTCATCAGTGACGTAGCCGCCTCTTCAGGGAAAAGAGTAGCTTTCGTAGCCAGTGCTGATCAGGGTCACGCTCACAGGGCAGATGGGCCATACGGCTACAACCCTGCGTCAGCGGAATTTGACCAGCTTGTGAAAGAGGCTGTGCAGAAGAACGATCTGGGTTCTCTTATGAGACTCTCAACGAAGTTTGTAGAAGACGCAAAGCCCGATAGCCTGTGGCAACTGGCTATTTTGCATGGAATCTTGGAGCGTACTCGAATGGTTGGGCACATGTTATCATATCAAACGCCCACATACTATGGGATGCTTTGTGCTTCTTACTTGCCAGCAGAAGAATGATGGATCTAGGAGAGCTAGTATCAGAAAGCCTTACTATAGAGAAACATCGTGAATGTGCTTATGCTCGACCTTTTTCTTCTTTCCCGAAGTACTTTGTCCATTTGAGCTTGCGCGCATCTCTTCCAAATTTCGAACTCTTTCGGCACTTGCTTGAGCAGAACCACAAGATTGAGCCGTCGTTCTTGACGTACATCATGCCTGTTCCGGCGGGAAATTCGCTGCCGCAGAATGAGCATTTTTTGGGTTTGGGCAAAGATCTTCCCTCAGAGATTCTGTTCTTGTTTTTATCTTTTGATTTTCTTTGCTTCTCTTTCAGTCTCTCTGAGCATCAGGATATCTTGTGTGCGTACTGGCCCCTTAACGTTGCGTGTGATGATTCTACCTTTGTCTTTTCCTTCTAGGATTCGGATCCTTACTTGTGAGATTTCGCCGGTCACGCCCGTTCGTGCAATGACTTGTATTACTTCGGCTGGTGTGATTTCCTGTTCAGCTATGGTTTGTTTCGCCGTTTTTTCCTCTTTGCTCATCACTGAGGTCCTCGTTTAACCTGCTCGATTCTCGTGATTATTTCCTTCAGGAGTCCTGTTGCGTCTCCTTCTTTTATGATGGAGGCTGCCGCTGATGGAACATCGATGCCTAGGGCTTTTCCTATCTGTTCTTTGGTGGGAACGAAGATGTATGGGATTTTCCTTTCTTCGCATAACAGTGGCAGGTGTGCTACAACTTCTGGTGGGTCAACGTCTTCAGCTATGATTACTAGCTTCGCCTGTGCTCTTTCTATAGCTTTCGTTGTTTCGTTTGTTCCTTTTCTAACTGCGCCTGTTTTCGCAGCTATTTGCAGGGCTTCATAGGCCGCATCTGCGATCTCTTTCGGCACTTCGTATTTCACGTAAAACGGTTTGGACATAAGCCTCACCCTTTCAAACGCACAGTCTAATCCACTGTTCCTGTTTATGAAGGTTTCTACCTCAGTTTTGCAAGTCTTGACTGTTTAGCGAGCGCCGAACAAGGCCATTGAAGAGATCGATTTTGGCACAATGAGTATCTGGGAAGAGAAGCAGCGATCTAGACCGATTGGACGCTTGATGCCTTAAAAGCAATGAAAACCTCAGCATCCAGATTAAGTCCCATCTCAACAAAAGACCTCTTAGTTATTTGCGCCGTGAACAGTTTTCCAATGTCAACTGTGAGTTTGACGAGTGAGCCTAGATCCAATATCTGCGTGATTCTGCCTCTTAACACGTTTCTGGCACTGGACTCGAACGGTTTTTTGGATATGATTATGTCCTGAGGGCTAACGAAAACGGAAACTTCACCTTGGCTTCTGGCCGCCATTTCGATTCTCACGCCCTCTCCGATGTCCACAGTCGTCGTGCCCTCTTCAGTTAAGCTCGCAGTTCCACCAAAAGTGTTTTCAACAGCGGCGAAGCTGGCTAAGTTTCTAGAAAGCTTTCCGAAGATGTCAGTTGATGAGCCGATTTCAGCTATTTTTCCATTGCTTATCAACGCGATCCGATGCGGCAAGGTCTTGGCCTCAAGCATGTTGTGCGTAGCCAACACGATCGTAGTCTTCAGTTCACGGTTAAGTGTGAGGATTACCTCTTCAAGAATTGAGGTGTTCTTCGGGTCCAAGTTTGCTGCAGGCTCATCCAACAAAAGAAGCTTGGTCTTCAAAACAAGGGCTCTTGCCAAAGCTACTCTCCGCTGCTCCCCCCCTGAAAGTTTGCCAGTTGAACGTTTCTCAAAGCCCTCTAGCTTTACGAGCTTCAGAGCCTTCCTGACTTCATTATCAATCTCGGTCTTTGGCCTTTTTCGGATTTTCAAACCGTAGGCAACATTGTTGAAAACCGTGGTGCTGAAAAGTAGAGTTTTCTGAAAAACCATCGAACTCTGCATTCGAACCAACTCGGAATTTGCTTTCGTGACTCTTTCGCCTTGAAAGAAGACTTCGCCAGTATCGGGCTCTAGGAGAAAGGCCAGAGTCTTCAGTAACGTAGTTTTTCCTGACCCGTTAGGCCCCAACAACGCAACGATTTCGCCTTCTTCAATCTGTAACGTAACATTATCCAGCACCATCCTGTCCCCGAAATGCTTCGTCACGTTCTTCAGTTCAGCAATGGCCATCATATTTTTCCCTAGCCAACATGATTCTTGGAAACTCTATTGAGGCATTTTGCCCAAGGGCAGCAATACTTTTGGATTTCTTGCGATGACTATTATCAGGTTTATACAAAGAACAATTAGGAGCAATATTGTGGCAAGAGCAATTGCCGTAGCGAAATCTGCGCGGGCATTGAAAGCCGAAATATCGGTGGTCAAGACATCAGTAAAACCTGCAAGGTTACCGCCCACCATCAAGGCAACTCCCAGCTCCGCAATCGCCCGATTGAAGCCTGCAACATTGGAAAAAATGATTCCATTTATGGCTTCTTTCAGAACTGCTGTGGATGCCTGAGACTCGGAAGCGCCCAAAGTTTTGGCCAGATTCATCATCTCTGGATCGACGGTCTCGATCGCAGTTGTCGCGATGCTTACAATCAGAGGCGTCACGAGCAATGCCTCACCCAAGATTATGGCACCTGGAGTGTAAAGCAGTCCCAGAAATCCCAACGGTCCAGCCCTATAGAGCATCAACCAGAGAAATATGCCTAAAGCCACTGTTGGAAGCCCGATCATGGCCGTGAAAAACCCCTTAATTATCGACTTGCCGGGGAAATCCTTCAGACCAAGCAGAATCGCGATTGGCATCGCCCAGAGCACTGCAAGAATTGTGGCGACACCGGAAAAAAGAAGGGAGCGGAACAATATGCCATAGACGGTTGGATCGCCAGAGAAGATTAGTTGTAACGCTCTCACTATACCCTCTAGTATCGGGTTCATCGTTTTGCCTCTAAGGGTAAAGCTCCTGATGGTCATCTTGGTATTGTGTTGGGCATTCTGTTCCGTTGAAGAAGGCGTATTTTTGTATCCAGGATGCATCGGGTTGTGGACTGTTGTTCTTGAGTGCTTGAACTGCGCCGTAGAATAAAGGCTGCGAATAGTTGCCAGTGCCATAGTTGCTGATCACTTGTTGGCCTGCATCTGAAACTAGCCATTTCATGAAGTTTATGGCTTGGCCAAAGCTGGCGTTGCTGACTTTCTGCGGGTTCACTGCATAAACGCTGTAGACGTTTAGCAGGGAGTAATCAGGGCCTTCTATGAGGGCCGCTAGATGGATCGTGCCACTGTGATAGAACTCGAGATATGTTCCCAGATCTGTGAGCGTGTACGCGTTCTTTTGGTCAGTGATCTGCAGCGTGGCACCCATGCCTTGTCCTGTGCTTGTGAACCACGATTCTCCTGATATCGTCGTCCAATTGTAGCCAGCTGATTTCCAAAGGTTTACCTCCTTCGTATACGTGCCAGAACCATCATTTCGCGAAATCCAAACTATCGTTCCTGTTTGGTTTCTTCCGTATGCTAGTATGCTTTTCAACGCTTCCGTCGCGTTCTTACCTGTGATTCCCGCCGGGTCAGAGCTTGGTCCAACTATGGCAAAGTAGTTCCACGCTATGATTTTTCTGCAGATCAATGTGCCATTTGCAAGATACGGGTATTCCGATGATGGTGCATGAACCAGAACTAGATCAGCCTGACCTGCTGCTGCATTCGCCAAGGCGACGCCTGTTCCTTGTGCGGAGAAGTAGATGTTAACCTTGTGGGTTACTGTGTAATTAGCTACTATTGCGTCAAGCAATCCTGTATCGTAAAGGCTAGTCGTCGTGGATACTATCAAACGTGGTGTAGGAGAAAAATCTAGGTAAGCCAGAGTTCCTGCAACTACTACAATGGTTACTACGATAGCTGCTATCAAAATTGTTTGCCATGCTTTCATTCATATTTCACCGTTATGCATCTCAATTCATTTCGCTAAACTTTATAAATATGACGGTGCGTGCTTCTTCACAAGATTGATCAGCATCGAGTATACCCCACGTGACAAGAACGATTGACGCAAGAAGGTTTGTACCACTGCTTGGGGTCAGTGCGCGAAAGCTTCCTTCATGTCCATGTAACACAAAGTCGATCAACTGGTAAGCAGATGTAGTAAAAAACGCGTGAGGTCTGCAAATGGACAGAAGCCAGCAGTTGATGTGGTTATCCAAGCTGTCCTGCTACTTGGCGATCATAACCTCGGTGGCCTTGACAATGGCTTCCACGTCATCGCCCACCTTGATCTTAAGGTCCTCAACAGATTCATTTGAAATCAGCGCCGTTACCTCAGCAGGCTCAGTCACCCTGATCTTCACAAGCGCCATAACTCCATCCTTCTTCACAACTGTAACTTTGCCCTTCAGATGGTTCCTCGCACTAATCTTCACAACATTCACCTCCCACGACTCTTCATCAGAAACATATTTCTCCACACTACTGCTTATCCGATCATACTCACTCAACAAATGCCTCCCCAACTCGTTAAGTCTGGCACCGCCCCCACCAATCTTGCCACCCTTAAACGTTTCAACAACAGGCTCACCCATTATTCCCTTGACCTCATCCAGATAGTTCCAGACGTAACGATAGGACATCCCAAGCTTCTCTGCAGTCTTTGAAATAGACTGCAACTTGTCAATTTGCTCAAGAATAGCCGCTCCACCTTTACCCAGAACCCGCTTACCCTCAAACTCGATCCACACCTTGCATAAAGGCTTGAACTTGACATGCCGCGACATTTCACAACGCATGTTGTCACCTCACACTTATAAGACCTGTCTCAACTGGGTCAAATGGCCAACACTAGTGAACAAACAGAATATCCGATGCACACTTAGGACGTTGACAGAACAAACCCTAAATCCAACATGAACACGCTTGCCAACAACCAAACCTTACTCCAAGAAACATGCGCTTTTTCATTTGCAGAAATTCCATCAATGGTTGATGAAGAAGATTAACACATTTCAGTGTAGGTTGCATGCGCTGTTGGGAAAGGTTTAAATAAAGTGTTTTGTTCAAACATCCTACTTTTCGAGGGGAAACTAAAAGCGTGCAAAGATTAGGCTTAGTCCTTCATATAAGTCCAAGTCAAAACATCATACTGAAAGTCGAAGAACCCCCAAAAATCGGTGACACCGTTGTTGATGAGGATCTAAGAGTAGTAGGCAGAGTTTTCGACATTTTCGGTCCAGTCAGCTCGCCCTACGCAGTAGTGAGAGCCACAACTCAGAAACCTGAAAAATTGGTAAATCATAAACTGTACGTGATCCCCTCAAAGAGGAGAAAGGAGAAAAGGAAAAATGAGTAATGATGAAGGTCACAAAGATCTGGACGCTGCGTTGGAGACACAGGACTCTCAGAATGCCAAGGGACAGCATTGTCCAGGATGCGGTGGAACGAGGCTTATGCGTGACCCAGAGGTGGCCGAAGTAGTTTGTATGGAGTGTGGTTTGGTTGTCCAGTCCAAGATACCAGATAGGGGACCAGAGTGGAGAGCTTTCGACGATGAACAAAGGTCAAAGAGAACAAGAGTCGGCGCTCCATTAACGTACACTATTCACGACAAAGGATTATCAACGATGATTGACTGGCATGACCGCGACATATACGGCAAAAGCTTATCGCCTGGACAAAAAGCACAGGTTTACAGACTTAGAAAATGGCAACGCCGTATAAGAGTGTCAGACGCGACAGAACGAAACCTTGCGTTCGCATTGTCTGAAATCACAAAATTCGCCAACAACCTGAATCTTCCAAAAAACATCCTAGAAACTGCTTCAGTCATCTACCGAAAAGCAGTCAAAGAACGACTGATACGTGGAAGATCAATTCAAGGTGTAACCGCAGCAGCAATCTATTTGGCCTGTAGACAATGCGGATTGGCTAGAACGCTTGAAGAAATAGCCCAATCATCCAGCGTAAACAAGAAGGAAGTCGGTCGTAGCTACCGTTTTCTGATCAAGGAACTTAACTACTCTATCCCGCCGCTTAAGCCAAGCCAATACATAACGAAATTTTCGAATCAACTTACCATGCAGGGAAAAGTCGAGGAGATCGCCCACAAGATCCTAGCAACAGCCAAAGAGCTTAAACTGACTTCAGGTCGTGGTCCAACTGGAATTGCAGCCGCCGCAAGTTACATTGCTTCAGTGCTGACTGGTGAAAGAAAAACTCAGCGAGAAATTGCTGAGATAGCGCAAGTTACTGAAGTTACCATTCGGAATCGCTACAAAGAGCTCGTCGAACGTCTAATGTTCCAGATGTCAATCTGACATCTTCTATCCTTTTTTTATTACAAAGAGTGATGATCGTTTGAGGCCTTAAACTGGGTTTAAGCAAAACACATTTTAGACTCCGCAAGAGATTATTGATCGAGGGGAGAATTTGGCTAAATGCCCAAAGTGTGGGGCTGAAGTAACGAGTGCGGTCAAGACATGGCCTATTCCTTCTCGAAAGCCAATGCAGAAAGGCGAAGAACCAAAACTTGCTGGAATATTCGAGTGTTCAAGCTGCAAAGCTAGGTTCAGAGCGGCTGTAGAAATCGGCGTCAAGACTGAAGAGACAGCAAGTATTAAGAACATGGTTGAAAGAATTAGGGGCATAAAGGGAGAGCTGTTGCAGACGCTGAAGAGTCTCCATGAAAAAATAAAAACTCTGGAAACTGAACGGGCCAACTTGATGATAGAGATCGACAAGTTGAGAAAAGTTGCCGAATCTAGAGCTACTGCCCTGGAGAGCGAGGTAGTTATGCTGCGGGAAGAGGTCAAATCACTGAGAGACCTTTTGGGTTACGGGAAAGAATCAGAAGAATAATGGAAAAGTTATTTTCGATTTTTCAGTGGCGCTCAGAGAATCTGTTAGGATGCTAATCCTTCAAGTACTTCTTGTAGTATTCTTGTGCTTTGGTCACAGCTTTTTCAGTGCTCTTCAAAATTGGATATTGCGTTTTTGAAATTCTCTGGCTTTCGCCAAAGTATTCTGCCACTTTTTTCGTGTTTCCTTGGTAGATGGCTAGTCCCCCTGCGATATCGTACCAAATTCTGGCCCTCGCCAAGTTTTTTTCTTTCTCAAGCTTCTTTGCATTGTCAGCGGCGTCTTTGATGGGCGTATCAATCTTTCTGGGATCCAGAAACATCGTTTGGAGAAGGGCTTCATAGATTTCCTTGTCTCCTTCGCAAATCTGTTCAAGTTCGCTTACTCTAGTTACAACCTCAACAAGTTTTTCGTCTTTCTTATTTTCATGCTTTCCAAAGCTCATTGCTGTTCCTCCGCCGCAATATCTCTCTGTTTGAATTGAGTATTAATGACAGGTAATTTTAAAGGTTTGTCCTCGCTTTAGATTCAGCTATGCCCTATAAATTCACGTTTGACCTTTCAAAGCTTTCGCGTTTCTTCTTCGAAGAGATGGCTAGGGTCAGCTATCAAAAGGGCATTCACAAGAAAATTGGCAAAACCGCGCAAGCCATGATAAGGAAGTTCAAAATTCAAGAGGCCACAGGTCTTAGCGTGTCAGATGCTGTGACCCTTCTTCAGGACTTCATAGATTTGAACGCCAGAAATATCACGCAAAAAGAGAAATTCAATCGAGTCAAGAAGAAAGCGCTCTTCTTGCCACACTGTTCAAGGAAATATATGGATAGCCACTGCAAGTCGACTTTCGACCCAACTATTCCGTCCTATATTTGCGCCGCTTGTTCTGAAGATTGTTTGATCAATAAGGCGACATCTATTGCTAAGAAAAGAGGTTACGATGTTTACGTTGTGCCAGGTGGTTCCTGTATTCCCAAAATCTTGAGAACCAGAGGATACGAGGGCGCCCTCGGGGTTGCATGCGGCGAAGAGGCAAAGCTGAGTACAGAGTTGCTGGAAAACATGGGAGTTGCTTGCCAAGTCGTTCCTCTAATAAAGAATGGTTGCGCAAACACTGTCTTCGAAATTGAAACCCTTTCTAGAACGCTCTGACAGCAAAAATGAGAGACTACTTTACGATTTCTCTCTTCTTCCAACGCAGGTTCTTGCTTCGACATTTCCTGCACTTCACTGCTGATGAAGCGTTCCTTGCTCCGCAATGTCGGCAGATCTTCATGTGCAACCTATGTTCCTGGGCAAGAGCCTTCTTGAATGGATCCATTATCGGCATTTGCTAAGCCTCTATCTTCCACAATCAAAAACCCAAGATGCTTCCCGTGTCAAATATACCTTTTGCCAACGATGAAGCCTATGTTTGACATTCTTTCACGTGGGGATAAGCTTTGCCAATAGCTCTGCCACATCACCGGGTTTTTCAGCTACTTTTACTCCAGCTTCTCTGAGAGCGCTCATCTTGTTTTCGGCAGTCCCAGCATTGCCCATCACTATAGCCCCAGCATGTCCCATGCGCTTGCCAGGTGGAGCCGATCTACCAGCTATAAAAGCTGCAACTGGTTTTGGATATTTCCTATCTGTAACGTATCTTGCAGCTAGTTCCTCAAGGTTACCGCCGATTTCTCCTATCAGCACCACGGCCTTGGTGAGTGGGTCAGTTTCAAACATTTCCAGTGCGTCTATGAAGTTTAGACCGGTGATCGGGTCTCCGCCAAGTCCAAGACACGTCGATTGCCCAAGCTTCTTTCTTGTTAGGCTCGCGGCGATCTCGTACGTGAGAGTCCCGCTTCTTGAAACCATGCCGACGTCGCCTTGCTTGAATATGTGAGCAGGCATTATGCCAAGTTTGCATTCTCTTGGCGTTATTATTCCAGGAGTGTTTGGCCCGATTATCGTTGTCTGGGTTTGTTTTGCATACGCCATTAACTCAATGGCATCTTTGATTGGAATATGCTCGGTTATTATCACGATTGTTCTTATGCCATTTTCAATCGCTTCTAAAGCTGCGTCAACTGCAAATGGCGCTGGTACGAAGATTATTGATGCGTTTGCTGAATGCTTTTCTTTTGCTTCCTCAACTGATTCATATATTGGGACGCCATTTGTCTGAGTTCCGCCTTTCCCTGGGGATGTGCCTGCAACGATCTTTGTGCCATATTCCAGCATCAATCTAGTGTGGAAGCTTCCTTGAGTTCCTGTTATTCCTTGTACGATTGCACGGGTATTCTTGTTAATTATTATTCCCAAACCTAGCTGCCTCCTTTGCTAGCAATCTCAACGACTCGTTGGGCTGCCTCGTCCATGCTTTCAAGCACATGTATCCCAGCTTCTGTGAGTATCTTCTTTCCTTCTTCCTCGTTTGTGCCTACTAGTCTAATTACCATTGGTTTCGTCACTCCGACTTTTTCTTTTGCTTCGAGGATTCCCTTAGCAACTTCGTCGCAGCGTGTTATTCCGCCTAGGATGTTGATGAAGAGGGCTTTGACCTTCGGGTCTGAAAGTACTATTTTGAGTGACAAAGCTATCTTTTCTGAGGGTGCTCCACCGCCGACGTCCAAGAAGTTGGCTGGTTTTCCACCATAGTATTGGATCGTGTCTAACGTTGCCATGACTAGGCCTGCTCCGTTGCCTATGACACCTATATCCCCATCCAGTTTGACGTAGGCTAGGTCGCTTTTCATTGCCTCTAATTCTTGCGGAGTGAGTTCGCTCTCTCCTTCTAGGAGCCTTTTCTTGAGCTCCTGGTGCCTGAACAAAGCGTTATCATCTATTATTATGCGTGCATCTGCAGCCATGAATTTTCCGTCGTTGGTTTCTACTAGCGGGTTCATTTCGATGAGTTCCGCGTCATAGTCCATACCCACGTCGTATAGCTTCCCGAAGATTCTTGCCAGTTCAGAAATCTGATTGCCAACGTAACCCATTTTTCTTGCGATCTGTCGGGCTTGGAATGGGCGAAGACCAAGTTCAGGTTTCACTGGAACCTTTATGACTTTTTCTGGAGTTCTCTTAGCTATCTCCTCTATCTCCATTCCGCCAGTTGCAGATGCCACAGTGACGTAACTCTTTTCAGATCTGTCGGTTGTTATTCCAAAGTAGAGCTCTCTCTTGATCTGTATCTTCTCTTCAACCCATATGCTTCTGACCGGTATTCCTTTTATCTGCATGCGAAGGAGCTTCGAAGCTGCCTTGTCAACTTCTTCAACATTGTTGGCGAAGAGTATGCCGCCTGCTTTTCCTCTTCCTGCAACCAAGACCTGGGCTTTGACGGCAAAAGGTGGATTGAGTTTGGCTGCAACTTCGCTTGCTTGAGCTGTGCTTGTTGCTAATCCTCCTTGAGGCGTCGGGATGCCATATTTGGCAAGTATGGTTTTTGCTTCGTACTCAAAAAGCTTCAATGTGGCTCACTCTCACTTTATTGCTTCTATGGTTACGTAAGATTTCGTGTCTTGTATTCCTTCAATGGAATATAACTCTTTCAAAATCCTATCGAGTTTTTCTCGCTCAACTATTAAGAGCGCGTCGACATCGCCGGCTACTCTGAAAGCTCTTTGAACGCCGAGTTCCTTGATTTTGTCGTAAACGTTGATTCTTTTTAGAGGCGATATCTTAAGGAGTACAAACGCTGGAGGTGAAGAAACACCAAGCCCGCTTAATCCTTTCTCAGTAACATCAATGAATCCTCTGCCTGTTCTTATGTAGTTCAGGTCTCTGAGCTTTCTCAAGTGGGCATTCAATGCTTGTCTGCTCACTCCTAGTTGTCCTGCCAACTCATCTTGCCTTATTCGCAAGCTGTAATTGGTCATAGGCTTACCTCTGTCGTAAAGCATTCTTAGGAGCTGCATGGAGCGTCTTGTCAAAGTTTCCATCATGGGTCCCCATGTTTGCTATTCTGTCAAGATTTAGCTTTGCGATAGTATGCGTTATTTAAACATTTGGCGACGGGTTCTTTTGTTTCTTTCAGCATTTTCTTGTAGGACATTATTGGGCAAAAACCTTGACCGTAACCTATTTATTTGCCCAGAAAAATTGGTTATGAAGCCTACAGAAAAAATGGAAAATAGGAGTAAGGCGGAACAATATGTCAGAAAGCAATGCGGTGTTAATCGGAAACAAGCCTGTAATGAACTATGTACTGGCATGCATAACCCTCTTTCACGGCGGGGCAAAAGAAGTAAACGTTAAGGCACGAGGGAGATCCATAAGTCGAGCAGTTGATGTCGTTGAAGTCGTTAGACGCAGGTTCCTACCAGACGTAAAAGTCAAAAGCATTGGCATTGGAACACAGCAAATGACGGCCAGAACAGAGGGTGGCTCGCCTTCAAACGTCAGTACGATCGAAATAACGCTACAACGTTAGAGTAGAAACTACACATGAAATTCCAGAGCTTCGCTGCCCCTCCTTTATTTGTGGTAGAGGGCGTTTCCACAAGTGAAAACGGCACTTTGCAGTTTCTGTCTAAAGAGTGGCATACTATGCCAGAAGTGTTCAGCTAGACTTAAATCTGGAGAAATAAGTGAGCTAGACCTGAAAATAGCTCGTTCGTTGTTGTCATTGGAAGAAAAGTATCCTTCTCTTCAGAATGTTTGTTTTCATAAAGCCGTGGATGCGGGGAAAACTCTGGCCTTGATTGTGGGGCCTGGAGATGTTTCCAGACTTCTGGGGTATGGCGGCAAGATCATCAGAGCCTTGGGAGAGGAAACCGGCAGAAACATTCGGGTGCTAGAGCACGGTGGTGATGAGCGTAAGTTCT
>Ga0209048_10000835_pt1 | contig 32721 bp, 23 predicted proteins | sample FrelakmetCRP12CR_FD_187146 | JGI IMG/M metagenome (GOLD analysis project Ga0209048, IMG submission 187146) | Freshwater lake sediment microbial communities from the University of Notre Dame, USA, for methane emissions studies - CRP12 CR (SPAdes)... | ecosystem: Environmental > Aquatic >...
CCAGGAAGTGGAAGATTTAGAATACTGGGTTCCCCTGATGCGACTGCGCGAAGAGGGAGCAAACGTCATCTCGATTGGCCTCACAACATTAACGGTACACGGCAAACATGGACTAGAAATGACCCCTGATGTGAGTATAGATGAAGCTCCAAAAGCCGATGAATTGGATGGGCTTGTTATCCCCGGCGGCTGGGCGCCTGATAAATTGCGGCGCAATCAGAAAATTCTCCAGCTTGTGCGTGATATGGACAAACAGGATAAGATCATTGCCGTTATTTGCCATGGCGGCTGGGTGCCAATCTCAGCGGGTATTATGCAGGGCCGCAAAGGCGTTGGTTCAGTTGGCATCAAAGATGACATCAAAAACGCCGGTGGTATCTGGGTCAATGAAGCGGCATTTCGTGAGGGGAATATGGTGTGGGGCAGGGTTGTCGAAGACATTCCTGACTTTTGCAGAGAACTTGTGGCTGCCCTTGCAACATAACAACACAAATCTTTAATCAAAGTGGAGGATTTGGGATGTATCGCTTTCTTATCATCATTGAGAAAGGGGACCAGAACTATGGTGCCTATTCTCCAGATTTACCTGGATGCATAGCTGTAGGCGACACAATAGAGGAAGTCGAGAAAAACATGCAAGAAGCAATTCAAATGCATCTTGAAGGTATGATAGAGAATCATAAGCCAATTCCTACGCCTCAAACTACTGTGCGGTATCTGGACATAGCTTTGCCAGATTCGGCTGCTTGATCTTTGCATTCTAGTCTGCTACAGATCATACTATCCAACAAACATCCCTGGGAGGATCGGAGGGTTCATGAGCAAATTTCTCGAAGCCCTGGCACAACGCGTTATCATCTATGACGGCGCCATGGGAACAAATATACAGAGCTATCAATTAACCGCGCAGGACTACGGTGGAGAAGCCACCGAGGGCTGCAACGAGTACCTTGTGCTCACAAAACCATCCGTCATTGAAGAAATCCACGCAGGGTTTCTTGAAGCCGGCAGCGATGTAATAGAAACCGATTCATTCACAGCCAGTCGTCTCAAACTCGATGAATATGGGCTTGGGGCACTCATCCACGAAATTAATTACACAGCCGCGCAGATTGCACGCGGAATTGCTGATCGCTATAGTACGCCAGAACAACCTCGCTTTGTAGCTGGCTCAATTGGTCCTACCGGGATGCTACCCTCATCTGACGATCCGCTATTGGGCAATATCACGTATAAGCAACTTGTCGAGATTTTCAGAGAACAGGCCTTTGCACTCTTACAAGGCGGTGTCGATGTGTTGCTCATAGAAACAAGCCAGGACATTCTGGAGGTGCGTGCGACCATTACCGGTATGCGACATGCTATGCGCGAGATCGGGCGTACAGTTCCAATTCAAGCGCAGGTCTCGCTTGATACGAGCGGGCGCATGCTGCTGGGAACCGATATTGCAGCGGTGATGACGACCCTTGTCGGGCTGCAAGTGGATATCGTTGGATTGAACTGCTCCACTGGGCCAGAACATATGCGCGAGCCAGTGCGTTTTCTAAGCGAAAACTGCCCGTTGCCCATTTCAACTATTCCCAACGCTGGTATCCCGCTAAACGTCAATGGACTGGCAGTGTATCCAATGGAACCAGAGCCTATGGCCGCCGCCTTGCGCGATTTCATCACCGAATTTGGCGTCAATATCATAGGTGGTTGCTGCGGGAGCAGTCATGAGCACCTGCAAGCTATTGTCAAAGCCTGTCGCCATGCACCACGTCGATCTCGTCCAATCGCGGATAAAAATGTGCTTAACAAAAAATTTACTACTATTGTCCTACCATTTGCCTCAAGCGGCATTCGCGCAACAGCATTGCAACAAGATCCCCCACCACTGCTGGTTGGAGAACGTGTCAACAGCCAGGGCAGTCGCAAGGCGAAGCAGGCGCTACTCAACGAGGACTACGACACGCTACTCGGTATTGGACGCGAGCAAGTCGAAGGAGGAGCTCATATTCTTGACGTTTGCGTCGCTCTCACTGAGCGGACAGACGAAGCAGAGCAGATGGCAAAGACCATCAAGAAACTTTCCATGGGTGTTGAGGCCCCGTTGATGATCGATTCAACTGAGCCTGATGTAATAAAAGCAGCGCTGGAAACCTATCCTGGACGAGCGATTATTAATTCTATCAATATGGAGAATGGCCGCCAGCGCATTGAGAGTGTTGTACCTATTGCAACCGAGCACGGTGCCGCCGTTGTGGCACTCACAATCGACGAAATTGGCATGGGTAAAACAACTGAACGTAAAGTAGCGATTGCTCATGACATCTACGATATCTGCGTACATGAATATGGTCTCGCCCCCAATGCACTCATCTTTGACACATTGACATTCCCAATAACCACCGGACAGGAAGAGCTTCAGACAGCAGGTATCGAAACACTTGAAGCAATCAAACGCATCAAGATAGAACTGCCACAAGTATTTACCATACTTGGAGTCAGCAATATTTCCTTTGGTCTGAAACCGTATGCCCGTTCAGTGCTCAACAGTGTTTTTCTTTATCACGCCGTCAAAGCCGGGCTTGATGCTGCTATCGTCAACCCAACGCATATAACACCATATACAGAAATAGATGCTGAACAGCGACAACTTGCTGACGACCTGATTTACAATCGGCCCGATGCACTTCCCCGTTACATTGCCTACTTTGAAGCCCACGAACCACAGGCAGATGAAAGCAATAGCAAAATTGATCCCACAGAGGGTATGAACACCGCTGAACACATTCACTGGAAAATATTGCACCGCCACAAAGAAGGCATCGAGGTATTAATCGAACAGGCGATTGAAGAACGGGCCTCAGACATGGGTATTCAACAAAGCGAAGCAGCAGTAAATGTGCTGAATACCATTCTCCTGCCTGCAATGAAAGACGTTGGCGATCGCTTTGGCGCAGGTGAACTCATTCTACCCTTCGTGCTACAATCAGCCGAGGTGATGAAACGTGCTGTTGCGTGTCTGGAACGCTATTTAGAGAAACAGGATGGCTATACGAAGGGAAAAGTTGTGCTGGCGACTGTCTTTGGCGATGTTCACGATATCGGCAAAAACCTGGTCAACACAATCCTTAGCAATAATGGCTATACCATCTATGATCTCGGAAAGCAGGTGCCACTGAATACGATCCTGGATAAGGCTGTCGAGGTCAATGCCGATGCTATTGGTCTGTCAGCGTTGCTGGTCAGCACTTCAAAACAAATGCCTTTGTGCGTCAAAGAATTGCACAAGCGAGGGCTGAAATTTCCCGTGATTGTGGGAGGAGCTGCCATTAACCGTTCTTATGGACGCCGTATCCTCTTTGTAGATGAACAGACACCGGAGTCAACGCCGCTTCTATATGAGCCTGGAGTGTTTTACGCTCGTGATGCTTTCGAGGGACTGGAGATTATCGATAAGCTAACGAATGCACCTGAAGAGCGGGCTAAGTATGTTGAACAGATCAAAGAAGAAGCGTTACGCGAGCGGTTCAAAAAAGCTACGACGGTAGCAGGCGCTGGTACAGATAGGTCAGATAGTCCTTCATCTAGCATACAAAGAGATATCCCTATTCCCATTCCACCATTTTGGGGACCGCGAGTTCTCGAACGCATTGGTATCGAAGACGTTGCAGCCAATATGGATTTGAATACACTCTTCCGTTTGCATTGGGGAGGCAAGGCCCATGGCGAAGAATTTACGCAGCTTGTAGAAAAAGAGTTTCGACCACGCCTGGAACGGATGTTGCGCCAGGCTCGTCAACAACGCTACTTGCAGCCACGCGTGATCTATGGCTACTTCCCATGTCAATCTAGCGGCAATGAACTGATTATCTATGATCCAAGGGATTATGCTGGAGGGACCGGAAGGTTGCTGGAAACTACGCGTTTTCTCTTCCCAAGGCAGCACGAACGTGAACGCCTTTGTCTTGCTGACTATTTTACCTCACTTGAGAGTGGCAACACCGACGTCGTAGCATTGCAAGTTGTGACGATGGGACAGGCTGCCAGTGAAACGATACAAGGGCTTCAAGATGCGGGCAATTACGCGGAAGCATACTACACACATGGACTTGCCGTGGAGATGGCAGAAGGACTGGCTGAATATACGAATAAGCTGATTCGCCAGGAACTAGGCCTTGATGGCCAACGAGGGCGACGCTATAGTTGGGGTTATCCCGCAATACCTGATCTTGAAGACCATGCAAAGGTCTTTCGCCTGTTGCCTGTTAGTAGCACGATTGGAGTCGAACTGACTGAGTCTTACCAGTTAGTGCCAGAGCAATCAACTGCTGCGATTGTGGTACACCATCCACAGGCAACCTATTTTGCTGTCAGAGAGCAGGTGGTTGAGACATTGAAAACTCCTTAATGCAAAAAAACAAACTGTCATTAAATTGTCCCCACAGTTGCACAGTATGTTATACTAGCATCACAAACATCTCATAAGCCTGAGCTATTGGAGAAAATAGTGAACTACCGCAGTTATCAAAAGAATTATTGCACCTGTCCTGGCGTTCGCAGAGGCAACACGGGTAGCTCAGCCCCCTGCGAACGTATTGGCGTGCCCTCGAACAAACAGTAACAAAACATACCTTTCCGCACGTCTCAGCCCCAGACTGAGCTACTTTCTCGCAAAAACCAGCTTTCATTGCATGGACATGCATTTTAGAGGAGATATATGCTCATGACTAACATTTCGTCTAAACCGGTTTACCTGTATAACACGCTGACAAGAAGTAAAGATGCATTCCAGCCGCTAAATCCCCCACACGTGGGCATATATAACTGCGGCCCTACCGTCTACAGAGATATCCATATCGGCAACTTCCGCTCTTTTATGACATCAGACTGGCTTCGTCGTATGCTCGAGTACAATGGCTACGATGTCTACCTTGTGCGTAACATCACCGACGTAGGGCACCTACAAAATGATACCGAGGAAAGAGGTGAAGACAGGCTGGAGTTCGAAGCGCGCACGACTGGTCGCTCAGCTTATGAGATAGCCACTTACTATGCACAAAATTACCTTGCCGACCAGGCTGAACTGAACATTCTTCCTGCGCATGTCAATCCCAAGGCAACGGACCACATTCCAGAGATGCAGGCAATGACTGAGATTCTAGTAGAAAACGGGCTGGCATATACAGTGAATGGAAATGTCTACTACGATGTCAGTCGCTTCCCCAAGTATGGCCAACTTTCGGGCAACACAGTCGAGAAACTGCGAACAGGTGGACATGGTCGCCAGCAGATGGAGATAGCCGAAGATAAGGACGCGCCTGAAGATTTTGCCTTATGGAAACATGGAGATGCCAGCCGCCAAATGAATTGGCCCAGCCCCTGGGGTATAGGCTTCCCTGGCTGGCATATCGAGTGCTCCGCAATGGCAACCAGGTACCTGGGCGAGCAGTTCGACATTCATACTGGCGGTTTGGATCTGGTTTTCCCTCATCACGAGGATGAGATCGCCCAGAGTCAGGGTGCGAGCGGCAAACAGCCTGTACAGTTCTGGATTCATAATGAGATGCTCATCTTCGGTAACTTGAAGATGTCACGTTCAAAAGGTAACGTCATTCTGTTAAGTACGCTTAAAGAGCGAGGTATCGATCCAATGGCCTATCGTTACCTGTTATTGACAGCGCACTACAGATCGAAACAACATTTCACAGATGAATCGATCGCAGCAGCACAGAATGGGCTGAACAACCTGAGAGACGATCTTGCTGCGTTACCTGCGCTCGGACTAGAGGATACACAAAAAGCGTTGTCAACAGAAGCTGAACAGGTACGCGATGCGTTCCATATAGCTATTAACGACGACCTGGATTTACCGGCTGCTTTGAGCATAACGCGTGAGGTAGCCCGTAACAGCAAGATCGATCCAGCGGAACGCCGCCGCCTGATCCTCGGCTTTGATCGAGTACTGGGTTTGCGTCTGGACACCGTCGAGGCCAAAAAGCCACGCGCGATCAGCGATGAAGCGCTTGCATTAGTACATCAACGTGACCAGGCAAGAGCAGCCCGCGATTGGAAACGTTCCGATGAACTACGTGATCAACTGACTGCGCTTGGATTTGAGGTTAGGGATACACCTGGAGGCACAGAACTAGTGTAATCACAGGTTACGAAGTATAGCCAGGAGGACATTTCAATCCTCCTGGCTATACTTCGTAACCTGTAAACATGAAGAAAAAAGAATGTGTGCTGAGACGAACTTCACATGTCCGATCTCACGGAAACGTCTTAAAAAGGTCGCTCAGATCGGTGGCATTAGCTGCATCGCCCAGAAGCGGGGTCACCCCAAAAAGCTCTTCCAACGTACGCAGTGTTGAGCTGTGAGAATATTGAATCGTATTCGAGTAACCCCCACCTTTAGCATTATTGGAAAGCACGATCATTCCCACCGGGCCATCTCCTCCAACACCTTCATCCCAGGTAATAAAAACAATGCCACCATTGATATATGCCTGTGAATTGAGAATGGTTGGGAGATTCTGTGACAACCAGGTATCGCCTTGCTTCACAGGATCATTGAGGGGCGCGCAGGAGTCGTGCATATCATTGCAGAGGTTCGGGGTAATGAAGCTGTAGTTTGGCTCAGTATTCTGTTGTAAATCTGTAGCCAATTCAGTATAGGGTCGTACATGGGAAATACAGTTGGACGAATTCGGATCATTGGTATTCGTGACATCATCGAAGAAAACCATCGGATTGTGCTTGGGAGCGTATGACCCACTCCCCGTGAGCGGACAATCAGTACCACTGATGTCTTCTTGATATGATTTCCAGGAGAAGCCAGCATTGCTCAGAAGAGACACAAAGTGCTGTGTTGTGCTTTGATGATTGAAAACTGGATCAGCATCATTGCTAATGCCAAAATTAGTGCCTGCCTCAAGCCATAAATAATTTGGTTCGCTTGGATGATTTCCCGGCGGATTATAATATTGTTCAGCATGTGATGCTGTTGGAAGCAACGTATTGTTAATGTAAGGCGCTGATGGACTATTCTTGATATCCGACCAGTTGTGATTCTCCATCATAATCAAAAAGACATGTTTATCGCTAATCGCTTTGATAGAGTATGACCTGGAGGAAGTAGTTGTACTGTGGGGCCTGGCAGCCGTCTTCACTGCCACACTGTTCATGGCATTGATAGAGCGAAACACAACAGCGCTTACAACGACGAGAATTACCAGCCCAATTAACAAGAAAAGCCATCTGGGAAGAGATTTCGACATATTCACCTCTCTCTTGGAAACGATTGAGACAGCATAAAAGAATACAATAACATCGTAATCTGAAAACCTGATGAAATGAGAAAAGAAAAAACAAACGCGATGTGATGCATGCTTGATACGAGCCTCACATTGTCCGCAGCTTTGTGTGATATACTACTGCTGACTATGAAATAAACGATTAGAATACCGAAACTTGACGAGAAGACACATCACAATAATCCACAAGCAACAAATGTAGACCCCCGATTTATCAGGGGGCGAGCGAAGCGAGGAGAGTAAACAATGGCGTCCTGGTGGCAAAAAACATTAGTGGGAGTAGCTGGATTGGCTGGATTGGCAGGTGGAGTATACTTTATGCTCATGCGTCGTCCGCTCCCAAAGGTAAAAGGCGAGTTATCCTTGCAAGGATTGCATGAACCAGTCGATATTATCACAGATCGGTATGGAGTTCCACACATTTATGCCCAGAATGAAGATGACCTGTTTTTTGCTCAAGGCTATGTGCATGCTTCTGAGCGTTTGTGGCAAATGGAACTCAATCGACGTATCTCATCAGGACGACTTTCCGAGATTTTTGGTGAACTAGCTCTTGAAACTGACAAATTCGCTCGTCGTCTGGGTATGCATCGTGCAGCAGATGACGCAACCAGGCAACTGCCAGAGCACAGCAAGCGCATACTTGATGCGTATGCTCAAGGCGTTAATGCGTTCATCGAACGTAACCAAAACAAACTACCAGTTGAATTTACCATCCTGCGTTTCAAACCAGAACCCTGGCGGATCAAGGACAGCATTCAATGGTCCAAAATGATGGGTTGGAACCTGGGTGGAAACTGGGAAACCGAAGTGATACGTGCTCGCGTTGTTGCGAAACTGGGTACCGAACGCGCCGCAAAACTCGAAGCTGGCTATGATCCCAATCATCCTCTGATTATACCACCGGGAGTTGAATATCAGGGTATTAACCTGGGTATGCTAGAACAATACGAGCAACTGAAGCAATTGAGCGGTTTTGGTATGATGGGCGCAAGCAATAACTGGGTCATTGATGGAACAATGACTACTACTGGTATGCCTATTCTATGTAATGATCCCCATCTGGGACAGGCCGCTCCATCGATCTGGTACGAATGCCACCTGGTAGCTGGCGATATCGACGTGATTGGGGTAAGCTTTCCAGGCACGCCCGGTATTGTCATCGGACACAACCAGTATATTGCATGGGGGGTTACAAATGCCATCTCAGATGTAGAAGATCTGTACATCGAAAAATTCAATCCGAACAATCCCTACCAATACGAATATATGGGTAAATGGGAAGATGCTAAGGTCGTAAAAGAAGAGATCAAAGTAAAAGGATCAAGGTCTCCTGTAATCGAGGAAGTGCGCATTACACGCCATGGGCCAATCTTGACGAGTATGCCTCATCCTTCACAGGAAAACAAAGCCAGTAAGAATGGAAATGCAGCTAGTGAGGTCGTCGAATTACCCCTGGCGCTCCGCTGGACAGGACTGGAAAATCACACTATCATATCAGCCATACAGAAATTAAATCTTGCCACAAACTGGGAAGAGTTTCGCGATGCTCTGCGTGATTGGGACCAACCGCCACAGAATGTGGTCTATGCAGATATTCAAGGTAATATCGGCTATGTTATGGCTGGAGCAATTCCAGTACGTGCTAAAGGACAAGCCCTACTTCCATCTCCCGGTTGGACCGGTGAGTATGAATGGACAGGCTACATTCCATTCGATGAGTTGCCACAAACGTTCAATCCTGAACAACATTTTATCGTTACAGCGAACAATCGTGTGGTTGACGATACGTATCCTCACTATATAACACACGAATGGCTGAATGGCTATCGCGCTCAACGCATACGCGATTTACTGGCAAACAAAGGAAAGCTGGCGCTTTCTGATATGGCAACTATTCAGGCAGATCAATACTCACTACCCGCAACTGAAATCGTGCCGCATATTCTGAAACTCAAGGGGAATTCTGAGCTTGAAATAGCAGTACTTGCTGTTTTACAAAACTGGAATTACATTCTTGCGCCAGATAGCGCTGGTGCAGCGATCTATAGCCTGGTTCTGTTCAAGCTGGAACGCATCGTTTTCAACGCCATGCTCGGTGACGAGGAAACCTTGATGCACAGTTACCTAGGAGTAGGCACAACTATTCTGGCTCTACAAAACGGCTACGCAAGCCGCAGCAAACCATTGTTGATTCGTTTGCTAAATCAGCATGACGATCGCTGGTTTGCCGATTCCGTTATACCAAATGGCCCTCGCTCCTGGGATGAGGCCCTTAGTAGCGCATTCGCTGCAGCGGTTGAAGAACTGCAAGAGAAACTTGGCAGTGATATTTCACGTTGGAAATACGGCAAGATTCACAAGATGACATACAGTCATCCACTTGGTATGATTAAGCCGCTCGATAAAATTTTCAATCGCGGCCCCTATCCTGTAGGTGGTGATATTGATACCGTCAACATGGGAGCTTCGCTGCCAAATCAACCAGAAACTGTAGTAACTGTGCCCTCATATCGCCAGATCGTAAATCTGGCTGATCTGAAAGCATCTCTCTCCGGACATGCACCTGGACAGTCAGGTCATCCTGGAAGCAAGCATTACGCAGACTTTATCAAATCGTGGCTGAATGTAGAGCATCATCCACAACTCTTTGAGCGTGGCATGATTGAAGACAACGCTGATGGTACAGTGCATATGGTCCCTGCCATAGACTGATGTATCGAAGCTAGACTTTAGGGGTCTTTTCGGGCTTCATATATGCAACAACCTGTTCTTCTGATTGCCTGGATTGTGTTAAGCCAGACTTATGTAGTCTGGCTATTTTCTCAAGTTGCCTTTCTTCGCGATGCCACTTGATAGCGTACATGAATAATTCGCGGAAAGCTCGCAGAATAACTGATGGTTTTGCGCCTGTAGCCCTGCCACCATGTCGTGGCAGATGGCGAACACCTACCTGGGTATAGGCATTTCCCGCTCTGGTAAACTTGTACAGTATCTCAGTATTAATCATGGCCCCACGAGTCTCAAGTGTATTTTCACGGAAAAAACTGGTTGGATATAGTTTGAAAGCACAATCGACATCGCGTACATGTATGCCGAAGACAAGTCCAACTAATTTTTTCCAACCCAAGGCATTGACCTTACGCATCCATGTGTCCTGACGATCGATCCGATATCCCAGTACCGCATCGTATTCTTTAATCAAGGGCAAGAACAGACCAAGGTCATGAATATCAAATTGCCCGTCAGAATCCATGAAAAACGTCAGATCCCTTGAGGCTGCTTCAAAGCCGCTAACCAGGGCCGCGCCATATCCCTGGTTTACAGGGTGATGAATGACCTTTACGTATGGATGGGTTGTGCTAATAGTATCCAGGATTGCGCCAGTATCATCCTGGCTCCCATCATCAACGACAATGATTTCAAAGTCTAACATCCATGCCGACAAAGTTTCGATGACTTCATGCACAGTAGTAGCAACTGCCTCCTCTTCGTTATGAGCAGGCAAAACCACCGAAAGGCTACTAGTGTTGGGGGTATGTTTCAACGCTGAAATTTCCTAACTACGTACTCAACCAGGAGTAGCTACCTGGAGAGCGCATAAGATTCTTCAGTTTACCAGTCTAGAAATTGGCTCTCTGCTTCTCATGTTGTAAAACGTAGAATATTGAGCAGGCATCACATCTCTATGCTATGCATTATACATCAGCAATAACGCTTTTGCGATGGTAACCGTACTTTTCTACTTGACAAACGGATAGCAAACAGTTATATTGATTATAGCAGATAGTTATGTGAGGTAGGAATGAATCTCTCTGAAAAAATAAAACATCTACGTGAAGTCGAGGGTGAATTACGTGGGCTTAACAGACCAATGACACAAACGGAAGTTGTTAAGGCCATGCAGGAGGAATTGAATGAGAGCATTACTCAGGCATATCTATCGCAGTTGGAAAATGGTAAAAGAGTCCACCTGACAGCTTCGAGCCGCGATCTACTCTCACGTTTTTTTAAGGTACAACCTGGCTACCTCGTGAGTGATTTGCCCGGCTATAGTACTGATCTGCTTACCGATATGGACTATGATGCTGATCGTTTAGGTACGTGGTTACTTGCCAGCGCTGAAGAATGGCGATATGAACCGCTTATCCAGATTTTTTTCACAAGTCTTGCAAATGTTGAGGATCCACGTCACTATATTGCTCTTTTTCATGAATTACTAGATTTGCCTGTAGATAAACTCGAAAACATTGTCCAAATGATAAAAGCTGTTGAAAATGCTTGAGATTGTAAATTTATGAATGCTTTGCGTCTATAGTAAAGGGACCTTTCCTTTCGTTCACGTGCCAAACGTTTTCGCAGTCAAAGGAGGAACAGAGCTCATGATAGCAACTGATCCACTTTCTCTCTTATTCATTGCCTGCTTTCTAGCTGGATTGATGTTCTTCATTGTAACAGCCCTTTTAGGAAACCTGGGTCATGGCATGACGCATAATGTTGCACATCATAGTGGTGTTGTACATACGACTGGCACACATGCCGCCAGCAATGCAACTACTCATACTTCGGGTCAAACAGCAACTTCACATGCTACTTCCCATACCCACTCAAGTACACAAGGTCAGCATCAGAGCCCCCTTACGTTTATTAATCCGACTTCCGTTATGCTTTTCTTACTTGGATTTGGTTTTTTCGGCTACTTCTTCCACACGACAATACCTGTCGTGGCTGCACTGACGCTGATCCTGGCAGGTATTGGCGGAATCGCAGTTGCTGCGCTGCTACTGATCTTGCTCAGTCTCCTTTTCAGCGGTAGAGAGGAATCGTCGGTGCAAGATGTTTCTGATCGCACCGGACTACTGGGAAAAGTAAGCACTACTATCCAGGAAAACAGCATAGGTGAAATCATCTATATATCGCCTGGAGGAATGCGTAAAAGCATACCAGCACGCAGCATTGACGGACACCGTCTTGAGCGCGATCAAGAGGTCGTTGTTGTCAATTACCAGCATGGGATTGCAGAAGTCGATACCTGGGAACATTTCATTCACGAGGATGGAACACCAACTGTAGCATCATATTCTGATGAGCTTGATAAATTGCGTACATTGCTCGATTCGTCAAACACAGAAGACTCACAATTAGTCATGAGAAAAGATTTGCAAAAGGAGTAACGTGCATGAATCCTCTTATTCTTCTAATCATAGGTGTTATCGTTGTAGTTGTGGTTCTTTTCATTCTTATCCAAACCTGGGGGCGATTATTACGTAAGGTTGGACCCAACCAGGCATTGATTGTCTATGGAGCCATACAAGGGGGCACCAAAGTAATTACAGGTGGTTCAAAGTTCGTTGTTCCTCTGTATCAACGTGCTCAAGAATTTTCGCTCGAGTTGATGTCCTTCGACGTTGCACCCGCACAGGATCTCTACACTTCACAGGGTGTAGCCGTCAATGTCGAAGCTGTTACACAGATCAAAGTCCGTTCAGATGAAGAGAGCGTAAAAACCGCTGCAGAACAGTTTCTTAGTAAAACCCAGCAGGATCGCGAAAATCTGATCCGCCTCGTAATGGAAGGACACCTGCGTGGTATCGTTGGCCAGCTTACAGTTGAAGAACTGGTAAAAGATCCGGAAAACGTTGGCGCGAAGATGCTCAAGACTGTCACTCCGGATATGGATAAGATGGGATTGGAAGTTATCTCCTTCACGATTAAAGATGTGCGCGATAAGAACGATTACATCACGAATATGGGTCGACCGCAGATCGCTCAAATCAAGAAACAGGCTGACATTGCTGCGGCACTGGCACAAAGGGATACACAAATCCAACAAGCCAACGCCTCCCGTGAAGCAGCCGTCTCCAAATCTGCCGCCGATCAAGAGCGTGTCAAGGCTGAAACAGAATCACTTGCACTGCAGGCAGAATCGCAACGTAATCTGGCTTTGAAAAAAGCTTCCTTTGATGCCGAAGTGAAGAAACAGCAAGCCACGGCTGATAAGACTTACGATATCCAGGCAAATTTGATGCAGCAACAAGTTGTCACAGAATCTGTCAAAGTGACCGAGGTGGAGAAAAACGCGCAAATCAAAGTGCAACAGGCTGAAATTCAGCGCCGCGAACTAGAACTGCAAGCGACGATCCAGAAAGCTGCCGAGGCTGAACGTCGACGTATTGAGACGTCCGCAGAGGCTGAACGCCAGCGTCTTATTCTCGAAGCCCAGGGCCAGGCAGATGCGACCAAAGCTCGTGGTGTTGGTGATGCCGAGGCAAACCGCGCACGCGGTCTGGCAGAAGCTGAAATAATCCGTGCTAAAGGTCTGGCAGAAGCAGAGGTGATACGCGCCAAAGGTGAAGCAGAAGCTGACGCCATGAAAGTCAAAGCAGCCGCATTCCATGAATACAATCAGGCAGCAGTTCTGGATAAATTACTGACGGGTATGCCTGAAATCGTCCGCGCCATAGCTGAGCCGCTGAGCAAGGTAGATAAAGTAACCATCGTCTCCACCGGGAGCAGCAACAGTAAAGACGGGCTTGGTGCCAGTCGACTTACAGGGGATATTGTGAACATAGTGGCACAGGTCCCGGCTCTCTTCGAGCTACTCAGTGGAACACGCATCGGCGATTTGATGAGTCGGGTTCCCGCTCTGGCTAATCAGGATCAACAACCTGTTGGAACGAACAATGCCAGCGCCAACGGCACAGGTTCTATTGATACTGTTGATGCAACATCTAACGAAATGTAGCATTCTCACCAGTGTGAGGATAGGGAAAAGGGCGGGCAAGCTCCGCCCTTTTCTGAATACTAAAACAATAAATTATGGAGGCGAAACGATCGTCTCATTTCAACGTAGCATGTTCAGAAGTATTTTAAATTGGGGGAAAGTAGATGAATTTGTTGGAGCGTGTACTTACCCTATTACGGGCTAACCTCAATTCAATGGTAGAGAGGGCAGACGATCCGGAGAAGGTGATGAAGCAACTTCAGATTGACATGCGCAATCAATTGATGCAAGTGAAAACGCAAGTTGCTACAGCGATTTCAGAGAGTCGTAAGCTACACAGTCGTGCTAAAGAGAAGAAGGCTGAGGCAGAAGTCTGGCATAAAAAGGCTGAGCATGCCATCCAGCAAAACAACGATGCAGCGGCACGCAGCGCCCTTAGTCGCTACAACGAGATCATCAAGCAGGCACAGCGTTACCAGCAACAACAAAGCGAACAAGAGCAGTTGGTTTCAACAATGAAAGGGGTGCTACAACAGCTCGAGGCGAAGATTTCCGAAGTTGAGACCACTATTGAATTGCTTGCTACTCGCAAACGAAATGCATTATTACAACAACGAGTTTTTGACGCGCTTAAAAAATCCGATGAGATGAAAGATTCAGGACGAGCTGAACGAGCTAATGATGTTGTGATGGAATCTGAGGCTCGCGCCCATGCAATGGCAGATCTGCATCAGCGTGATCTGGATGTTCAGCTAGACCAACTATCCAAAGAACAGCTACTTGAACAACAATTGAAAGCACTGAAAGCAAAGAACCCTTCCATGATGAAAACTCCCCTATTGCAAGAGGGAAATCCCCATCGATCACCGCTTATATCACCTGAGCCACAAAATAATATACCAGCCAGGAAACGCTCGGACACGAAGTCAGAAGAGATCGAACCTTCAGATACTCAAACAGGCATGAATGAACTGGATATCACGCAGCTAAAAAAGTTAATGGAACAGTAGCACAAAGAGAATAATAATTGCCAGACCAATAAAGATTCCGACAATGAAAGAAAATCGGTTATTTCGCTTTTCCTCTTCAGTGCGGCTTTTTTCAGGCTCGCTCATATTTTGCTTCTAGTGCCAGGAACCTGGCAATAAATTCTACAGTAAAAACCCTCACATTTTATAATGCGGCTTCGAGAACTGACTCGATATTTGCCATTATTTCGAGGCATTCAACCGGATCAGTATCACGAGTTACAATCAGTACTTGAAATATATCCCTACTGCTGCCAACTAGCCGAAACAGAATGAAATGTGTAAGGCTTGTCATGATTGTATCTTCATAACGGCCAAAGGCGCCCTCTTCAAGCACCCGAAGCATACCTTGCATACTACTGCTAAAGTATTCACAGATCCGAGAAATATCTTGATTATCCACGGCCACCTGCGCGATAGGTTGTCCATCAATGTTCACTATAGCAGTAGCAATGAAACCAGGAATAGAAAAACCCAGACTTTGCAAAGCTGTAGTGAGTGCAGCGTAATTGCGTTTTTGATTGCCTCGTGAATGATTATCTGTTGTCGATGTACTAGATTTCGGTGATGTGGATGGCGCAGCATCAGATACAGTTAGCATGTTTCTTAGTAAGTAGTCTGTGGTTTTTGCAGGATTTGAACCCTTCACAGGCAATGCATCTCCTTTTTGAGGAGAAGTAGGAGCAGAGAAATCATCAGTCCTTCTTGTTGAAGTTAAGCTCTGTAATTGACTAACCTCAGGTTTCTCCACCGATTGCCATTCTGATGAGCTTCGTCGGGATGAAGACACATGAGAGTTTTGTTCCACTTTTGATTGCTCAACGATTCTCTGGATAGATTTATTTGCTTGCTTCTCTGCTGAGATTGCTTTACCGTTGGACGCAGCAGGAACTTTGTTCGAACCGCTAAGCGAAGAGGGACGCAGAGCGGGCATTTCAAATTGGGTAGGTTGATCCATTAACCAGGACGGAAGATCGGTCCGTTGACCCGCGGATGTCTTATGCGCTTTCGCGGCAATGATATCAGATTCGGCAGCTTTCGTTTCATTGACTACATGCTGATCGCTTTTTGTGGATGGATTACCAGAAAGCGTTGGACTGGCAGTTTCATGTGATTGTTCTTGTAAAGGCGATTCCTGCCACCATTCGATTGCTTCATTTGACACCACAGGCACAGGTATGGGTGTTTCGTGAGAGCTACTCGAGCCAACCTGCTGAAAGCCATCGGCAAGGATCGGCTCTACAAACAAGAAAGGCGCATCTTCATCATCTGGTGATTGAATGGCTTGAGATACGGCTTCTGCAGAAAGTACAGCTTGTTCTCCTGTGAGTTGTTGAAATGCAGCGTATTTTGAACGGTACTGAAGGGCTTGAAAAATGAGACGAGAAAGTGGCTGTGTGACATTTGGCCTGATTTGAGCAGTCCAGGGTTGATGGGTAATTGTCCCGTTTTTGTGCGCTGCGAGAGCGAAAAAGGCCTCTTCTCCACGCAATATGCCGTATTCCGCCCAGACTAACTCTCCTGCCTGGAACCCCAAAAGTCCTTGTTCTTCCAGTCCTGTATTCACTACCATAGCTATTGTTTTGTGGCTCATATTCACGATTTGAATGACGTCTAATAAATCGAACGAATCCAGACTGGCAGAAAATCCTGTTTGTTGCAACAGTCGTCGCAATTCCTCTTTCAGTGTGTGAAGATCAAGCGGCTTCTCAATGTAACTAACAACACCATTTTCAAGCGCCTGAGTGCGCGTGACTGAGGAGCCTGGCATCCCTATCATTATCATCCGCGTGCTTGGGCGGTACGTTCGTATCCATTGAAGGAGCTCAAAACCATCCGAATCGGGCATTTTTTGATCGCTTACGACAATATCATACTCTTCTACCCAAAGAAGATGCACCGCTTCAGTTGCGCTGGCTACTCCTTTCACAAAATAACCATCAATTTGAAGCGAATTTACAATGTTCCGGTTAAGGTATTCGTCCTCGAGGACTATCAGAATATGCCACTGTTTAGACATCATTGCTACCACCAAATAAAATATGGCACTGGAATTTTTGTTACCAGGAGAGTTTATCACGATGGACTCTGGATGACAAGTACAAAACAAAGGTAGCCGTCTATGCGATAAAATAGAAAAGTATCACGAAAGCGCATTACAATTTGACATGTATCAGGTTCGATAGAGGAGATGAGTTATGGAAGACAATGATCAGCAGGATAAATGGAAGCGTCTGGCAGGAGAGGCGGCAGCAACCTTCATTGAAGACGGAATGGTGATTGGCCTTGGTAGCGGTACAACTGCTACACAAATGATTTATGCATTAGGCCGTCGCATCCAGGAGGGATTGAGGATTACCGGCGCAGTGGCAACTTCACGCTTAATCGAAAATCTTGCCCGCGAACTCGGTATTCCCCTCACTGACCTGGATACACACCCGGTACTTGACCTCGATATAGATGGCGCTGATGAAATCGATCAACAATTGCGCCTGATTAAAGGTGGTGGCGGCGCACTCTTGCGTGAGAAAATTGTCGCATCTTCTGCGCGTCGCTTTGTTGTTATCGCAGATGCCACGAAGCGAGTGGCGCTCTTAGGCCAGAATACCCCCTTACCAGTAGAAGTGGTTCCCTTTGCAGCAACACCCGTAATCAAACGTTTAGAGGCTCTTGGAGCAACTGTGCAATTGCGACGGTCAGGAGACAATGTGTTTTTTACCGAGAATTGCAATATTATTTTAGACTGTTTCTTTGCGAATGGCATAGTCGACCCGGCAGAGTTAGACGCTCGCATCCATAGTATCGTTGGTGTCGTAGAAACAGGCTTATTTTTAGACATGGCTGAAAGGGCTATTATTGGTGGCCTGGAGGGTATAACAGTACTTTCTTGAAATTGTGGGTGTTATCTGTAAATTACAGACACTCTTATTTCAATTGCAGACTGTATACACCAATGGTATACTTCGGAAAGTATGAAAGGGGCGCCTTGCAACCCCGGTCACCCTACAAGGTCAGGTCGATACAGGAGCAGTAGAAGGATGCGAGTAATCACCACAATCCAGGAGATGGTGGCTGAGCGCTCGAGTTGCGCTAGCTCTCACAAAGTTGGATTTGTCCCTACTATGGGCTATCTTCATGAGGGACATCTTTCCCTCGTACGCCAGGCACGAGAAGAAAACGAAATTCTTACCGCTAGCATATTCGTTAACCCGGCACAATTTGGTCCGCATGAGGATCTGGCTAACTACCCACGTGATCTACCACATGATTTGAGCGTGCTTGAGAATCTCGGCGTCGATATTGTGTTCGTACCAACTGTTGATGAAGTGTATCCTCCCGATTTCGTGACATATGTTGATCCTACAGGACCACTTGTCAGTGCGGCTGAGGGAGCCACTCGTCCCAAACACTTTCGGGGTGTAGCAACTGTGGTGTTAAAACTATTTCAGATTATGCGACCCCACCAGGCATATTTCGGTCAGAAGGATGCACAACAGGCAGCAATACTCTCACATATGGTCTCTGATTTCAATCTCCCTGTGAAGTTACACATTCTATCGACAATACGTGAAGCTGATGGACTCGCAATGAGTAGCAGGAATGCTTATCTTAACTCGCAAGAACGCGCCGCTGCAACTGTGCTTTACAGGGCACTGCAAGCAGGTCGTTTACAATTCAAAGAACATTCTCATGCCGGGGCATTATTGGCGGTCAGAGCAATGATCGATACTGTTGAAACCGAGCCACGCGTACATCTTGACTACGCAGAGATTCGAGATCCTGACAGTTTTGTGCAGTTAGAACTACTCCGTGCTCCAGCATTACTTCTTATTGCTGCGAAGGTTGGTCCAGCCCGTTTGATCGATAATTTTTTATTACGTGCCGATGGCAGTTGGGATATTGGTATTCTTACCAATAAATAGTTTGCGAACAAGGTGAAAGGAACGATTTTATGCGGGACAAAGTCACTGTACCTGCAATACTCGCCCGCAAAGGCGGTCCGAAACTCAAGGTAGTCACAGCCTATGATACACCATCAGCACAGATTGCTGATAAAGCAGGAGCAGATATTATTCTGGTAGGCGATACACTTGCTCATGTGGTATTGGGGTTCGAAGATACACTACCTGCTACAGTTGATATAATGGTACACCATACTGCTGCTGTAGCACGCGCAAAACCAAATGCCCTGGTGTTAGGTGATTTACCCTGGCTGAGTTTTCACATTTCAGTTGAAGAAACGGTTCGCAATGCCGGCCGATTAATGCGTGAGGGGCGAGCTGAAGCGGTGAAATTAGAAGGTGGACGGAAACGATTACCCATGATTGAAGCGCTTCTTACCGCCGAAATACCAGTTATGGGACATCTCGGACTTACTCCCCAATCAATACATGCCATGGGTGGGTATAGAGTACAGGGTAGGGGGGTTGAGGCAGCCAGAGAATTAGTAGAAGATGCACGTGCTTTAGCAGCAGTTGGTGTCTTTGCTATTGTATTGGAAGGCGTTCCCGATGTCGTGGCCCAGATCGTAACCCAGGAAGTGCCGGTGCCTACCATTGGCATCGGTGCAGGACCATCGTGTGATGGTCAAGTGCTGGTGTACCACGACGTGTTAGGATTGCACCATGGCCGGCTTCCGAAGTTCGTCCGTCAATATACCCATCTGGCCGATATAGCTACTGAGGCTCTTGAACGTTTCTTTGCCGATATCGAATCAGGGACATTCCCTGCTGATAACGAGAGTTACCATATGGATGAAGCATCAGCAAGAGCATTTCATGCGCTGATGCGAAAAGAGGAATAACGCGTTGCATTGCAGAGACGAGTGAAAATAAGGCTTCTTTAACAGAGCTTCAATAACGATTCAATGCAATATGTCCTAAACAAAATAGGTAAAGTAGACATGTAGAACATGAGAAGAACGTAAATTTGACTATTGACGCTCATAAAGTCAAATGGTATGGTTAATTCGTCCTCAAAATGATCCAGCTTCAATACACAGGATACTGAGGGGAATTACCATGAGTACACCTTCGCCCGAATATACTCGCTATCGGGTTGCTGCAATTCAATATGAGCCAACGCTTGGCGAAAAAGAGAAGAACGTAACTGACCTTCTCCAGTTCGTGGAGGAGGCTGCACAACGCAATGCGCGTTTGATCGTCCTACCGGAAATGGCGACAACGGGCTATTGTTGGGAATCTCGTTCAGAAATTGCTCCTTATGTAGAACCTATTCCAGGCCCAACTACCGACCGTTTTCAACAACTTGCAGCCCAGTATGACTGTTATATCACCGTAAGCCTCGCTGAAGTTGACCCCACAACAGATGTTTACTACAACTCTTTGGCCTTGATAGGACCGCATGGCTTGATCGGGACATACCGTAAAATACACTCATACATCTCTGAACCGCGTTGGGCACGAGATGGTGATCTGGATATGCCGGTGTGGGAAACGCCCCTGGGTCGACTCTCAGGTCTCATCTGTCAGGATGCCTCTTTCTTCGAAGCAGCACGCATTCCAGCATTGCGCAAAGCAGATGTATTACTTTTCCCTACGAATTGGTTGGAAGAACAATGCCCCAGTAGCTGGTGGATGGCACGAGCATTTGAGAATGGGGTATATTTTATTGCTGCTGACCGCTATGGTATCGAACGTGGCATGCAGTTCAGTGGCGGAAGTTGCGTCATTGATCCTGATGGAAATATTCAAGACTACCTTGATAGTGGTGATGGTATTGTCTATGGCGAAGTTGATCTAAACCGCAGTCGCAATAAGAGTTGGAAAAGTAGCCAGGGAGAAATCATTGGTGATAGGTTAGCTGGCCGTCAGCCAACTGAGTATATGACATTAGTCAATAATACCTACCTATGGGAACCACTACGTTATCATGGTCTTTATGAAATGGGAGAACTTCCTCCTGGACAACTTTCGTGTGTTGGCATAATGCAAGTTGATTTGCAAGCATTCCTTGGAGGACGTGAAACAGAGCAAGAAAGTGTAAGCTCATATCGAGCCAGTCCAATTGCATTATTGCGAGATACGCTCAAGACACAGCTGAATGATCACGCGCCTGCACGACCAGATATTCTGGTTCTCCCAGAACTGATGTTGCCTGGCCCCTCAGATACACACGAGTCAACATCAGAGATTGTAACCCGTATTCAAGCTGGAGCAATTGAGATTCCGGGACCTGAAATTGATGAACTGATTGTGCTGGCGAACGAATATCAGATAAGCCTTGTATTGGGAGTTGTAGAGAAGGTCACAGAAGAGAGAGCAAAAGCGATAAAGCTGACGAAGAGCAGCACGAGCAATCCTACTAGCAAATATTACAATACAGTCTTGCTCATTGACCCGGAAGGAGTCTATGGTAAGTATCGAAAGATACATCTAACACACAGTGACAGGCTTTGGGCAAATCCTGGTAACCTCGGATTTCCGACGTTCGATACTCCTACTGGTCGCATTGGTCTGGCAACCGGATACGATGTACTCTTTCCAGAAACTCTCCGCGTACTCGCCAGTAAAGGAGCAGATCTGGTATGTGCACCGACGTTTCTGAACTTTCCCGATCCCATTGGTCTTGGTCCTTCGAGTATCAAGTTTGAACGTCCTGTTGCGCCGGATGAATATGATCCAACCCACTCTTTGATCTGGAGGGTTCGGGCCGCTGAACACCAGGTATATTTAGCTGTGGCGAACTGGGGCGGGAAGTCAGGTGAGATACGCGCCAATGGATATAGTGGTATTTATTCGCCTTCTTTTCCTTACTATCCGTGGGTAGAAGTCATTGCAGATGATGAAGAACTCGCATTGACGATGATGACTATTGACACTCGCGAACAGCGCACAGGTCGGCGTTCGACGACGACTCCGTTGAAATATGCTCCTGGCGAAATGGCAGGTTCGCTGACTGGTGAGCTTGCTTACGACATTCTTGATAGCATTCCCGGCAATGTGGTACGCAGCAAACCATTGTTGCGCAAACGTATGCCATTCTGGTACCTTGACCTCGTACGACGTTTTTAATTTCCACTTTCTGGCCTTGCTAACGCATTGGACTGGCACATAACTGTCTCACAAAGCTGTCTCGCAGTAAAATAAAACTATAGTCAGCTAGCGCGAATGCTCAGGCTAGTCGAAAGGTGACAGGAATTTTATGAGACTTAAAGACAAAGTAGCAATCATCACAGGCTCCGCGAGTGGTATGGGACAGGCAGCAGCAGAACTTTTCGCTCAGGAAGGAGCAAGTATCGTAGTTAGTGACATTTCTACAGATGCGGGTGAAGAGACGGCTCGAAAGATCCGTGATGCCGGCAACACGGCCATATTTGTTGCAGCTAATGCCGCAAAAGAAAGTGATGTCAAAAATATGGTTGGCGCCGCCATCGACGCTTTTGGTCATGTTGATGTACTCTACAATAATGCAGGTATTATGCCCTCTGATGATGGAAGTGTCACCGATATTAGCGAGGAGACATGGGATAGGGTATTGGATGTGAACCTGAAGAGCGCTTTTCTTTGTTCAAAGTACACAATACCCCATATGGTAAAGCAAGGCATAGGCTCTATTATCAATGTTGCCTCATTTGTATCCTTTATGGGCTGCACCGTGCCACAAGATGCGTATACTGCTTCCAAAGGTGGCATGCTTTCACTGACAAAATCTTTTGCAGTACAATATGGCAAAGACGGTATACGTTGCAATGCCATTTGCCCGGGGCCTATCGAGACACCATTATTGCGTATGCTTTGGACAAGTGAAGAAGCACGGAACCTGCGTCTTAACCGTATCCCGCTGGGTCGCTTTGGTGAGATGAACGACATTGTCTTTATGGCTCTCTACCTCGCTTCTGATGAGTCATCCTGGACAACTGGAGCCTGGCTCGTCGTTGATGGTGGTATCACGTCGCATTATTTTTAGTAAGAAGAAATGATAACGACAAACGATCTCTTTGTACGATTTAAAGAGCGGCTTACCTCTGTTGGAGGAGAAGCACATTCCGTTGCTAGCCTCGAGCAAGCAACGGAAATTATTGTTGCTCATCCAGCGCTGGTACAAAGGGAAATCGTTGTCGCCCCTGACTTTGCTACATCCCAATACTGGGCGGTAATTCTTCCACTGCTGCGTGACAAAGGTATTGAAATTCGAGAAGCGGGAAGTCCGGCAAGCGTTGCTGATGCACCTGCTGGACTTTCCATCGCTGAACTGGCTATTGCCGAAACCGGCAGCGTTCTCCTGGCAGAAAATGCGCTTGAAGCACGCGTAGTAGGCATGCTAACCCTGACCCATTTTGTGCTTGCGCGCAAAGAGACCCTGTTTCCAATGCTGGAGGACGCTGGGAAATTATCATTAGAACTTACTAAGTCTGGGTCTGACCAGCGGCATTATATATCACTCGTGACAGGTCCTAGCCGTACAGCCGATATTGAGCGTACCTTAACGATTGGAGTGCAAGGACCAAAAGCCCTGTGTGTCATCCTTGTTGGGTAGTAGAATACATTTACGAAAATCACTTTCTGCTCAAGTTCTGAACTCTTGCCATATCCTCAATCACAAGTTGACTGGTGATATTCGCAGAGAGTAATACACCTGGAATACCCGCACCTGGATGAGTTCCAGCTCCCACAAAGTACAGGCCTTCTATATCATCAGAGCGGTTATGGGGTCGGAAGTATGCAGACTGCAGAAGCGTTGGCTCGATTGAGAACGCTGCCCCCAAATAACTCCGCAGCTCAGATGCAAAATCAAGTGGAGTGAAAGCATGCTCGGTCACAATACTCGCTTCTAGTCCTTCTAAACCCACCTCTTGCTCTAAGAATTGAATGATCTTGTTACGAAATGCGGGCGCTTCTTGTTCCCAGTCTATTCCATGTGCGAGGTTGGGCACAGGAGCAAGCACATAAAGACTTTCACAGCCTGGAGGTGCCATCGAAGGATCTGTCTTCGTAGGAGCATGCAGATAGAGAGCCAGATCTTCAGGCATACCCTGACCATCGAATATATCATGAATCAGCTCGCGATAACGCTCTGGCATAATAATTGTGTGATGGCGCAGATTGTCATACTTGCGATTAATACCCAGGTACAACAGGTAGCAGCTCATGGAATAGTGATAATTTTTCAAACGTCTGGAAACGCTCTTTGGGCGAGAAGATGCAGGTAACAAGTTGAGATAGGTGGTGGCTACGTCGCTGTTTGCGACAACTACATCTGCAAGAAGCTCTGTTCCGTCTTCCAGTCGTACTCCAGTTGTCTGGTGTCCATGTAGAAGAAGTTGCTCAACAGGCACGCCACATCGAACCTCACCACCAAGTGAAAGAAACAGGCGTTCCATTGCCTCAACCAGTGCATACATACCACCAGGTGCAAAATGCACGCCGCCAAGACGCTCAAGGTAAGGCACAATACTGTAAATGGCGCTTGCGCGGAAAGGATTGCCTCCAATGAATAACGGATGAAATGAGAAGACCATGCGTAACTGCGGATTGCGGAAGTAGCGCGAAACATAAGAATAGACGCTGCGCTGCGCGCTGTAACGCATGAGTTCTGGCACTACACCCATAAATCCACTCAGCGTAAGGAAAGGTTGATCGGCTAGATCCGCAAAAGCGCGATCATAGATACGCTGTGTATCTGCAAGAAATGAGCGATATCCTTGTACATCACGTGGCTCAAATTTGGCGATTTCGGCTTCATCTTCTTTCGGAGTTCCCCAATAGTCAAAATAACGACCATCGTGAAAGTAGATGCGATAAAATGGGCTGAGCGGTAACAGGGTCACATCCTGTTCAAAACTTCGGCCTGCCGCTTTCCACAGGTCCTCAAGCAGGTGTGGTGCTGTAATCAGGCTAGGTCCCATATCAAACGTAAAACCATCCTGTTTAAGCTGGTAAGCTCGCCCTCCAAGGCGCTCGCGCGCCTCTACAAGCGTGACTGTATGGCCAGCAGCTTGCAAACGAATGGCCGTTGCAAGTCCACCGAAACCACCGCCGATAACGATAGCGGTACCATTGCGATGCTCACTTTTAGCAGGTGTAATAGTATCATCAGAAAGTATTTGATTCATAGTTGTATAGTCTCCTCAGTCTGTATGGATCCGATAGCCGTCCCCTCATCGGAAAGTTCGCGCACACGCATCTCGACATCCTGCACGAGGTGTGTAGAATCGATGTAATCGCTTCGCGAAAGGGCCGACCCGAACCGCAGTGTAACATTCCAGCGCCCATTTTGCGCATATGACAAGCCAGCGGGAACGATTGCTACTCTTGTATGCTCATCCTTCTCGACCATCTCTACTAATCGGGCGAAACCCTGTCGGAATGGAAGAGAAGCACTATTTTCAACTCTCGGCGTATTACGTGGATCGACGTCAGGGTAGGCTTCGGGAAAGACGACGAGCACCTCACCATTGCGCAATATTCGAATAGAGTCTTTCATCGCATGACGCATATAGATCATGGCCTCATCTATTGAATAAGCCCTCGATGGTTTATTGGAATTCTGGTCAGAGTTAGTAAGTAACTGTTCTGTTCTCAATACAATAGGCCAGTCCACCATGTAGCAAGCCAACTCCATAAAACTACGCAACCAGCGCTTCTGCACCCAATCTAGAGCTACAAAGATGTGGAGACGCCGAGGGACTGCCTTCATCAGAACGCAACCATCATAAAGGTGATGAAAGTGGCGCGCAGCAATCAATACCGGCCCTGTGCTCGGTACATTTTCCAGTCCTTCAACGACAAGTTTTACTTTGCGGCGAGCAATTACCCAGCTGCCTTTCTGCAAAACCGCCACCGATATACGCTTGAAGATCGAATTGCTGGCCCTGGCAGTTTTCTCGAATTTTCTGGCTGGTTGCAGGAAGAAAACGAGTGATGCTGGGACAACACCAAGGAATACCGCCATGAGAGTTGGAATCCACAGCCTGGCGCTCAAGTCCAGCACTACAGCAAAACCGATATTCGCGGCATACATACCAAATGGGAGCCAGACAATAATTCGCTTTGGATCCAGGTTTGTACGCCATAGAAGCCGGCTCACTCCCATAAAAGCCAGTCCGGTCACTGACCATCCGACCAGATTACTAATGGGCATACCAAAGTAAGGACCAGTCTGATGCCATATCCAGAAATGGAGCGGAAGGTTATTGCTGGCCATCGCCGGATCCAGTGCCAGATCCCATACTGTCAGGAAATATGTACCCAGTACAAGAGACCACAGCGTCACTTTTCGACTTGCCTGAGCAGATGGAGGTAGCTTGGTATTTGCGTTTGCAAGACGACGTTGCAACAACCCTGGAACAATCACACTTGCCAGGATATAGCTGGTAAAGCCCATGTAGAACCAGGAAAGCGGAATCGAATAGGGTACATGATCAAGAATTTTGATTCCGAGGAAACTGGTATAAGAATAAGGTCCAAAAGGTAAACCCGTAATGGTACCGATCAGTTCCATACTTAACGAGATCGTGGTCGAGGCAATGAAAAAGATGAGCGTCTTCCTTGGACCAACCAGGAGCCAGCCGAAGAGAAGCATCGTTGCCGCACCGAAAATGATATGCAGCGATCCGGCATAACTGATACCAAAATTGAAGACCTCAATGAGATATGGATTCCAACTCCACAATTCAGGATGCGGAAGCATCACTAAAAGCCCCGCTACTCCGAACACCAGAGCTGCAAGATGACAAAGAAAAAGAATTTTGACTACTCTCATTACATGCCTCCACGCACTAGAATACGACCGCGCCAGATATGTCGGCGTCGTAAAGCGCTTCTCGCTAATTGGACAGCTACTGGCAAATCGCAGAGAGGTGAAAGCCAGTAGGTCCATGGTCGTTGTCGATATGCTCTCATAGTACCAAAAAGCACACCAATACGCATAGCCCCCAAAACACAATTTAGCATCATCATCCAGCTACGTCTCATATGCATGGTGACAAGAAAGAGCATAAGTGGTAAAGGCAGTGCCTGAACTAATACGACTTCGAGCAATCCTAAGAAAGTATATATACCGGAGAACTGATCAAGCATTGGCAGCGAGCGAGGCCAGTTGCGCCAGGTATCACGCCAATCTGTGTACATCTTAACAGAAACCAGGTCTCCAGCCTCGTAAAAGCCTATTGGATAACCTGAAGCTACCAGAGTTCGCGCAATCGTGATGTCTTCACATAGAGAGTTACGAACGCCTTGAAAGCCATCACACGCTTCCAATGCTTCTCGCCTGAATAGAAAGCACTGCCCATTAGCTTGCACCTCGCTCACCCGGCGTATGACCCCTCCCGGCATGCCAAAACGATAGACCAGTGTCGTGAGCAAGGAGGGATGCAATAATCCTTCGCCAATACTCCCGATCTCTTGCAAGGTCGCTACACTCAGAGCAGAAAGTCCAACTTTTTTTGCCTGCTCAATGAGTGCAAGTGTCAGACCAGCCTGGGGACGAACGTCTGCATCCACTGTAAGTATCCAATTTGAATCAGGGTTAGCAGAACTCAATCCTACTTGCAACCCCCATGCTTTGCCGTTCCAGTCAGGTGGGATAGGGCTGGCATCAACCAGGCACACACGCGAGTCACTCCGAATACAGGTGGAGACTAAGTCTTGCGTACCATCATCTGAGCCTCCATCCACAACGATAATCTCAGCAACTTTTTCTCCCTGGGCAATCAGTCCATCAAGACAGGGTTCCAGGCGCATGCGCTCGTTCAGCACAGGCACGATTACTGAAACCTGCTCATGCTCGGAGGATGACCGGGCGACCGCAAGGGTCGCCCCTACATTTCTCTCAACGGGTGTGATACGTTCACCTCCCGCAGTGCGTATCATACGCCAGATGACACGCATGCCTAGTAAAACCTGTGCCATTGCGATTGGCACTAAAAGCCGATTAGTTTTCAAGGAATACCTCTACTTCCGTGTTGAGGCATCTTTCGCCACGGCTCCAAAGTCGCTCGAGCATGAAGGCGATAGCGGCCTCACGCACCTTCTCTGGGAAGGAGGTCGATGCACGTGAGCGAAGCACATCGTAGTTTCTGTGCTCGATGACAGTCAGTATTCGTCGATAAAGTCGGCTGGCGACCAGGATGGGAAAACGGTAGTCGCGAGGGAGCAACCAGATACCTGTCATACCTAGAACATAGTAGTGATGAGCGCGAGCAACCTGAAAACGCATCAGGGCACGAAAACGATCATCGCAACGCTGATTCCAGTAAAGTTGAGCCAGATGATCTGGAGAGCAATCAAATCGTTCAAGGTCTTCCTGGGGGAGATAGATACGACCAAGCGCCAGATCACCACCTATGTCTCGCAGGATATTCGTAAGTTGCATGGCAATACCTAGATTTTCTGCAGCGATAAGTGCTTGAGCAGAATCGACACCCAGAATATGTGTCATTGCCAGACCAACTGTTCCAGCTACACGGTAGCAATAGTGATACAACTCATCGAAATCGCGTATCTGCTGCGGCTCCAAATCAAATGCCATCCCCTCGAGAAAATCGAGGAAGATAGTTGTTGGAACACAATGTTCAGTCAGGACAGCGGTAAGCTTGGAGCCTAGAGGTTCGCGAGGCGCAGGAAATGAGCGTCCCTCTGAAAACCAGCTTTTCCATGTATCCAGTTCAATACGAATGTCCTCGATACTACGACCCTCTGCGGGTACATCTACAAGATCATCGAGAGTTCGAAAGAAAGCATACAAAGTGACAACATTGCGCCGCATCTCTGGAGCAAGAAAACGTGAGGCGAAATGAAAAGTCCGTCCATGAATCGCCAGGAGCCACTCATCTGCATTGCTTTCAGCAACTGGCAAGGGTTGGGGTTGCGATGGGACTACTGTTTCGGTTAGTCCTTTCAATTGATCTCTGCTTCTTATAACCTTCATATTAGCCCTATCCTGAAATCTTTTGCTCACGTTCTACACCCCTACACATTTAAGAGGAGTACAGACTTAATTGAGACGTTATTGATAAGCAGTATGGGTAAATTGAGAACAAAACCTTCTGTTAATATAACCTCTTTTATTTTCGAAAAGAGAACTATGCTTTATTACCCAGATCGAACACAACACACATCTATCTTTGGTATAATTATAGCGTATAGCCCTTTTCCCTTGAATGAGTATACAACAATCTTGAGCCATATGCTTGAAGTCAAGCATTGGCCTAAAACTCATCAGGGAATCGTCAGGAATATAACCAGAAGCAAAGGAGCAAATGATGATATTTCCATTAGTGCGGGGTGAGAACCTGGAGGGGCGTGTGTTCAAGCTCCCCAAAGATCTAGAGGGTACCTACAATGTGCTGTTCATCGCCTTCCAGAGAGAGCACCAGATCGATATCGACAGTTGGCTCCCATTTGTGAAGCAGCAAGTAAAGGAGTATCCTACACTCGTCTACTATGAACTCCCTACCATTTATCGTGGCAATCCTCTCTTCCGCTGGGGGTTGAATACTGGCATGCGTATGGGAATCCCTGATAAGAAAGCTCGCGAAGTGACCATCACGCTCTATCTTGATAAAAAAGCGTTTCGCAAAGCTTTGGACATGCCGGATGAGGAAAGGATCTATGTGTTGCTGGTAAACAGTAAGGGAGAGGTGCTCTGGCGGGTTGAAGGGCCGTTTAATGATGAAAAGGGACAGGATCTCAAACAAGCGATTGAAAGCCAACACATGGCATAGTGATATATGGAAAGACGAGACAAGTGCCACTAAGGATACAAAAATGATAGAGAGAACAGATGAGAGTCGCACGATCCTGGTGACGGGAGCGACCGGCTACGTGGGAGGACGATTGGTGCCGCGCTTGCTGGAGCGAGGGTATCGAGTGCGCTGCCTGGTACGAGATGCAGCGCGTCTTGAGGGTCGGGGATGGAACGGGGTCGAAGTGGCGACCGGGGATGTGCTGGAGTACTCCACGCTGGCGCCAGCGCTGCAAGAGGTGGACACGGCTTATTACCTGGTGCATGCCATGGCGGGAGGTGAAGAGGGGTTTGAGGCGCGCGATCTGTACGCGGCGCAGAACTTTGGGCGAGCGGCGCAGGCGGCGGGAGTGAGGCGGATCATCTATCTGGGGGGTCTGGGTCGTGACGAGGACGAGCTATCGCCGCATTTGCGGAGCCGGCATGAGGTGGGGGAGCAACTGCGTAGTTGGGGGGTGGCGGTGACGGAATTTCGAGCGGGAGTGATCATAGGTGCAGGGAGTATCTCGTTTGACTTAGTGCGGTATCTGACGGAGCGGGTGCCAATCTTGATCAGTCCGAAATGGGTGAGCACCTTGACGCAGCCGATAGCGATCGACGATGTGCTGAGGTACCTGGTGGAGTGCCTGGAGAAGCCGGAGACGGAGAAGCGGATCCTGGAGATCGGGGGCCGAGACATCATGAGCTACGGGCAGATGATGCTCGCGTATGCGAAAGTGCGAGGGTTGAAGCGCTGGCTGGTGCCAGTGCCGGTGTTGACGCCGCGTTTGTCGTCGTGGTGGGTGAGGCTGGTGACGCCGTTGCCGGTGAGTGTAGCCAGGCCGTTGATCGACGGATTGAAGAACCAGGTGATCGTGAAGGATCCGGCAGCGCAGCAGATGTTTGGCTTTACGCCGATGGGGTATGAAGACGCGGTGCGTACTGCCCTGAGACGAGCCGAAACCGGCAACGTCGAAACCATCTGGTCAGGAGCGCTTTCTACTTTTACAACCCGAAATTCATCTCAACCATTCCCTCATGAAAAAACTGATGGCATGATTTCTTATCGAAGACAAATTTCAACGAAAGCTTCCGCAACTGACATCTTTCGTGTGCTATCTAGTCTCGGTGGGAAAACAGGTTGGCTCTATGCAGATATTCTTTGGAGACTACGAGGATACTTTGATCAACTTATAGGAGGCGTTGGCTTAAGCCGGGGAAGACGCGTTTCTAACGAACTCCGTATTGGTGATCCACTGGACTTTTGGCGTGTTGAAGCTCTCGTCCCTGATCAACTCTTGAGACTCCGAGCAGAAATGAAAGTGCCAGGCAAGGCATGGTTGCAGTTTGAAATTATCCCGCAAGATGTATCTAGGGTTCGCATTATACAAACTGCATATTATGAACCGAAAGGATTGGTGGGACTATTATACTGGTATGTGCTTTACCCAATCCACATCGTAATCTTTCAAGGTATGATCACCGCCATAGCACATAAAGCAGAATCTCTCTCTAACTTCAGGGAAAAGACTCCCGCCTGAGTTCCTCTATTCAAATCAAAGATTACTTCTCCTCTCAATGTTAGGAGCTAATAACGTATGCTCGATATTACCACGTTCTTCTCGGAGAACGAACGCGTTACAATATACCACCCCGGAACATGTAATCCCGAAGGAAAACATATACTGTATTGGATGCAAAGAGCACAAAGAGGGTATGAAAATGTCGCGTTGAATGCAGCTATTGACCTTGGTAACGCGCTCAATCTTCCCATTATAGTAGTGTTTGTTCTTACAGAGTTTGAAGCGGCTAATCTACGCCACTATACCTTCATGCTTGAAGGAATCGCCGTTGCTAGTCGAGATTTGCGGAATCGTGGAACTCCATTTCTCATCCGCAGAGGCAAACCAGTCGAGCAAATACTTCACATTGCCGGAGAACTTCAGGCAGCCGCCATTATCAGCGATGAAAGTGAGCTACGCACACCTCGTGCCTGGAGAGATGAACTGAAGAAAAACACTCAAGTACCGTTTGCATGTGTCGATGCCGACCTGGTTGTTCCGGGCAAGTTTTTTCCCAGGGAGGAATGGGCAGCCCGCACACTTCGCCCCAAACTGCTACGTTTACTTCCTACCTATCTTGAGCCTGTAATTGACCTGGAACCAAAGCATAAGCTTAGTACTTCTCCTTGTGATACGGGAGATGTAATGCACCCACTCAGTTATCTTTCCAGCCTCATGATTGACAGCAGTGTAAAGCCCTCAGAGTATTTTCACGGAGGACAAGAGGAGGGTAAACGAAGGTTAAAATTGTTCATGGAAGATCGCCTCGCAGGATATGCACAGCAGCGAAATCACCCCGAGTTTGAAGGAACGAGTGAGCTTTCGGCTTATTTGCATTTCGGGCAGATTTCAGTGCAACAGATTGCCTGGGATATTCATCAATACACCCCGAATTCTCTAGTAGGCGAGAGCAAAGAGAGCAAACATTACGACGAAGGAAAGGCCGCCTTTCTCGAAGAGTTAATTGTTCGACGTGAACTGGCTATCAATTTTGTGCTCCGCAATCCCCATTATGACGAGCTAGAAGGTTGCCCACAGTGGGGAAAGGAGACATTGCGAAAACACGCTCTTGATCCACGCCCCTGGAACTATAGCCTCGAGGAATTGGAACATGCGAAGACGCATGATGAGTTGTGGAATGCCAGTCAACGTGAGATGGTCGAAAGCGGCCGCATGCACGGATACTTGAGGATGTATTGGGCCAAAAAGATACTGGAATGGGTCGAGGATCCAGCAATAGCTTTTCACTATACTGTATATCTCAACGACAAATATGAAATCGATGGTCGCGATGCGAACGGATATACAGGAATTGCATGGGCGATAGGTGGCAAACATGATCGCCCCTGGGGGCCTGAACGGCCTATTTTTGGACTGGTACGTTATATGTCACTCAGCGGCATGCAACGCAAATTTGATAC
>Ga0209048_10000836_pt1 | contig 32715 bp, 26 predicted proteins | sample FrelakmetCRP12CR_FD_187146 | JGI IMG/M metagenome (GOLD analysis project Ga0209048, IMG submission 187146) | Freshwater lake sediment microbial communities from the University of Notre Dame, USA, for methane emissions studies - CRP12 CR (SPAdes)... | ecosystem: Environmental > Aquatic >...
GCAGATGTCCAGCAACGAAGCGATCAAACAGGCGGTCATGGCCGGCATGGGCGTTGCCCTCTTGTCGCTTCACACCCTGGGCCTCGAACTCGACCATCGCCTGATTGCCGCCCCGGAGACCGAGGGGCTGCCGGTCATGCGCCGCTGGCACGTGGTTCACAACCTGGCGAAGACGCTCTCGCCGGCGGCGGCGGCGTTCCGATACTTCATTCTCGAGCGCGGCGAGGCCTTCCTCGCCGGTCACTTCCGGATCGAACCGGACTCCCGGCGCGGGCGCACGGTCGCGACCAACTAGCGCAGCGCCATCGTCGCCGCCCCGATGATCGGCGCATGGGCGAGCGGCTGCACCATGATTGCCACATCGGTGGCCTCGCGCGGCGATGAACTCGCCGGCCAGCGATAGTGCCGTTGCTCCCCGGCCCAGCGTCCCAGGGTGTGCAGCGAGCGCACGATGTTGAACTCCTCGAGGGTGCGTCCCGCATTCTCGCCCCGGCCGATCGCCGATATCGCGGAGCGCTGATAGGTGATCAATAGGACATCGCTCGGCGGAACGTTCGCCTGCTCCTCGAGGTCGACCCACACCTCGCCGTCGCGCACCGACAGTGCGACGGCAACGCCGCTGCGTGACCTCTCGAGAGCCTTCGCGATGGAACGGCGATCGCCGCCGACGAAGCTCTCTTGTCCGTCGATCACGGCTTGCGGCGTGTAGATTGCGGCAAGCCCCAGGACTCCCGCGTAGGCACGCTGGCGCTGCGCCGCGACCGGAAGGGCGAAGCGGTCACGCCAGCCGAGCTCGTCCCAGATGTCGACGTGAAACGCGAGCGCGAGCACATCGCGGCGACGCGCCAGTTCGCCGATGTAGATTTCCGCCGGCGGACACGAGCTGCAGCCCTCGGAAGTGAACAGCTCGAGCACGGCCGGCCGCGACGCCGAGTTCGCCGCGGCGCAACGCGCCGCGCAGCCGAGTGCAGCGCAGCAAAGCATCGCGCCCGCACACAGGCGATGATTCAGTGATGATGACAAGGGTCGCTGGCAAAGTGATTGAGTTACCAGCTAGACCGGGGCTGGCCGGTGAATATTGCGCGGCATGGGCTTTGCCCCTCGCGGCGCGACCAGTCGGCTACAGTGGGCGCACATCGCGGCGATATCGAGGGACCCTGATATGAGCGTTCACATAGTTCGTCTAGGCGCCGACCGCCTGCCCGGGGAAGGCGTTCGTTTCGGCACCGTCAGGCGCCCTCCCCGCGGCATACGCAAGGCAGACTATGCATCAAAGAATTTCTACGATGTGTGGTTGCCGACTCTTTCTCCGAGCCCGGAATTGGTCAAACAGGCGCTGACGGCCCGATCGGAGCGGGACTGGCGGCGCTTCGTGACGAAGTATCGGCGCGAAATGGCCGCGGCGCATGCCAGCGCCGCGCTCGATGTTCTGGCCGCCTTGTCACTTCAGGCCGATTTCTCGGTGGGCTGCTATTGTGCCGACGAAAGCCGCTGCCACCGCTCGGTGCTGCGCGAACTGCTGCGCGAGCGCGGCGCGCTGCTCGAGCCGCGGCCGGCCAAAGGACGGGATCGTCCCTTCCCGTGGCCGGCGCAGCCGCTGGCACGTCGCTCACGTGTTGCACGCTCGAATTCCTCATAATCAATATGTGAGAAAAATGAGGCCGGTGGCGAGGGTCATGCCGACGGCCAGAAGAGTCTGCGCGACCCTTGCGATGATGTGGGTTTCGTTCATGATGGCATCCTCCGTTGACTGAATTGATCGAACGCTGATGAGATTGGACTCTCCGCCAATGCACAACAAATGCATTACCTGACCGTCTGTTAAGGAGAACTTAACGTGTCGTCCGCCTACGAACGGCTGCCGTTGGGAGCCTTGCGAGTATTCGAGGCCGTCGCCACGCATTTGAATTTTTCCGAAGCCGCCGAGGCGCTCCACGTCACGCCGGCGGCCGTCAGCCAGCAGATCAAGACGCTGGAGTCCTATATTCAAGTGCCCCTGTTCCGGCGCAGCGGACGGCGCGTGGAAATTACCGAAGAGGGGCTCGATCTGTTGCCTGCTGTACGGGCGGGCCTCGATCAGTTGGAGTCCGCGGTGCACCACATCAAACAGTATGGGCGCGCCGGACCGCTGCAGATCACGCTGCTGACGTCGTTTCTGCAGATTTGGCTGCTGCCGCGAATCCGCTCGTTTCGACGCAAGTGCCCCAATGTCGAGCTGCGCTTTCACACCTCGCGCGAATTGGTGGATTTCTCGCGCGCAGCGGTTCACGTCGCCATCCGCTTCGGGCGCGGCAACTATCCGAATCTGCACTGCGAGAAATTGCTGGACGATTGGATCGTGCCGGTCGGCACGCCGGAATTGATTAAGCAATATGGAATGATCGAGCGCGGTGCCGACTTGAGCAAGTATCCGCTGCTGGAGGGCGAGGATCCGCCGTGGCGCATCTGGCAAAAGACCGATGAGGAAATCGCTTGGCAGTCTCGTCCGCCGACCATCGATGACTCGGCGGGCCTGATGATCGCCGCCGAGGAGGGTCTCGGCTTTGCGCTATCGCGCTGGACCGTGGTTACGCGCTCGCTGCAGAAGGGCACGCTGCGCCTGGCGAGCAAAGAGGCGCTGCCGTTTGGCTCGGCCTTCTATTTCGTCTGCCCGCGGCCGTTCCTGGCGCTGCCCAAAGTGGCGCAATTTCGCGAATGGATTTTCGCCGCGGCCCGCGACTTCCCGGGTCCCGGGGCGTCGCTGCCCGAGAAAACTTGAGCGCTATATCTGGACGTTCGCCGCTTGCAGCGCGAACCGCCAATTGACTCTGCCGGTCTCGGCGCCCGCGCCGTCCCATGACCACTCGTCGAATCCCACCTGCCGGCTGCGGTCGATGCTGATGATCGTCGAGGAACGGGTGCCGTAATCCGCGGAGCGAATGAATGCGCTCGAGAGCAGCCGCTCCATTTCCAATTCCACGCCGGTACGGGGCAGCTCCGCGTCGGGGGCCGGCGTCTCATCGCGCAGCAGGGCGAGCACGGCTTGCGCGCCGGCGCCCTGGCGAAGCGCATCGTGCAATCGCGACTTGGCGCTCGTCACCTTGGGCCACGGGGTGTCGAGAAGATGATTCGACAGGCCGAATATGCCCGGGCCGAGTTCACGGCCCTCGCCGCGCACGTTGTCGTAGACGCCGAGCCGCTCGCCGTCGGAGAACAGCAGGTTGAAACCGTTGTAATCCGCGCCGACTCTGCGCAGCTCCGCAAGACCCTCGGCCACGGATGCGCCGGATTCCAAGAACGAGCTCACCAGCGAACCGCGGCTCGGCGCAACGGTGCGGCCGCTCGCCGGGTCCCGGTAATTGGTGACCGCGGCAAAGCGCCCGCTGCGGGTGATGCCGAGCCAGGTGCCGCCCGCCACCAGGTCGCGGCCGGCCAGGATACCCCCGCGATCCGTCCACCAGTGCGCAGCGGAGGTCGGCCGGGAGTGAAATTCGTCCCGGTTCGCCGCAACCAGCAAGGGAATCTCGGGATGCGTGCGCCATGCCATGACGATCAAGCACATCGGCTCATGTGTCCCTTGCGGAACGCGCTTGCGCGCTCGATCCGCCGCTAACTGCTGCGCCCCTCCAACTCCGGCGCGCCATTCTAACTCCGGCGCGCCACGCTGCGGCGGCGCCCGGCCGCCTGTTGCTCGTTGGACGGCGCCCACGGTTTGCCGCTGCGTTCCTCGATGTAGCGGCGAATGAGGCGGCGCACGACCTGGGAAGGCGTCGCATCCTCGTCCGCACACAACCGCTCGAACAGCTCCTTCTTGCGTGGATCGATCAGGACGGTGAGCCGGGCGGTGCGATCTTCGATGGCCAAAATGAACTCGCATCAAGTGACATGTCAATGTGCATGATATTAGAATACAGCACGCATGATCGCAAATCGCCGCGCTCAGCCGCTCGTGCGCCGTTGATCCATCCCCGACTTTGAGGGCCGACATGTCGTGAGCCAAGCAATCGCCTCGCCCTTGGCGCTTTGCCTAGCGTTGCTGACGGCATGGTGCGTGGTCGGCTTCGCGGGACTGGTGCGCCCGATGAGCATCGCGTTCGTGGGGCGGACCCTGTTCCCGCTGGGCGCGCTTTGCGGCGCCGCACTCGCCATCGTCGCCGTCGCCACTCTCGATCAGCCCACCGAACAGATGATCCTGCCCATCGGCTTGCCGGACCTGCCGGCGCATCTGCGCCTGGACGCGCTGTCGCGGGTGTTCTTGCTGCTTCTCGGCGCCGCATCCGCCGGCATATCGATATTCGCGGCGGGCTACTTTCGCCACGGCGAGGGCACCGCGCCGGGATTGCTGTGCGTGCAATATCATTTGTTTCTCGCCGGCATGGGCTTCATCCTGATCGCCGACGACGCTTACGCGTTCATGCTGGCGTGGGAGACCATGGCGCTGGCGTCTTACTTTCTGGTGACCACGCAGCATCGCATTCCCGAGATACGCAGAGCCGGATTTCTATACCTGTTGATCGCCCATGTCGGCGCGAGCGCCATTTTGCTCTGCTTCGGCATCCTGCAGGGGGGCAGCTGGCAATTCACCTTCGATGCCATGCGCGCCGCGCATCTTGCCCCCCCGTGGGCCGCGCTTGCGTTTTGTCTCGCGCTCGCCGGGTTTGGCGCCAAGGCCGGTCTTGTCCCGCTTCACGTTTGGCTGCCCGAAGCGCATCCCGCCGCGCCCTCGCCGGTTTCCGCGCTGATGAGCGGTGTGATGCTCAAGACGGCGCTGTACGGAATGATTCGCGTGAGTTTCGACCTGTTGGGCCAGCCGGTCTGGTGGTGGGGTTTGCTGCCGCTCTCGCTCGGCCTGCTCAGCGCGCTCTATGGCGCCGTATTCGCGGCCGCACAGACCGATATGAAGCGTCTGCTCGCCTATTCCTCCATCGAAAACATCGGAATCATCTTTACCGGTCTCGGCCTCGCGATCGTGTTCGCGGGCGCGGGCATGCGCGCCGCCGCGGCGCTCACCCTGATCGCGGTGCTTTATCACGCGATGAACCACGCGTTCATGAAGAGCCTGCTGTTTCTCGGCACCGGCGCGGTGTTGCACGCAACCGGCGAGCGCAGTCTCGGGCACCTGGGCGGCCTCATCCATCGCATGCCCTGGGTTGCGTGGACCACGCTGGTCGGCGCGCTCGCCATTGCCGGACTGCCGCCGTTGAACGGCTTCGTATCGGAGTGGCTGCTGCTGCAGTCATTCCTGTTCGCGCACACGGTCCCGCACCCGTTCATCAACATGCTGCTGCCCCTGGGTGCGGCGCTGATTGCGCTGGCCGCCGCGCTGGCCGGCTATGTCATGGTCAAATTCTTCGGCGTCATCTTTCTCGGGCAGCCGCGCGACCCCTCGATCAGCAAGGCCCGCGACGCGGGATTTGCCGAACGCATCGGACTCGCCTGGCTTGCGCTCGGCTGCGCGTTGCTCGGTTTGTTTCCGAATCACGTCATTGCGATGTTCGCCACGGTCACCCGGCAGCTCGGGTTGGGAGCATTGCCGATGAGCGACGCGCCCTGGTGGCTGCTGCTGCCGATTCCGGAGCGCCAGTCCTCGTACGCGCCGCTGGCGTTCTTCGCGGTGATCCTGATCGTGGTGGTGTCGGCCATCTACGGCGTGCGTCTCTTTTATCACCAGCGCATACGCCGGGGTGCCGCTTGGGATTGCGGCTTCGGCGGCCTCAACAGCCGCATGCAGGACACGGCCGAAGGGTTCGGCCAGCCCATTCGGCATCTGTTTCAGCCTTTCTTTGCCATTGTCCGGGAGCTGCCGAGCCCCTTCGACCGCGCGCCGGCCTATCGCCTGGAGATCGGCGACCGCATTTGGATCGGCCTGTATCTGCCCGTCGGCGTGCTGGTGCGCTTCATCGCGGATAGGGTGGCCTGGCTGCAGCAGGGGCGCATTGCGACTTATCTGCTCTACAGCTTCGCGACGTTGGTCGTCTTGTTGGCGCTCGCGCTATGAACGCGTTCGACTGGATCGTGCAGTTGTCGGGAATCGCGATCGCGCTGGCCGCGGCGCCGGGGTTTCACGGCTGGGTGAACCAATGCCGTGCCTGGCTGCAGAACAAATCCGCTCCCAGCCTTCTGCAGCCCTACCGCGAAATCCGCAAACTGTTCCACAAGGATGCGGTGATCGCCGAAAACGCCTCGCGGCTGTTCCTGCTCGCACCCTACGTGGTGTTCGGCGCCATGGCGACCGCGGCGGCGATCATCCCCTCGATCGCCACCCGCTTGCCGTTCACCCAGGCCGCGGATGCGATCGCGCTGGTCGGCTTGCTGGCGACCGCCCGGGTATTTATGTCCCTCGCCGCCATGGACGTGGGCACCGCCTTCGGCACGCTCGGCGCGCGCCGCGAAATGATGATCGGATTTCTCGCCGAACCCGCCCTGCTGTTGGTGATTTTCGTCGTTTCGCTGACCTGCGCCACCACCGCGCTGCCGATCATCGCGGAGCGCCTGTCGGCGCAATCGTTCGCGCTCTATCCGAGTCTCGCATTCACCGCCATCGCGTTCACGATGGTGCTGCTCGCAGAGAACGCCCGCATCCCGGTGGACAATCCCGCCACTCACCTTGAATTGACCATGATTCACGAGGCGCTGCTGCTCGAGTATTCGGCGCGCCACCTCGCGCTCATGGAATGGGCCGCGGCCTTGAAGCTCTTCAATTACGCCTGCATCGGCTTTGCGGTGTTCGCACCCTGGGGCATCGCGACCAATCACGCTCCGGTGAATCTGGCGCTGGCGGTCGCGCTGCTCGGCGTCAAGCTCACGATCGCGGGCGGCGGATTGGCGCTCATTGAGACCGTGTCGGCGAAGCTGCGCGTGTTCGCCGCGCCGGAGTTCCTCGCGACCGCATTCCTGTTCGCGGTGCTCGGATTGCTGGTGCGGCTGTTGTTGGGGGCATGAGCATGAACACGCTGCCGATCGACCTGCAGATCTTGAACATGCTCGCGGCGCTGCTGCTGCTGGTGTCCTTCGCCATGTTGTCGCAGCGCCGCATCGTCACCCTCGTCAACCTGCTCGCGCTGCAGGGCGCCCTGCTCGGCATCGCCACCCTGCTGCTCGCATGGCGCACCGGGGTTCATCATCTGTACCTGTCCGCCGCGCTCACCTTCGGGCTCAAGGTGATTTTTCTTCCCTGGCTGCTGCATCGTCTGATTCGCCGGCTGGGCGTGTACTGGGATACCGAGTCCCTGCTCAACCTGGTCGGCACGATGCTGGTCGGCGTGCTCATCGTGGTCTTTTCCTTCGGACTTGCGCAGCCGATTTCGGCGCTCGCCAGCACCGCGACGCGCAATTCCATCGGCATCGCGGTCGCGGTGATCCTGATCGCATTCCTCACCATGATCACCCGCCGCAAGGCGATGTCCCAGGTGGTCGGCTTCCTGTCGATGGAAAATGGACTGTTCTTCGGCGCGATGAGCGCGACCTACGGCATGCCGATGGTGGTCGAATTGGGCGTCGCTCTCGACGTGCTGGTGGCGGTGCTGGTGCTCGGCGTGTTCTTCTTCCAGATCCGCGAACATTTCGACAGCCTGGACCTGAAGCATTTCGAGTCTCTGAAGGAGGAGCAGTAGCGTGGAATTCCTTCTGCTTCTGGGAACCCCGCTGGCGGGAGCGCTGATTCTCGGCTTGTACGGCGCGCGGCGCTGGGCGCCCGAGTTCAACGTCGCGTTCTCGCTGATCACCTTCCTCGCCGCGTGCGCACTCGCCTCGAGGGTCGTGGCCCACGGAAATCTGGTCGTCGGGCGGGAGCAATTCTTCATCGACGCGTTCAACGTGTTCCTGGTGGCGCTGACCGCGTTCATCGGCCTGACGACGTCATTGTTTTCGCGCCCCTACATGCGCATCGAGGCGCATCACGGACGGGTGTCGGGGGGACAGCTGCGCCTGTACCACAGCATGTATCAGTTGTTCATGGCGACGATGCTGATCGCCCTGACGACCAACAACATGGGTCTTCTGTGGGTCGCCATGGAGGCCGCTACCCTCTCCACGGTGCTGCTGGTCACGCTGTACCGAACCGCCGCCAGCCTCGAGGCGGGGTGGAAATACTTCATTTTGTGCGGCGTCGGCATTTCCCAGGCCCTTTTCGGCACCATTCTTCTGTATTTCGCCGCCGAAAAAGTCCTCGGCTCGGAGGGTGTGAGCGCGCTGCTATGGACCCATCTCAACTCGGTCAAGGGCGAACTCGAACCCGCGGTGCTCGGTCTCGCGTTCGCATTCTTGCTGGTCGGGTACGGCACCAAGGTGGGTCTCGCACCGTTGCACAACTGGCTGCCCGACGCGCACGCGGAGGGCCCGACGCCCATATCCGCGGTCTTGTCGGGACTGCTGCTCAATGTGGCGATGTACGCGGTGGTTCGCTGCAAGGTGCTGGTGGAAGGTTCGCTGCAATCGAGCTTGCCGGGCCGGATGCTGATGGGGTTTGGTCTGCTTTCGGTGGTGCTCGCGGCGTTCTTCCTGTGGCGACAGCGCGACGTCAAGCGCCTGTTCGCCTATTCCTCGATCGAGCACATGGGCATTATCGCATTCGCGTTCGGTATGGGAGGTCCGGTCGCCAACTTCGCCGCATTGCTGCACATGACCGTTCACTCGCTCACCAAGTCCGCGATATTCTTTACCGTGGGCCACGCGGTTCAGAAATCCGGGTCGCAGATCATGGACAACATTCGCGGCCTCATCGCCCTGAGCCCGTCCATCGGATGGGGACTGATGCTCGGCGCCCTCGCCATCCTCGGCATGCCGCCGTTCGGCGTCTTTGCCAGCGAATTTCTCATTCTGACGAGCGCCATGAAACAGCAGCCGTGGGCGACACCGATCCTGGTGCTCGCACTCGGCGTGGCGTTCGCGGCGATCTTCGGCCGGGTGCAACCGATGGTGTTCGGCGATACCTCGGCCAAGCGCCTGCCGCACCCGCCGGCGCTGATTCCCGTGTTCGTGCATCTGGCGCTGGTGCTGCTGTTCGGTCTGTTCATTCCGCCCTATCTCGCCGACTGGTATCGCGCCGCGGCGCGGCTGATCGGAGGCCACTGATATGGACCTGCGGCGGTGGTTCGACGGTGCGGCCGAGCAGCCTGGATCAAACGGCCGCGGCGTGATTGCCGGAGCACCGGGAATCCTCGGCCTTCCCGTCGAGCGCGACCAATGGCAGCAGGCCGCCGAAGACATGGCGGCCCAGGACGGCCGATTACTCGCGCTCTGGGCGAGCCGCGATGGCCGCGGCGAAGATCTGGTGCGAGCCGCATTCATGGCCGATTCACGCGTGCTGGTGCTCACCCTGGCGGTGAGGGAATCGGGCGGCCCGTATCCGGGCATCGAAGAATTGTTTCCGGGCGCGGGCCGCATGCAGCGCGCGGTGGCCGACCTCAACGGCCTGCGGGCCGCCGGCGCGGATCCGCGGCGCTGGTTGCGTCACGCCGCCTGGCCCGAAAGCTTCCATCCGCTGATCGACGCCAATGCGCCCCCGCCGGCGACACCGGCGATCGACGACTACCCGTTCGTCTCGGTGAGCGGGGACGGCGTGCACGAAATTCCGGTGGGCCCGATTCATGCGGGGATCATCGAACCCGGCCACTTCCGTTTTTCGGTGGTCGGCGAAAAGGTCTTGAGACTCGAGGAGCGCCTCGGCTACGTCCACAAGGGCATCGAGCGGCGCTTCACCGAGCTCGCATTGCTCGATGGCCAGCGATTGGCGGCGCGAGTCTCCGGCGATTCCGCCGTAGCCTTCTCCTGGAGCTACTGTCAGGCGCTCGAAGGCATGGCCGGCGCGCAGCCGCCGGCGCGAGCGGCGGCGCTTCGCGCGCTTGCCTTGGAGCTCGAGCGGCTCGCCAATCATCTGGGCGACCTCGGTGCGATCGGCAACGATGCCGGATTCGCTTTCGGATTGGCGCAATTCTCTAGGCTCAAGGAACGGCTGCTGCGCACCACCGAACAAGCCCTCGGCCAGCGTTATCTCATGGACTTCGTGGTGCCCGGCGGCACGCGCGTCGATCTCGGGTCGGACCAGGCGGCGCCGCTCGCGCAATGCGTGGCTGCCATCCGCGTCGAGATCGAGAGGCTGCGGACGATTTACGACGAACACGCCGGATTGCGCGCCCGATTCAGCGGAGCGGGCGTGGTAACGCCGGCACTGGCCCGGCAATTGGGCCTGATCGGATTGGCGGGCCGCGCGAGCGGCCAGCCGTTCGATGTGCGCTGCGATATGCCGTGCGATCCGTATGGCGCGCTCATGCCCCAGAGAGCCGTGCGCACCGAGGGCGACGTGGCGGCGCGGGTCGCCGTGCGCTTCGATGAGGCGATCGAATCCGCTCGCATGCTGCAGCAATTGGTGCGCCAGATGCCGGCCGGTGCGCATCATGCGCCGATTTCCTTGCCGAACCCGGGCGCCTCGGGCATCGGCTTGATCGAGGGCTGGCGCGGCCCGGTGCTCGTTGCGCTCGAAGCGGGCGGCGGCGGAATGATTCGCCGCTGCCATCCTCACGACCCGTCATGGCTCAACTGGCCGGTGCTCGAGCATGCCATCATCGACAACATCGTCCCGGACTTTCCGCTGATCAACAAGTCCTTCAACCTGTCCTACAGCGGACACGATTTATAGCCATGTGGAAAACACTGCGCCAGATCGCCCGCACCGGAATCGTCAGCGAACCGCCGCCCCCGCCCGAGGATGAGCTGCGCATCGCCGAGGCGCTGCAATCGCGCATTTTGCAGGTGCTCGGCCGTGCGCTCTGCATCAGGGCGATCGATGCGGGATCTTGTAACGGCTGCGAGCTGGAAATTCACGCTCTCAATAATCCGCTCTACAACATCGAACAGTTGGGTATCCGCTTCGTGGCGAGTCCGCGGCACGCGGACTTGCTGCTGATCACCGGACCGGTTGCGAAGAACATGGAGATCGCGGTGCGGCGCGCCTACGATGCAACGCCCGATCCGAAATTGGTGGTCGCCGTCGGCGACTGCGGCTGCACCGGAGGTATTTTCGGACAGAGCTACGCGAGTTGCGGTCGCGTATCCAATGTGATCCCGGTCGATGTGGCGATTCCCGGATGCCCGCCGGGTCCCCGGCGAATCCTCGCCGGCATTCTCACTGCGATCTCCCGGCCGGCGCCCGGCTAAACCGCGCCCGCGGGACGCATCGCGGAACGCGGCAGCCGGATCGGCAGGCGCTCGCGGATTGCCGCATCGACCGATTCCGGGATGTGCGAGGGGTAGTGACTCGCGAGAATCGCTTCTAGCTTGCGCGCGGCGCGTTCCACCACGCTCGGCCGGCCCTGCTCCACCCACTCGTTCGGGCTGGTGCGATCGCCGACGCTCGGATAAATATATTCCTTTTGCATCAACTGCAGAGTCTGGTCGGATCCCAAGTAGTGGCCGGGCCCCTCGATGCACACTTTGCGGATGGTCTCGAGCGACAGCGATTCGTCGCTGACGTCGATGCCTTTGATCGTGCGCTGCACCGCGCCGATCACGTCGTTGTCGATGATCAGGCCTTCCATGGAGAAGCCCAGCAGACTCGCGAGCATGCCCGCCGACTCGTAAATCAGGTTCGCCCCGGCGTTGCCGACCAGAGCGTGGTTGTAGGCTTTTTCGTAACCCGCCTGCATATCCGGCAGCTTTGCATCGCTCATGCCCGATGCCGTCCCGCCGGTAAGGTCATAGAACCGGGACATCTGGGCGCTCGCGGCCGACAGCAGCGCCTGCTCCGGACTGCCGCCCGACATCGCGCCGGTCCGCAGATCCGACACGAAACACCAGGTGCCGAAGATCGCCGGCGCACCCGGTTGAATGGCATTCACATACACGAGGCCCGCAAGACACTCGGCCGTTTCCTGCACCAGCGCGGAGGCGAGCGCAGCCGGCGCCGTCGCGCCGGCCTGACCTGCCGACAGCAGCAGCACCGGCATTCCGCCTCGGACCGCGGTCTCGAGACACAGGCAGGCGTCATAGGCGAATTTGAGCGGCGGCACGACGAAACAGTTCGACTGGCTGACGAACGGACGCGCCCGCCATTTATCCTCGCCGCCGGCGATCAAATGGAACATCTCGAGGCTCGCCTCGACATGCTGCGGCTGCACCCAGCTGGTTCCCACGTGCTTGGTGGTGCCCGAGACGCTGGCATAGGCCGTGTTGGTGTCCATTTCCATCGGCGTCGAGACCTCGCGGCAGACCACCGATCGCTGGTAGAAGTGCAGATGCTCGAGCGTGTCGACCACGCGCGCGATGTCGTACAAATCCTTGGTGGTCGAGTCGCGATACTGGCCGGTCTTGGCATCGACGATGTGCACCGCCGCGCCGGCGGTGCCGAAATACACGCGCGAGCCCCACGGCTCCATGTCGTGCTTCGGGTCCTGAGCGTGCAGCACGAAGTGCCGCGCCGCGCGTGCAACGGTGTCCTCGATCAGCGCGCGCGGGAAAAGCAGCCGGCCTTCCGGCGTGAGCTTGGCACCCACCTTGGTCATGTGCTCGATGCCGCTCGGAGTGGCGTCGGCGAGTCCGATGTTCTCGAGCACGTCGAGCGCTGCATGATGGATGCGCAGCACGTCGGTATCGGACAGGGGCTTGTAGCGGCCGCTCTGCATGCCCGGGCGAACGGGGCGGATGCTGTCGGGCAACGGAGCCGCGCGAGCGGCCCGGCGCGCCGCTCGCGCTCCGCCACGGACAACCTTGGCTTCAACTTCACTCATCGGGCAACCTCCGGACTCAGGGCGGGCAAGTTCAATACGGCAGGATGCCCCGTTTGGCCCGGTCTCGGCAAGCGGTACCCACACATTGGCTCCCGGGCCGATCAATGAGTTAAAAGCCGGCACGCAGGCCCGCGTCAGCGGAAGCTGTAGCGCGTTGATACGGACGCCGCGCGCCCGGCCGTGTTGTAGCCGTTCGCCAGCTGATAATACCGATTGAGCGCGTTGTCGAGCCGCGCGGTCACCGACCAGGCCGGCGTCACATTCAACTTGCCGTAAACGGCTGCCAGCAGGTATCCGCCATTCTCAACCGGAGCGAAGCTCACCACGTCGATGTCGGCTCGGGGACCCGACAGCAGCAGATTCGTACCGAGCTCGCCACGGCCGATCTTGCGTGAGCCGTTGAGCGTGAAACTGTGCTTGGTCCGGCGCAGCAGCTGGCTGTTGTCGGCGAGATTCTGCGGATCCTGCAGGCTCGCTTCCGCGAGCACCGACCACGGATCGGCGTGCAATGCCCAGCTCGCCTCGAGTCCGCGGATCCGTGCGCGATTGACATTCTGGTTCTCGCCGCCGTAAATCAAATTGGCGGGGTTTGGGACGAACACGATCAAATCGTCGATGGTGTCCTGAAACGCGGCGAAGGTGACTTGCTGGTGGGTCCCGATGCGGGACTTGATGCCGATTTCGAAGTTGTGCGAACTTTCGGGTAACAAGTTGGGCGTACCGCCGTAGCCGAACCGGTCGGTCGCCGAAGGGGCGCGGAATGCGGTTCCCGCCGACATCGTCAACAGCGTACCGGTCGTGAGCTCATAGCCATATTCGGCGTTCCAGGTGGTGTGATCCCCGAACCCCGGGTAATGCGCGACGCCGGCGGCGAGCAGCAGGCGGTTTTGCCCCGCCTCGAGCTGGTCCTGCAGGTAGTAAGTCTGTGCGTGGGTGTCGATCGAATAGCCGGTACCGTAAATCAAGGAATTCGTCTGCTCCTGGTAGACGATCGCGCCGAAGGTCAGGGTCTGGTTGAGCCGCGCGCCGGTAATCCTCACGTCGTTCTGCACATCGAGGGTGTTGCGCGAGGTGTAATCGAAGTCGCCCCTGCTGCCCACGGCATAGGGGTCATCCTGTCCCTGGCGCAGGTCATCGACGACCCGGCTCCAAGTGACCCGCGCGTGCCAGAAATCCGCCAGGTCGCCGCTCGCGTGGATCGCATACAGGCTGTTCGAGAAGTGCTCGGTCAGCGGCGTAAAGGACTCGAACGCCGTGTAGTCAAGGTTGTAGACGGCATTGGCGTAGTGTGTGGTGCCGGTTGCCTGATAGTAGCGGCCGCCAAGCTCGAGACCCCCCAGGTGCGTGGTGACGGCGGCGGTGCCCGACAGGTTCTTATAGCCGCTGTCGAGCGTGTCGGCCGCGTAGGTCGGGTACCCGGAGGTCTGCTGACCGGTCAACGCGGCCTGCACGCGGGTTCCGCCGGCGCTGTAGTTGCCATCGACGGCGAATTCGCCGGTGCCGTAGCGGCCGTAATTGAGCATCGCGTCGGCGCCGTTGAGGCCGTCGGTGCGCGTCAGCAGATTGATGACTCCGCCGATGGCGTCGGTGCCGTAAATCGCCGAGCGTGGGCCCTTGACGATATCGATTCGTTCGAACAGTTCCGGCGAAATGTTCATCAACGGCGCCAGCGCCTGCGTGCCGGCATTGATGCGCACGCCGTCGATCATCACGATCGACTGGTCGCTGTTGGTGCCGCGGATGAATATCGACAGCGGCTGGCCCGCGCCGCCGGTCCTGCCGGTATCGATTCCCGCGTGATAGCGCAGCACATCGCCGACATCGATCGCGAGCGAGTTCGCGAGTTCCGCCCGGTGTATAACCAGGATCGGCTGCAGGGCCTGGTCGATGGGCTCGGCTACGCGCGTCGCAGTCACGATGATTTCATTGAGCGAGGTGCCCGCGTCGGCGGCGGCCTGTGCCGCCCCGGCGCCGGCGGCCAGAACGAGAAACGCGCGGGCGGCGAACACGCCGCAGCAAACTTTGGCGGTCATCGGCAATTCTCCACGCCACGCGCTCCCGTATGGCATGTTGGGACAAGTGGCCGAAGTGCAAAGGTGGGGGGCGTTCGCCTGCGCGTTTGGGCACGGGCGCCGCCCGGCGCCCTCCGCACCGCGGTTCGACGCCAGGCCGGTCTCCGGGCTTACGAGCTGCCATGCGCGATGGCGGACACGGTCACCTTCCCAAGCCCGAGGGCTCAGTGGTTGCCGCTTGAAGTAAAGCGGCTGGCCGTGGTACGGCTCGATCACCGTTGCGGGGGCAGCGTGGGAATTGCGCGAGACGCGCGTCCTCACTTCCCGTTTAATCGGATTGCAATGCAACCCGACACCTGACGCCGCGCATGGTGCAAGCGCGTCCGGATTCTGTCAATAAGAAAGAAATCGGCCCGCGTTGACCGTGACAGCGATCGCGGGCAGACTTGTCGGGCGTTCAGGAGTCCGTCGGCCGCGGCCGGCGGGTGAAACGGGAAGCCGGTGAAGTCCGGCGCTGCCCCCGCAACGGTAAGTGAATAAGGCGAGTCTTGGTGCCACTGCGCTTTAAGCGTGGGAAGGCGACTCGGCCGGGATACCCCCGCTCACGAGCCCGTATACCGACCTGCGACGCGGCGGCACGTGTTGCGGTGGGCAATGTCGGTGCGGAATGACCGGCGCTCATCGCGGCAAACTCCCGCATCGCTCCTTGCACCCCGACACGGTCCACGATTCGAACCCATGTGCACGGCGGGTGCGCGGAGAGTGACCGGTGTTTGAGCGATCCTGCGTGACAGTCGCCGCTGGCGCGCCGTCGCTGCGCGTGCCGGGCGGCGCGGCCGCACTCGCTCTTGCCTTGTCCCTCGCCCCTTTTCTGGGCGCGTTCGCCGCGCAGGCCAAAGGTTTCGTGGTGCGCGACGATCTCGATCGCCCGGTCGCGTTCGCGCAGCATCCGCAGCGCATCGTGAGCCTGCTGCCCTCTCTCACCGAGACGGTCTGTGCCCTCGACGCATGCGGCCGGCTGGTCGCGACCGACCGCTACTCCGACTGGCCGCCGCAGGTGAGAGCGCTGCCGAAGGCCGGCGGAATCGATGACGCCGAGATCGAATTGATCGTCAGCTTGAAGCCCGACCTGGTGTTGCTGAGCCGCTCGCAGCGCATCACCGCCCGGCTGAATGAGCTTGGGGTGGCGAGCTTTGCCTTGAACACCGACAGCTATCCCGAAATCTCGCACACCGTCACCGTGATCGGCGAGATCCTCGGCGTCCCGGACCGGGCCGAACGTCTCAACCGTTCGATCGCCGATGCCGTGCAGGGGATCAGCGGGCGCTCGATCGCGCGCCTCCACGGCAGGGCGCCGGCGGTTTACTTCGAAGTCGAGGGTCCGCCGTACGCCGCCGGGCCGGCCTCGTTCATCGGTGAATTGATCACCCTGCTCGGCGCGCGCAATATCGTGACCGCCGATCTTGGGTCCTTCCCGATGCTCAACCCCGAATATGTGGTGCGCCACGACCCGGACATCATCTTCGTATCTCCGGCGGAGGTTGCGCGCGCGGCGGATCGACCCGGCTGGGATCGAATTCGCGCCGTCAGGGAGCACCGTGTGTGCTCCTTCACGCCGGCCGTGCGCGACACCATCGTGCGGCCGGGGCCGCGCGTCGCCGAAGGCATGCAGGCCATCGCCGACTGCCTGGGGCGGGTATACCCGTGAGCGCGTTGCACCACGCGGCCGCGGATCTCGGCACGGAAAGCCTCGAATGCGGCGCTTCGCGGCGCCTCGCCATCTGGCTCGCCTGCTGCCTAGGCGTCACGGTGCTGCTGACCGCGCTCAGCCTGCTGGTCGGCACCACCAGTCTCGAAGACTCGTTGCAGTGGCTCATCTATCCGGATGCGCATTCCTCGGTGGTGCTCTGGCAAATCCGCTTGCCGCGCGCGGTGGGTGCGTGGTTCGCCGGCGCCTTGCTCGGGCTCGCGGGGGCGGTCGCGCAGGGCTTGTTTCGCAATCCCCTGGCCGATCCGTACCTGCTCGGCACCGCGTCCGGCGCCGCGCTCGGCGTGACGGCCTGCCTGATGGCCGCGGACGCATCGATCGGCGGTCTCGCATTGATGGGTCAGCTCGGAGTAACCGGCGCTGCCTGCGTCGGCGCCTGCGCCGCGACCCTGCTCACCGTGACGCTGTCGCGCGGCGTGCTGCAGACCGCAAGCCTGCTGCTCTCCGGCATCGTGACCGCATTCCTGCTGAGCGCCGTGACCTCGCTCCTGCTGCTGACCAAGCCGGAGATCTGGCGCGAGATGCAGACATTCCTGCTCGGCAGCACCTCGTTCATCAGCTGGTCGTCCGCCACCCTGCTCGGCACTGTGTTGTGCATCTGCATCGTGCCGGCGGTGCTGCTGTCGCGGGGGCTCGATGCATTGACCCTAGGAGAGGACACCGCCCAATCCTTGGGCTTGTCGCTGCCCTGGCTGCGGCTGGCTTTGCTCGGCATCGTCGCGCTCTCCACCTCGACTTCGGTCGGTCAGGTCGGCATCGTCGGCTTTGTGGGCCTGATCGCGCCGCACCTGGTGCGTGAGACCATCTCGGTGAATCACCGGCAGCTTCTGATCGCCGCGCCGTTGGTCGGGGGCGTGCTGCTGCAGGCGGCGGATCTGGTGAGCCGCTTCATCATCCGGCCGGCCGAACTTCCGGTCGGCGCCGTCACGGCTTGCGTCGGTGGTGCTTACCTCGTGTTCCTGCTGTGGCGCAGAAGCCGCGATGGCTGAAGCACGGACGCAGTTCGCTCCCCAGCCCTCGGTGCTCGCGTGCCGCGATCTATCCGTGGCCTACGGATCGCGAATCGTCTTCGAGAACGTATCGCTCGAGATCTGTGCGGGGCAATGGACCGCGGTGGTCGGCCCCAACGGCTCGGGCAAGTCGACGTTGCTGCGCACCTTGGTCGGACTGACGGTGCCGAAGAGCGGGACGATTCATCTGCAGGGCCGGCGTTTGTCGTCGTGGCCGCGCCGCGAGCGCGCACGCCATCTTGCGTGGCTCGCCCAGACCGCGGCGCCGACGGAGCTGACGGCGGCCGAGGTCGTGGCGCTAGGCCGCTTCGCGCACGGCGGCTGGCTCGCACACCGCGAGGCCGAGGACGATGCGTCGATGCATCGCGCCATGCGCGCCACCGGCTCGCTCGCCTGGGCGCAGCGGCGGCTGTCGACCTTGTCGGGCGGCGAGCGGCAGCGCGTGCATCTGGCCCGGGTATTGGCGGTGGAGGCGCCGGTGCTGCTGCTCGATGAGCCCACCACGCATCTCGATCCGCCGCATCAAGAGGACGTCGCGCGGCTGCTGCGCGAACAGGCGCACCGCTTCGGGGTGAGCGTGGTGAGCGCAATTCACGACCTGTCGCTTGCGCTGACCGCGGATCGCCTGATCGTCCTAGGGCCTAGCGGCGTGGTCGGCCACGGCACCATCCGCGAGGCCTTGGCCGGCGACTGGCTCTCCGCCGCGTTTTGCACCCGGATCGACATCGTCGAGCATGGCGGCGTTCACTTGTGGAAACCGGCACTGGCATCACCGAACCTCGGACGTTGAGCGGCGACGCGGTTCAGAACTGGTACGAACCCCCCAAGGTGTAGAACCGGCCATAAGACGTATAGCCTTCGCCCACACCGCTCGAACTCTGGCCGATGCTCTGACCGGGAGCCCACGGCAACAGCGGGTTGCCGTTCAAGTAGCTGCGCGCCACCGAGTTGGTGAGATTCCTGCCTTCCGCATAGATCTGAAACGCCTTGGTGAACTTGTAGTGCAAGCTCGCCGTCAGCCATTTAAAGGGACTGGCGGTCACCGGCCACCCCGGCACCTCGGTGCATTGCGAACAATAGGACTGGTAGCTGCTCGCGTAATCCCAGTTGATGTCGGCGGTAATCGGTCCCTTTTCATAGAACACACCCACCGAATAAGTCTCCGGCGGAACGGCATTGATCGCTCCGACGCTATTGCCATACTGGTCATAGCTCTTGTTCCAGGTGTGCGTGTAGTCCATGACGACGCCGAAGCCGTTGTCCATGATGTATTGCCACGCCAACTCGATGCCGTAGAAATCGCTTTTGGCTCCATTGGCGGGGGCCTGCACGGTCCACAGAAACGGCACGCCGGGTACGGTGCCTGGCGGCCCCCCGGCGTATTTCACGGTACCCAGATTGACGTTCGTCTGGGTACCGCTGTAAATGTCGTTGCGGATCTTTTTGTAGAATGCGGCCGCGGTCAACGCGGAATGCGGTCGGTAATACCACTCGGCCGAGAGATCCGCTTGCGTGGCCTTGATCGGCTGCAGCCCCGCAGTCCCGTTGTAGGTCAGTTGCGGTTGGCCGTTGATGGCGTTGTTGGTCGAGGTCGGCGCGAGATAGCTCAAGTTGGGTCGAGACATGGTCTCCGCCAGCCCGACTCGTATCTGCACTTCATCCGGCACCGCCCAATAGCTCAAATTGGCGGAGGGCAGCGCCAGGGTGTATTGACCATTCGATGAAACGGACCGGGCCGCGGAATACTGCACATTCCAGGACTGGGTCGAGCCCGTGGTGTCGTAAGTCCAGAGCGAGGTCGGCACCGTTTCCGCGGTCGATGCGCTGGTCTTGGTGCGCACGACGCGCAAGCCGACGTTGCCGGACCAGTTGCTTCCGGAGAACACTGCCTCGCCATACAGCGAAAACGTCCGTTCCGTCACGTCGTAGGAATTGAACGGATTGTGTTGCGGCAGGGTATTGGCAAAATTGAACAGGGAGTTTGCGGTGCAGTCTCTGGCAGCGATGCTCTTGCCGCTGGCGGGTGGCGCGCAGTAAACTGGATTTTGCTTGCCATCTAGACTGCGCAAGAAAGCCAGCAGCTGGCCCGCATTGAGCTGCGGGAGGGTGGTGGGATACGAGCCCCCTGCTCCCTGCATGAAGTGGGGCAAATTGACCATCGAGATGACGTTGAAACCCTGCGAGGCGAACGAGTAAGGGTTGCACTGAACATTGCAGCCAAAAGTATTGTAAAGCGTTCCGTATTGGTTGGAGCCATTGTTCCAGTCGTTGCTGTCGTCCGCGCGGTTCTTTTCGCGCAGCGACTCGCCGAAACCGAACAAGATCTTATCCACCCATCGCAGGCCCGCGTCGTAGGTTCCGTCGAGCGTAAACCCCGTGACCTGATCGACCACCGAGTAGCCGTTCAATCCCACATAGTGCGTCGACCAGTACTTGTTGTTGTTCAAGAACCCCGAGTTCATCAGCGCCGTGTACGAGCATTGGCCGGGACTGTTTGCACTCGCGGTTCCCTGCGGGCAGGTCGAGAGCCCCAACTGGCTCGGCGGCACCACCACGTTGAGGCTCGGCAGGCTGTTGGGCAGGTCTTTCATGTACAGGGTATCCGGAGCCGTCGGGTCGCTCGAGACCAGACCGCCGGTGACGAAGGTGTCCTGCCCGCCCTCCGGCCGGTTGGCCTTGGTCCGATACCCATCCGTGGCCAGTGTCCATTTGTCAGCCGGCTTCCAGATCGCCTTCAGTCCGTACAGCCAGGTATTGACCTGGCGATTGGTGGTGGCGTTGACGATTTCCGGCTGGAAGTTGTTGGCGGTGACGGCGGTCACCAGGCCGTTCTTGACCACGGGATTCGTCCAAGGAGTCCCGTCCGGATTGGCCGCGAAGTAATACGACTCGTTGTAGCCGAATTGCGGATCGTTCAGGTGGGTGTATAGGCCGTCGGCGACCAATTGGAACGCCTCGTTCGGCCGCCATTCCAAACTGCCGCTGAAAGCCTCGCGTTTTTTTTCGTCGAAGATCGAGCCGAAGGTGATGCAGCACGGCGTCGCCGCCAGCGGCACCGCCTTCCCGGATCCGTCGAAGGGGTAGGTGGCCGGCCCGTAGATGTTCTGGTTGTACGCATTGAGCGCATCCGTGCGGGTGTTGGTCTGCGAGGACACCGCGCCGAGAACGAAGCCCATGGTCTGCGCCTGGTTGGTATCGGTGAGGAACGCGGAAAATTTATTGCCGTGCAGCTGCGACATGTCGTTGTAGTTGGTCTCCGCGTGCGCTCCGCCGTGAAACCCCGGGTTGTCGAAGGAGCTGGCGGTGCGCAAATTCACGGTTCCGCCAATGCTGCCTTCGAGCGCCGATGCCCGCGAGGCCTTGAGCACATCCGCGCTCGAGATCAACTCCGAGGGCAGCACATCGAAGGCCAATTGCCGGCCGTCGTCGTCGGTCGCGAGAATCCGGTTGTTGAGCGTCACGATATTGTAGTCCGGCCCGAGCCCCCGCACATTGATGCGCAGGCCCTCGCCGCCCGTGGTGCGCGTGATGGTGACGCCCGGTATGTGACTCAGCGAATCGGCAACGTCGGCGTCGGGGAAGCGGCCGAGTTCGGTTGCGCTGATCGAGTCCATCACCACCGCGGCATTGCGCTTGGTGTCGAGCGAGCGCTCCAAACTCGCGCGCAAACCCGTGACGACGATTTCCGAAAGCTCGGTGACATCGTTGCGGGAGTTGGCGGGAGCCGCAGTGCCACCGGGAACCGCTGGGGCACCGCTGGTCGCTGTGGCAGCAGGCGTCGCCGTCGCAGCGGGGGCCGCGTCCAACGCAAATACCGGGGAAATCCACCACGCCGCCGCCGTGGCGGCCATGAGCAGAACAGAACGCAGGCGCGTGCGCTGCATAGAACTCCCCTTGTAGAATCTTGTCGTCGATGCTCTTGTTAAGCCCCGGCGAAAGCGCCAGCGTCGAGCTTGTCCGCTGCGACCTTAAACGAAACATTATTAACTTTCAATAGATGTTCTTCGAGAATATAATCCCTAAATCCCCCGTGGAGACCGAGATTCATTCCGGCATGGAGACTAATATATCTCTATTGAAACTTATGTAAGTTTCGCATATAAAGGTTTAGCGTGCCCCATGCGAGGGATCGGCACCCCGTACCGCTCGTCCGCACGTGCAGCCGCAGGAATCTAAATCAATGAAAACAAGAACATGGTTGGTCTACGCGCTATTGACGACGGGAGCCTGGGGCGTGTGGGGTGCTTTTACCGGATTGCCAGCCACTCATGGATTTCCAGAGACACTGATCTACTGCGTGTGGGCCGCGACCATGATCCCGCCGGCACTGTTCGCGCTGCACCGGGTCGGCTGGCGCTTGCAGCACGATGCGCGGTCCCTAACCTATGGCGCCTTGATTGGGTTCCTCGGCGCGGGTGGCCAGATGCTTCTGTTCCACGCCGTCAGGACCGGTCCGGCGTACCTCATTTTCCCGGTGATCTCGCTGTCGCCGCTGGTCACCGTGGCCCTGTCGCTGGCATTTCTGCGCGAGCGTACCGGCAAGCTTGGAACGCTCGGGATCGTGCTGGCTTTGTGCTCGCTGCCCCTGTTCGATTACGCGGGCGGCGCATCGGGCCTCGCGGGCGGCGCCCATGGCCTGTGGTTTGTGCTCGCGCTCGGTGTGATGGGTGCGTGGGGCGTGCAGGCGTTTTTCATGAAGCTCGCCAATGCGACCATGGATGCCGAGAGTATTTTCTTCTACATGATGGTCACGGGCATTCTGCTGGCGCCGGCGGCGCTTGCGATGACGGATTTTTCAGTGCCCATCAACTGGGGTGTTGACGGCCCCTATCTCGCGGCCGCCACCCAGATACTCAATTCCGTCGGCGCACTATGCCTGGTGTATGCGTTTCGATACGGCAAAGCCATCGTCGTGTCGCCCCTGACCAATGCTGGCGCTCCTCTGATCACGGCAATGCTGTCGATCATGCTGCTCGGCACGGTACCCACCGCGACGAAGATTGCCGGCATCGCCTTGGCGCTCTTGGCCGCCGTGTTTCTGGCCATCGAGCCTCCGCCCATCGCGACCGAGACTGCGTCCACGATTGACACCGCGACCGCAAGCGGCACCGTGACGCCGCGGCGTTAGGCCACAAAGGAATCTGGTCAGTTATGATAATCCGGCGGGACACGAGCAATCGGCGCGAGCGCATCGTCGCCCTGCTGCGCGAACAGGGCAGCGTGCAAATTCCGGCGCTCGCAGGGCAGTTTCGCGTCTCCACCCAGACTCTGCGCAAGGATCTCAATTTTCTCGACCGCAAGGGCATCTGCACCCGCTCTCCGGGCGGAGCAATCTTGAGGCGCGGCGCGCCATCGCCCAGCGAACAGGCCATCGACGTAAAGCGCACGCTGTTCGCGGATGAGAAGGACCGTATTGGAAGACTGGCCGCCGGACTGATCAACGAGGGTGAATCGGTGCTGCTCGATTCGGGAACCACGACCCTGCAGGTTGCGCGGCACATCGAGGCCACGGCTTCGCTGGTCGTGGTCACCAACGACACCTGCATCATGAATGAACTGCTGGGTCGCGAGAAGGTGCAGCTGGTATTCCTCGGCGGCACGCTGCGGCGCAAGAATCTGTCCTTCTACGGCACCCAGACCGAGCAGGCGCTGCAGGATCTGCATGTCGAGAAGCTGTTTTTGGCCGCCGACGGCCTCGATATCGAAAAAGGCGTCACCACGCATTTCGAGCCCGAGGCGCTGCTGAATCGAATGATGTGCCGGGCTGCCTCCGAGATCATCGTGGTCACCGATTCCTCCAAGTTCGGCCGAATCTGCCTGCACAGGATTCTCGAACCGCAGGGGGTCACGAAACTCGTGACCGATGCCGGCATTCCCGACTCCGCCCGCGAAGCGCTGACACGGATCGGTGTCGAGGTCATCATCGCATGAAGACTCTTCGCGAAATCATCGCGCAGCACAAAGCCGGGCGTTCAGCCGGAGTCTATTGCGCATGCTCCGCGCATCCGTTGGTGATCGAGGCCACGCTGAACCAGGTACGGCGGCGTTCGGGCCCGGTCCTCATAGAGGCCACCTCCAATCAGGTCAATCAGGACGGCGGCTACACCGGCATGCGCCCGGCGGATTTCTCCCGATTTGTGCTCACGATCGCTGCGCGGCTCGGCGTACCGAAGGACCAAGTCCTGCTCGGCGGGGATCACCTGGGGCCGAACTGCTGGCAGGAATTGCCCGCGGAGGCTGCGATGGCCAAGTCGGAGCAACTCATCGCCGACTACATCGCCGCCGGCTTTCGCAAGATGCATTTGGATTGTTCGATGCCCTGTGCGGGCGATCCTCCGGCATTGAGCGACGCGACGGTGGCTGCGCGCACGGTGCGCCTGTGCGCGGTGGCCGAGCAGTGGTGGCGGCGGGTCGGCGGAGAAGCGCCGGTCTATGTCATCGGCACCGAAGTGCCGGTGCCCGGAGGCGCACAGGAAGCGCTCACCGAATTGGCGTTGACCGAGGCCAAGGCCGCGGCGGCCACCATCGACGCGCATCGCAGCGCATTCCAGGCCGCGGGATTACACGATGCCTGGCCGCGCGTCATCGGCCTCGTGGTGCAACCGGGCGTCGAGTTCGACCACTACAAGGTCATCGATTTCCAAGCTGCGCGGGCTTGCGACCTGGCCGCCGTGGTCGAGGCGCAGCCTTATCTGGTCTACGAAGCTCATTCCACCGACTATCAGACTGCGGCCAATCTGCGCGCGATGGTGCAACGGCACTTTGCCATACTGAAAGTCGGCCCCGCGCTGACTTTCGCCATGCGCGAGGCGCTCTTTGCCCTGGATCAAATCGAGCGCGAGTGGCTCGGAACGGACCAGTCGTCGCGGCTGCGGGAGACCATTCACGAGGCCATGACGGCGACCCCTCGATTCTGGAACAAATATTATTTGTCCCGCGGCCGGCAGCTGGCGCTCGATCAACAGTACAGCCTGAGCGACCGCATCCGCTACTACTGGCCGATGCCCGCGGTCGAAGCAGCGGTGCACCGGCTGCTCGCGAACCTCGACGCGAACCCGCCGCCGCTCACTCTGTTGAGCCAATATCTGCCGCTGCAATACGAAGCGATACGGACCGGCGGGACGCCTCTGCGCGCTCGCGAGCTGGTGTTGCATGCCATTGAGCGGGTGTTGCGGCAGTATTCCGCGGCCTGCACCGACGAGGCGATATGACATGACGAGCACCCTTCAACTGGACGAAACCGCCTTGGCCAGGGCCGGCGGTCTTTGGACCGCGCGTGAGATCGCGCAGCAGCCGGGGAGCTGGCGGCGCACGCAGGAGCTGCTGCGACAGGACGCGCCGCTGATCGCCGGTTTTCTCACGCCCTTGTTGGCCCGGCCGGATCTGCGAATCATCCTCACGGGCGCGGGCAGTTCGGCCTTCATCGGCGAGTGCCTCGCACCGCTTCTGCTACAGCGGCTCGGCCGCCGGGTTGAGGCCATCGCGACCACGGATTTGCTGTCCGGGCCAAGCCAATATTTCCAGCGCGACGTGCCGACGCTGCTCGTTTCCTTCGGCCGCTCGGGCGGCAGTCCGGAAAGTGTTGCAGTGGTCGCTTTGGCCGAGCAAATGCTGCGCGAGTGTCATCAGCTGGTGTTCACCTGTAATGAACAGGGAGCCCTGTATCAACGCTGCCGCGGGCGGCCTGACAGCCTCGCCATTTTGCTGCCGGCCGAAACGCACGACCAAGGTTTTGCGATGACCTCCAGCTTCACGTCCATGATGCTCGCGGCCACGTTGGCGTTTCACCGCACCGACGATGGAGCCCCGGACGTGGCGCGCATTGCCCTGGCCGCGGAGGATCTGATCCATCGACACAATGCGACGCTTAAGGAACTGGCCGCGACGAGTTATTCGCGCGTCGTGTATCTGGGGAGCAACGGCTTCAAGGGACTGGCGCGCGAAGCCGCATTGAAATTGCTGGAACTGACCGACGGCCGGGTCATCGCCGCATTCGACTCACCGCTCGGGTTCCGCCACGGACCGAAGACTATCGTGACGCGGGACACGCTGCTGTTCGTGTTCGTCTCCAATGATCCCTACACGCGCCGCTACGATCTGGATTTGTTGGGCGAGCTGCGCTCGGACGCCCTGGCGGGCCGGGTCATTGCCATCACCGCCCAGGTTCACGATGCAGTCATTCAGGGCGAGTACTTGCACGTGCCGGAGCGTGCTGATGTGGGGGATGGGGATCTTCTTTATCCGTACATCGTGTGCGCTCAGCTGTATGCGTTTTACCGGTCGCTGTCATTGGGCAACAAACCCGATCAACCGAGCAATTCCGGTGCGGTGAATCGCGTGGTGCGCGGCGTGACCATCCATTCTCTGTGACGGGAGGGCCGCCGAATGTATCTCGGTGTTGATGGAGGCGGAACCAAGACGGCGCTGGTGCTCATCGACCGCGATGGCACAATCAGGGCGATTCACCAGGCGCCGGGCTCTTACTACCTCACGATTGGACTCGATGCGCTCGGCGCGTTGCTCGCCGATGCGGTCAAGGCCATTTTGGCCAAGGCGGGCCTGCGCGCCGATGATCTGGATTATGCGTTTTTCGGTCTGCCCGCCTATGGCGAAGATACGACTCTCGTCGGCGCGTTGAACCGGCTCCCCGAAAGATGCCTGCCCGCCGATACCTATTTATGCGGCAACGACATGGTATGCGGCTGGGCTGGCTCGCTGCTCTGCCGCGACGGCATCAACATCGTCGCAGGCACGGGCTCCATCTGCTACGGCGAACGAGGCAGCGCCACCGCTCGCAGCGGCGGCTGGGGTGAGCTGTTCAGCGACGAGGGTTCCGCCTACTGGATCGCCTGCCGCGGGCTGAATCTGTTCGCGCGTATGAGCGACGGCAGGGCCGCCCGAGGACCCTTGTACGAGATCGTCCGGCAACGCCTGAAGATCACCGAGGACCTTGATCTGTGCGGCCACGTCTATTCGCGGCTGGCAGGCGACCGCGCGCGCATCGCGCAATTATCCAAGTGGATCACGCAAGCCGCCCGGGAAGGCGATGCCCAGGCCATGGCCATCATCGGCGACGCGGCCCTCGAGCTCGCGCTCATGGTCGACGCGGCGCGACGCCAGCTGGGATTCGAAGCCGCAGAACCGGTCGCGGTCTCCTACTCGGGCGGCGTCTTCGACAACGTCGGCGCGATGTTGCTGGACCCCTTTACCGCATCACTGCAGGCACATCACCCCGGCTGCCGGGTTTGCGAGCCGGCGCTGCCGCCGGCGATCGGCGCCGCGCTGTACGCCGCGAAACGCCACGGCCAGCCCTTGTCGCGCGCGGCGATGGAGCGCCTGCGCGCGCAGAGCGGCGCGCTGCGGCGAGAGATTGAATCATGAACAGCGCGGCAATGCGCTGCGCATGGGCATGCGGTTTGTCGATACTCGCGGCTGCCCATGCCGGCGCCGCAGGCGTCGCCCCACGCTCGTTCACGCTCAATGATTTCGCGTCCGTGGAAAAGGTCGATGTCCACGTGCACATCAACTCCTCCGATTCGGCGTTGATCGATCAGGCCGCGCTCGATCACTTCCGTCTCCTGACGATCAACGTCGATTACCCTGATTTTCCGCCCCTCGCCGAGCAACTGCGGATCGCGCAGGTGCATGCCGCGAGCCACCCCACTCTGGTGGCGTATGCCGCCTCGTTCTCCGTGCAGGGCTGGGACGAGCCGGGCTGGCAGCAGCGCGTCATGCAACAGCTCGATGAGGCGTTCGCCGCCGGCGCGGTCGCGGTGAAGGTCTGGAAGAACATCGGCATGGACTTTCGAGATGCGAACGGGCGGCTGGTCATGATCGACGACCCGAAGTTCGACCCGCTGTTCGACTTCATTCGCGAGCGTCACCGGGTGTTGATTGGGCATCAAGGAGAGCCGCGCAACTGCTGGCTCGCCATCGCGGACATGAGCGTGAACAACGACAAGGAATATTTCCGCGAGCACCCCCAATACCATATGTTTCTGCATCCGGAACTGCCCTCCTACGAGCAGCAGATGGCGGCGCGCGATCGCATGTTGGCGCGAAACCCGCAATTGAAATTCATGGGCGCCCACATGGCGAGTCTCGAATGGAGTGTGGACGAATTGTCCGCCTTCCTCGAACGCCATCCCAACACCGTGGTCGATCTCGCCGCGCGCATGGGACAAGTGCAATTCCAATCCAACCATGATCGCGGCAAAGTGCGCCGGTTCTTCATTCGCCACCAGGATCGGTTGCTCTACGGCACCGACCTGACGCAGGAACAGGGCGGCAATCCTGCGGAGCTGCGCCGCGAGGCGCACGCGACCTGGCTGCGCGACTGGCGGTATCTGAACACCTCCCGGAGATTTCGCGTTCCCGAACTCGATGCGCCGGTGCGCGGCTTGAGCCTGCCCAAGAGCGTGGTTCGCAAGATCTACAGCGGCAACGCTGAGCGCTGGTTCGGCAATCCATGGAATCGCAGCGCTTCAAGACCTCCCGGCGACGAAACACAGGAATCGAAATGAATCAATGGCTGAAATCGTATTTGTGCATTGTTCTGGCCTCGGTTGTGCCGCTCTGCTGCAGCGTTGCATTGGCGGGTGAACAACCACACCCGACCTCGCGTGACGGGTCGCAGGTGCTCGGTTCGATACAGGGGATGACCTTGTCGGTGACCACCTATTCCGACGGGGCTTATTCCATCACGGCACCCGGCATTGCAGGTACGGTAGTTCGCTCCGACGTGGAGGCGGATGTGGACTCTCGGGTACTGCGTTCCACTGCGTACCCGCGACACACAATGGTGCAATCTGATTTTCGGGACGAATTTGGCACCGGATCGACCCTGACGGTCACTCACACGGGTCTTGCGGATACACCCGATCTCGTCTGTACGGTGCGGTTGTTTCGGGATCAATCCTGGGGGGAAATTTCGGTCGAGGTACGCAACACGACGGATCGAGAAATCTCCGTTCAGTCGATCCGCAGTCTTCACGCAACGGATGCTCCGGTCATCAATTTGAACGGACCGGCTTCCGCCTATCGCATCCTGTCGGACAGCTATAGCGAGGACAGACCCCAGCTCGCGATTCGTGACCTCGGACATGCTCCCAATGGCGTGCACCGCGCAGTCGGCAGCCAACTCCTATTCAATCGCCGCAGCGGCGAAAGCCTGTTTCTGGGCGCACTGACCTCCGATCGGTTGCTGACGATCTTTCATCTGCAAGAACAGGCCGCCGGCGACAATGCAACCATCCTCTCGTACGAAGCCGTCGCGACGGGAACCACCGAAATCATGAAACACGAGTCGCTCAGGGAATCGCCGGCGTCCGAACAGGTGAATCTGAGCCTGCACCTGAATTCCGGCGAGAGCCTTTCGTCCGAACGCCTGATGTTCGCCGTTGGCACGGACTACCACGCGCAGCTGGAGCAGTACGGGCGGGCCGTGGGGCTGCTGCACAAGGCCCGGGTAAACGCCGCGACACCCATCGGCTGGTGGAGTTGGACCGCTTACTACTTTGGGCTCAATCAGGGAACGGCCGCCACCAACGCATACTGGCTTGCCGGGAACCTGAAGCAAATGGGGTACACCTACTTTCAAATCGACGAAGGGTACCAATATGCGCGTGGTGAATACACGACCGCCGATGCAAATCTCTTTCCGCTCGGCATCCGGCACATTGCCGATCTGGTGCGTCACGCCGGCCTCACGTTCGGATTATGGACCGCTCCGTTCGAAGTATCGGAGCGTTCATGGGTATTTCAAAACCATAAGGAGTGGCTGCTTCATACCGGCGCCGGCCAGCTCATTCACATTGGTTACGTCACCGAGAAGCAGGATGCCCTCTATGTGCTCGACACGACCAATCCCGGCGCCGAGGACTACTTGAGGCAGACTTACAGCACGCTTTTCAACTGGGGTTTGCGCTTTCTCAAGATGGATTTCATGGATGATACGGCGGTCGAGGGATCCTACTATCGTCCCAACACGACGGCTCTCGAGGCTCAACGGATCGGTCTGAAAATAATCCGCAGCGCCGTCGGGGAAGGTGTGATGCTCGACAAGGACGGCAGCCCCATGCTGAACAGCGTTGGACTCGTGGATGCGGGCCGCATCTCTCAGGATACCGGACACAGCTTCGATGCCAGCAGAGACGCCGCCTCGGGTATTGCGGCCCGATATTATATGAATCGCAATTTCTTCATCGCCGATCCGGACGCGTTCACCGTCTCCACCCAGACCGTCGATGACCAATCCTGGCAGGGAAGGGCGCGCCCGCTCACCCTCGATGAGGCGAAGGTCTCCATAGCCCTGGCGGCCATTTCGGGAGGTATGTTCGAGATCGGAGACGATCTACCCACTCTGGGAACTTCTGCGGAACGATTGTCTCTGGTACGCAACGCCGACCTTATCGACATGGCCCGTCTCGGTCGTGCATCCACACCCGTCGATCTGATGACCTATGCACCGGCCGATATGCAGCCGAGCGTCTTTCTGCTGAAAGAAAACGAGCGCCAGTCGATTCTGACGATCTTCAACTGGACGGATGGGGAACGCACGCGTGCCGTCAATTTCGCGAGTCTTGGACTGAAGGAACCGGGCAAGTATCGAATACTGGATGCGTTCGCCGACCAAGGCTGCTGCAGCAGCGTTTCGGGCAACCTCAATCTGGTTCAGAAACCTCATTCGGTCCACATGCTCAAGCTGATCGACGATTCCGTCCCTGCCATACAACCTCCATTCGAGATACGGTCGGCGAGCAGCGCCAAGGCGGGAGAGAGCCTGCCCTTCAGGGCGGCCGGCAGCTCTCCCGAAGCGCCAGTGCTCAGGTGTCACTGGGACTTCGGTGATGGGACGAGCATGGATGGCATCGAGGTGCAGCACGCATTTACCCACTCGGGAAATTACCATGTGCGTGCGACCGTGACGGGTCTGGATGCGGTCACGAATCGCAGGACGCTCACGGTCTCAATTTCCGGCGAAGTCGCGACGCGATTCGAGCAAACGGAAAAGCGGCGCCCTGAGTGACATTGAGGCAGCATCAACGGGCGCCCGCCGCCTTGGGGAGCGTGCCCTCGCCGTACGCTGGATAGGATGGCGCGTCATGACAAGTGCGTGACGCAAATTGATCAGCCGGGGCCGCCGACAGTGACCATACTGGGGGACGAAATGCCGTGAACCGATGGCGCCTCGGCGCGGGAAATGACGGCCCCTCAACTCTTGCGGGAGAGCGACCTTGGATGAGCCACACACGCAAACCAGTCACGCGCGCCGCCCGAGCGGCCGCGATGCAAAGCGGGCTTCGCGTGCCGCCCGCGCCGCCTCCTCGATCCCCTATATCACGCGCAATATTCCCTACTACGAGGTCCTGAGCGAAGAAGGCCTGGCGCTGCTCGAGGCCAATGCGGACACCATTCTCGAGGAAATCGGCATCGATTTTCGCGACGACCCCGAGGCGCTCGAAATCTGGAAAGCCGCGGGCGCGGACGTCAAGGGCGAGCGGGTGCATTTCGCCCGCGGCATGTGCCGCTCGATCGTGCAGCGCTCGGCGCCGCGCACGTTCACCCAGCATGCCCGCAATCCCGCGCGCAGCGTCGTCGTCGGCGGCAAGAACACCGTATTCGCTCCGGCCTACGGATCGCCCTTCGTGCGCAATCTCGACGAAGGCCGCCGCTATGCGCGCATCGAGGATTTCCGCAACTTCGTCAAACTCGCCTATATGTCCAATTCGCTGCACCACTCGGGCGGCACGATCTGCGAACCGGTCGACCTGCCGGTCAACAAGCGGCACCTCGACATGGTGTACAGCCATCTGAAATACAGCGACAAGGCGTTCATGGGATCGGTGACCGCGCCGGAGCGCGCCGCCGATTCCATCGCGATGGCGAACATCGTGTTCGGCTCGGAACTGAACGATCCCGAGACCGGCCGGCCGAAGACGACGATCATCAATCTGATCAACGTCAATTCGCCGATGACCTACGATTCGACCATGCTCGGCGCCGCCAAGGTCTACGCGCGCGCCAATCAGGCGACGATCATCACTCCATTCATCCTGGCGGGCGCAATGTCGCCGGTCACCGTGGCGGGCACCGTCGCGCAGACCCTCGCCGAAGCGCTGGCGGGACTTGCGTTCGTGCAGTTGGTCAACCCGGGCGCGCCCGTGGTGCTCGGCAGTTTCGCCTCCTCGATCTCGATGCAATCCGGTGCGCCGACTTTTGGCACGCCGGAACCGGCGCTGGTGCTGTACTCGATGGCAGCGTTGGCGCGTCGCCTCGGAATCCCGTTTCGCTCCGGAGGCAGCCTTTGCGCCTCGAAGATCCCGGACGCACAGGCCGCCTTTGAATCGGCGAACACCCTGCTCCCCACCTGTCTTGCGGGCGTCAATTTCGTGCTGCACACCGCCGGCTGGCTCGAGGGCGGCCTGGCCATGGGCTACGAAAAGTTCGTGATGGATGCCGATCAGGCCGGCATGATGCACACGCTGCTCGCCGGGGTGGACCTGTCGCCAAACGGCCAGGCGCTCGATGCGATGCACGAAGTCGGACCCGGCAAACATTTCCTGGGCTGCGCCCACACGCAGGCCAATTTCGAGAATGCGTTCTACCGCTCGCCGCTCGCCGACAACAACAGCTACGAACAATGGGAAGCCGAGGGCGCAACCAACATGTCGAAGCGCGCGAACACCCTGTGGAAGAAAATGCTCGCCGAGTATGTTCCGCCGCCGATGGATCCCGCGCTGGACGAGGCGCTGCTCGATTACATGGCGAGACGCAAGGCCTCGTTTCCGGACTCGAACGTCTAGGAGCCTGAACACCCCTACCCCAAGCCTTCGCCGGACGGCGGGGTCGGCTGGCTGCCGACGCTCGACTTAGTCGAAGGCCACGAATCGGGCAATATCGGCAAGGATCCCATCGATCTGATCTGGGTGACGCTGAAGCAATGGCGCCGAATGGCAAAGCAGTGGCGCGGCCCGTCGCCCACCGCCCACCGCGGGCGCAATCATGCCGCCGATGTACCATAGGCACCCGCGGGTGCCTGCGGCCGCGGCTTCATCTTTCATAGGAGACTCATGGTGACCATTTCTCTTCGAATCGCATCGCTCCTGGTGGGCGGCTGTGTCATTGCGACCGCCTCGGGCATCGCCCTTGCCGACGACCATCCCGCCTACGTCTCCAAGCAGGACGTGGGCGGCGAGATCTTCAAGAGGCCCTCCACCAAACGC
>Ga0209048_10000837_pt1 | contig 32709 bp, 26 predicted proteins | sample FrelakmetCRP12CR_FD_187146 | JGI IMG/M metagenome (GOLD analysis project Ga0209048, IMG submission 187146) | Freshwater lake sediment microbial communities from the University of Notre Dame, USA, for methane emissions studies - CRP12 CR (SPAdes)... | ecosystem: Environmental > Aquatic >...
TACACCTACAAGATCGAATTCGATCCTGCGCGTCTCACGAATCCCGCGTTACGCACCCATTGACATAAACCATAGAATCTTTGGCGGAAGGAGCGTCATTACCGCTCCTGGCCGTGGTGCGACCGTCGACCGCGGGGTTTCCGCCTGGCGCCGCCGCTTGGTGCGAGCTTCCGAATGTCAGGACATTTCTCACCATGGCAGTTCCTTGCCGTCGAAATTGAAGAAGCGTCCACTTTCGGCCGGCGTCAGCGAGTCGAGAAGGCGCTGTTGGCCGGCGACGGACTTCTCCACTGAAACCGGCGCGCTCTCGCCGCCCATGCGCGTCTGCACCCAGCCCGGATGCAACGCCACCGCGATCACGCCGCGCGGCCTCAGATCGATGGAGATGCCCCTGGCGATCATGTTCAGCGCGCCCTTCGCGAGGCGATAGGCGTAATAGCCACCCGACGCGTTGTCGCCGACAGAGCCCATCAGGCTCGATTGAAATGCCATGAGCTTGCGCTGCGAGCGCGCGACATTGTCGGCCAGGGCCTCCGCCAGCTTCAGGGGTGCCAGCGCATTGATTCGGACGAGCTCAAGCACGTGGTCGACATCGACTGATCCGAACGACTGGCTCTTGCCACCGATGGCGCCGGCGTTAGCGAAGAGCAGATCGAGCGCCGTGTCGCCCAGAGCGGCTTTCAGCCGGACCGGCGCCTCGGGGTCGCTCGCTTCGTACGCCAGCACCTCGATCCGTCCGCGATGTTCGGCGGCCAGCGCCTCGAGGTCCCCGGCCTCCGCCGGCATGCGGGCGGTGGCGAAGACGCGGGCGCCACGCGCGGCGAAACGGCGGGCATGCTCGAGGCCGATGCCCCGGTTCGCGCCGGTGATCAAGACGGTCTTCATCCGCGCAGACTCGTTGGCCATCCCCAAGTACAGCGGATCGTGAATCCGTAGGCAGGAAACCCGGCTACTCCGCCAGCACCGGGTAATCGGTATATCCCTTCGGTCCGGGCGTGTAGAACGTGCTCATGTCCGGCGCGTTCACCGCTGCGCCGGATTTCCAACGCGCAACCAGATCCGGATTGGCGAGGAACAGCCGCCCGACGGCGACCAGATCGCATTTGCCCGCGGCCAGATTGCTTTCGGCGAGCGCGACGTTGTGGCCTCCGGAATAGATGAGTGTGCGCTTGAAAACGCTGCGGAAAGTCGCTTTCATCGTCTCGGGCACCGGCGGTGCACCCATCGGCGAGTGATCGACCAGGTGGACGTAAACCGGCCCAAAGGCGTTGAGCTCGCGCGCGAGATACGCGTAATCCGCTTCCATCGCGGGGTAGATGGGCATGTCGTTGAATACCCCGAACGGGGAAAGACGGATGCCGACCTTGTCCTTGCCGATGGCCCCGATCACCGCCTCGGTGACCTCGAGCACGAAGCGCGCGCGGTTCTCGATGGCGCCCCCGTAACGATCCGTGCGTCGATTCGAGGTCGGACGGACGAACTGCTCGAGCAGATAACCGTTCGCCCCGTGCAGCTCGATGCCGTCGAATCCCGCCGCCACGGCGTTCTTCGCCGCCTGGGCAAACTCCGCGATGGCGGTCTTGATGTCGACCTCGGTCATTGCCTCCGGCACCGCATTCGGCTTCAGCCCCTCGGCATCGGTGAACATCTCGCCCGCGGCCGCTACCGCCGACGGCCCCAATACGCGCGCACCCGGCGGCAGGTTGAGCGGATGCGCGATGCGCCCGCAATGCATCAACTGCATGAACATCTTCGCGCCCAGCGGGTGGACGGATTCGGTGACGAGCTTCCAACCTGCGATCTGCGCGTTGGAGAAGATACCGGGTATGCGGGGGTAGCCCAGTCCATTGGGCGACGGGGAGGTTCCTTCGGTGATGATCAGACCGGCAGAGGCGCGCTGCGCGTAATACTGCGCCATGAGCTCATTGGGGACATTGCCGATGGCACGATTGCGTGTCAGCGGTGCCATGACGAGGCGATTCTGCAGCGTGAGCGGCCCGAGCGTGGTCTTGGAAAACAGTAGCGACATGATTTCTCTTCCCTGGAACTGATCCAATGGCCTGGATTCTGCCACCGAAGGGTGATGGATCTGGAATGACGGCGTTCCGCGACTTGTCGGCGCGAAGGGCGCACCTGGCGGGACGACGCAACGCGCCGAACATTGGCGCGGCAGCGATGGTTGCTGCCGAAGTCCGCTCTGAAGAACGAATTGGCCTGTATTTTAGCCCATCGCGTAACGCTCGACGCTTACGCATCTGCACGATGATTGAGCGATCGATCAAGACACGCAGGATGCGGCTTGCCACGGCGGGTGGAAAGTACTTCCCTTGCCAAGAGCGCCTGCTTGTCCCACGCGCGGAAGCGCCGTGGTTCGGGCAGTCCTTCGGTGAGATCGCGTTGCTTCGATTGACCCCGCACGCCGCAGCCGAGTCGCGTACCATGAACGCGCCGCGCGCCAGGTTCCCGGGCCCGCGTTCCACTATCTGCCATGCGCCTCGATCACCTCCGATATCGGTTGCAGACCCTTGGCGCCAAGCCTTGTCACGAGCGGCGCGTGCTCCGCGCCTGGACGCAGTCGCTGCCGCTGGATAGCGGCCCGCGGCTTGCCGCCGATTTCCTTCCCCGGCAACTGCGCACGGCATTGCCTGCATTCGCGACCGAGCTGGCCGAAATTGCCCGGCTTCGGTCCAGGCATGCGGGCGCGGACGGCTCCCTGCGCTTACTGGTGGCGCTGTCCGACGGCCAGACCGTCGAGTCCGTTCTGCTGCCGCGCGATGGGCTCTGTGTCTCGACTCAGGTCGGCTGCGCCGTTGGCTGCGCCTTCTGCATGACCGGGCGCGATGGCTTGCAGCGCCAGCTCGGCAGCGCAGAAATTGTCGCGCAGGTCGCCGTCGCCCGTTCGCTGCGCCGCGTAAAGAAGGTCGTGTTCATGGGCATGGGCGAGCCGGCGCATAACCTGGAAAACGTCCTCGATGCGATCGACTTGCTGGGCAGCGAGGGCGCAATCGGCCACAAGGACCTGGTCGTCTCGACGGTCGGGGACCGGCGCGTGTTCCAGCGTCTGCCGCAGGGGCGTGTCAAGCCGGCCTTGGCCCTCTCGCTGCATTCGACCTCCGCCACGCGGCGCGCGCAGCTCATGCCCCATGCACCGCGGATCGACCCCGCCGAACTCGTGGAGCTGGCGGAGCACTATGCGCGTGCGACCCACTACCCGATCCAGTATCAATGGACATTGCTCGCGGGCATCAATGACGGTGACGCCGAGCTGGACGGCATCGTTCGGCTGCTCGCGGGGAAGTACGCCGTCATGAACTTCATTCCGTACAATGCCGTGGCGGGGCTGGCGTTCAATCGTCCGGCGCCGGCGCGGGCGGCAGCGATGACGCTCCATCTGAACGAGCGCGGCATTCTGACCAAGCTGCGGCAATCAGCCGGGCAGGATATCGACGGCGGCTGCGGGCAACTGCGGGCGCGCACGATCCGGCTGCGGCACTGACAACCAACGGCCACGAGGAGGGTCGGATGTCGCCGAACAAGAATTCGTCACCTGTCTGGTTCATCACCGGATGTTCAACGGGCCTCGGTCGCGCTTTGGCCGAGCGGGTGTTGCATGCGGGGCATCGCTGCGTCGTGACGGCTCGCGATGCGGCGCAGGTCGGGGACATCGTGGCGCCGTATCCGCAAACGTCGCTGGCTGTTACGCTCGACGTAACGAAGCATGCGCAGCGGGAACAGGCCGTGGCGCGCGCGGAGGCGGTGTTCGGCGGCATCGACGTGCTGGTCAACAACGCCGGCTACGGTTATCTCGCCGCGGTCGAGGAGGGCGAGGACAGCGAAGTGCGGGCGATGTTCGAGACGAACTTCTTCGGAATCGCCGCATTGCTGCGCCTCGTGCTGCCGCGCATGCGCGAACGCGGCAGCGGCCACGTCATCAACATCTCGTCGATCGGTGGGCTGCTCGGCAATCCCGGCGTGGGCTATTACAACGCGACGAAATTCGCGCTCGAAGGATTGACGGAGGCGCTGGCATTGGAGGTTGGCCCGCATGGCATTCGGGTCACGCTGATCGAGCCGGGACCTTTTCGCACCGATTGGGCGGGCCGGTCGCTCCGGGTCGTGAAGACGCCGATGGATGCCTACGCCGACACCTTCGGGGTTCGGCGCGCCCAGATGCTGGCAAACGCCGGCCGACAGGCGGGCGATCCCGTTCGCGCCGCCGACGCGATCATCAGGGTCGTCGAATCGTCCAACCCGCCACTGCATCTGCTGCTCGGCAGGAACGGACTCGAACGCGTCCGCGAGAAACTCGACAACCTGAAGCGATCGATCGACGAATGGGAAGACGTCACGCTGTCGGCCGACTTTCCCGCGCGGTAGATCGGGTCTGCCCGCGCTTCTTGCGCCGAATGTCCTCGGGCAGAACCTGGCGGATCAGTCCGGCGCAGGTTTCCGGCGACATGTAGCGCGGGACCGGATAGTTCGTATCGGCCTCCCAGCACGCGGCCTTGGCCAGGGCCGGGATGTCCGCCTCGCGCAGCGCGTCGAGATGCGTTGGAATCCCGAGGTCCCGGTTCAATGCCACGACCGAGTCCAGGAACTTCTTCGCCAGGACCGCCGACCGCTCGCCTTCCTTTCCGACCTTGGCGCGGACCGCCAGGACCGCGAGCTTCTTGGTGATAGCAGGGCTCAGGAACTTGAGAACGTGAGGCAACATGACCGCGTTTGCAAGGCCATGGGGCGTATGGTATTTGCCACCCAACTGGTGCGCGATGGCGTGGACGTAGCCGACATTGGCCCGCGTGAACGCCAAACCTGCGTAGGTCGCAGCCAGCGCCATCTGCTCGCGCGCCGCGAGATTCTTGCCGTTTCTGTACGCGACGCGCAGGTTGCCGTAGATCATGCCGACGGCCGCGAGCGCCATGCGATCCGTGTAGCTCGTCGACCACTGGCCGATGAACGCTTCGACCGCGTGGGTCAGGGCATCCATGCCGGTTGCCGCCGTGACATGGCGCGGCAGGCGGATCATCAACGAAGGATCGAGCGCCGCCATGGCCGGCACGAGGCGCGTGTCGGCGATGACCAGCTTCTTGTGGGTTTCCGGGTCCGAAATGACCGCGGCCACGGTCACCTCGGACCCGGTGCCCGCGGTGGTCGGTACCGCGTAGATCGGTGCGGGCGCGTGCAGACCCTTGAAGTACCCGACGAGCTTTCGCGGATGTTTCTTGTTGGCAACCGCGAGCGCAATGGTCTTCGCGGCGTCCATCGGGGAGCCGCCGCCGAACGCCACGATGGCATCGCAGCCCTGCTTCTCGTAGAACGCCATGCCTCTTTCGATCACCGGGATCGGCGCATCCGGCGTGATCGCGTCGAAGACGACATGCGCGGTGCCGCCCTCGGACAAGGCCTTCGTCAGCGCATTCGGCAGGCCCATTTCGGAAACGACACGATCGGTCACGATCAGGATCTTCCTGTAGCCGAAGCCGCAGAGCGCCTGCCCCAGCCGTCGGCTCGCCCCCGGCCCGACCAGAAGCATCGGCTGCGGGATCGGCAACAGCCCGGTCACGACGCCCGCCGCGCGCATCGCCGTCGACAGCCCGACGGAGCGCACCACATCCCCCACAATGCTCGGCATCTCGATCATCTCGGTTCTCGCGTTCTCGACTTTGGAATGGTTAGCTTGCACCAAACCCGCTTGCCGGACCAGCGTTTTTCCGAGCGAATTGGTCGACTAAGTTATCCCAGATCAATTCGAAGCGGCGCACTCGCCGGGGTCTCGCCGTACAATTTCAATCGATGGCCCCAGGCGTTGCGAGCGGTCGTTGGCGTCTGGCGCGGGACTCCGCGCATCGTGTGAACCGTGGGCGCTTCGACGGGCCGTCCTGTGTTGTCGACGGGGTCTTGGCCTTTCCGTGGAGATGGCATGAAAAGAGTGATCGGTGTCAGCCTGGGCGCGGGCGATCAGGACTTCGAATTCAGTGCCCGGTTCCTGGGGCAGAAACTCAATGTCCGGCGTCTGGGCACCAACGGCAGCACGGCGAAAGCGGTGAAACTGCTGAAGCAGTGGGAACAACAGGCCGACGCCATCGGGCTCGGTGTAGTGAAGGACAGCTACGCGGTCGGTTCGCGGCGCTACGTCGAAAAGGACAGCACGCGGATGAAGAGCGCGGTGACGCGCATTCCCGTCACGACCGGGGGGCGGCTGAACGACATCCTCCAGGAATGGGCGCTGCGCCACGTCCAGGTCAAGCTGGGCGACTACTTCAACAATGCCAGGGTCCTGTTCTTTTCGGGGATGACCAATTACAAGCTGGCGTTGGCGATTTCGGAGTACACGCAGAATCTCGAGTTTGCCGATGCCCTCCTGCAACTCGGCGTGCCCAAGATGCTGACCTCGCTGGACAATCTGGAGCTCTACACCAGCGGCGCGCATTACGTGCAGGACTGGACGCCGACCCGCCTGATGTCTTCGGCCCCGGTCAAGGCATGGACGAGGTTCGTACTGCGGCAGGCGATGCGCGACGCGACCGTCATCGTCGCGCCGGTGCACGAACTGGATGCCTTCGGTGCCGAAGAACTGGGTGGCAAGACCATCATCACGTCGACCGTCAACGACGGGCGCATTGCGCAATTCAAGAAGAAGGGCGTCAACATGGTGGTCGACGGCGCTCCCGCGCTGTTCGACCATGTGCTGAGCCCCAGTCTCCTGGATGCGATGATCATCGCCGCCACCGAAAAGGCCCCCGACGACATCCTCGAGGACGACTATCTGGAGATCATCACCAACCTCCAGCTGGAGCCGCGCGTCATCTATCCCAACGGCTTCAAGCGCATCAACCGCTTCGCGTTCGTCATCCATCCGCTGTCGCAGGAATATTTCAAGAACGTGAAGCCCATCGAGTTGCTCTCCCAGGTGTCGCCGCCCGTCTTCATGGACACGCTGGAGAAGGTGATGGCCTACGCGCCGCCCTTCGTCTATTCGAAGGTCACGGGCATCAAGTCGCCCACCGGGGTCGAAGCCGAAGGCTGGCTGATTTCCGTGGGCGGAACACCCAACGAAATCATGAGCCACAGCCCGGAGTTCACCTACCGCCGCCTGCTGGATGCCGCCGGAATCGCGAAGAGCCTGGGAGCGCAGATCATGGGCTTGGGTGCATTCACCAAGGTGGTCGGCGACGCCGGACTCACCGTGTCGAAGCGCGCCCCTCTGCCGATCACCACGGGCAACAGCTACAGCGCATCCGGGGCGCTGTGGGCCGCGCACGATGCCGTGCTGCGCCTCGGTCTGGTGCCCGCGCCGACGCGGGGGCAGAAGGTGCACTTCAAGGCGATGGTGGTGGGCGCCACCGGGGCCATCGGCTCGGTCTGCGCGCGGTTGCTGGCGATGGTCGCCGAAGAGGTCTACCTGGTTTCCCCCGAAACCGCCAAGCTGCTTTCGCTCAAGGAGTCGATCCGGAAGGAGACTCCCGACGCGAAGCTGTTCCTGTCTTCTCGCGCCGACAAGGACATCGCCGACATGGACATGATCGTCACGGCGACGTCGGGAGCAGGCAAGAAGGTTCTCGACATCATGAACGTAAAGCCCGGGTGCGTGATCACCGACGTGGCTCGTCCGCTCGATCTGCCGCCCAGCGAAGTTGCCAAGCGTCCCGATGTGCTCGTGATCGAGTCCGGAGAGATCCTGCTGCCCGGACACGTGTCGATGAAGAACATCGGGCTGCCCAAGAACGTGGCCTATGCGTGCCTGGCCGAAACCATCGTCCTCGCGCTGGAAGGGCGATTCGACAACTTCACCGTTGGCCGCAACATCGAATGGGAGAAGGTGCGGGAAATCTACCGCCTCGGCCGGAAGCACGGCATGAAGCTCGCCGCCATTTCCGGGGTCAACGGGCCGTTCTCCGATGCCGACATTCGCCGGGTGCGCAAGCTGGCACTCGAAGCGCGCGTCCAGAACGCAATGCGCGAGGAGAAGGCACGGCTCGCCAAGAAGCGAACCGCTGTCCGGCGCAGAAAGGCCGGGAAGGCCGTCGCGAAGGCCTGACGCGACCGGTCGAGCCGGCACGCGTCGGCAATTCTTGTCCGGCGTCGGCTCGACGTATCCGGAACGTCGAACGGACGCCGTCTGCTCACAACCCTTGCAGGGACTCGCGCGGCGTCAATTGCCCTTCAGCTGCGCGCGGATTTCGCCGCCGGGATTCTTGGCGCTGTGCACGTTGATGTAGAGGTTCCCCGCCTTGTAGGCCGCGTACTGGGCGTCCGTCAGCTTCGCGCCTGCCGGGGCATCGAACATGTTGTCGCCGGTCTTGTTGAACGGGACGATGACCGGCCCGTTGGCGCCCGCCGGCGCTTCGTGGATGTGCGCCGCCGTCGCGGTCATACCCGACACCATGATGTGGGCACTCACCGAGCGGTCCTCCTTGATCGTCACGGTTCCCGAGCCGGACGCCGACGTGGCAACCGGCGGTACTTCATTGGTTCCGGACAGCGTGACCTGCTGGCCGTACATCGTTTCCATCGACTGACAGCCGGCGAGCATTCCAACCGCGCCCGCGAGCGCCATCGCGGCGACCCAACCGCTCCTGCTCGATATCGTGTTCATGATTTTTCTCCAGTCAAGGAATTGCAGCCCGTGGCACCACGACGCCTCGCATCGTGGCGGGTCGCTACGATAGCACTTCGCGATGTCCGTGGACACATCGTTTGGGGAGGGCGCGGCCGGCCGCGGCATCTGAACGGCACTGCTACCGGGTCGCAGCGGGCGGCGGCATCGGCGCATCAACCCACTTTGACGCGCAGCATCATCCCTCCGTCCTCGTGCTCGAGGTTGTGGCAGTGGAAGAGGTAGATCTGCTCGCCGGCGAACGGATGCCGAAAATCGATCGCGATGCGCACCGACTCACCGGGCCAGACAAGGACGGTGTCCTTCCAGCCGATGTCCGTCGCTATTCGGCCACGCTGATCGACCACGAGCGACGCGAGCTGGTCCGGGCTCGTCTCCCGCTCGAGCACGCGGAACTGGAAGCCGTGCAGATGCATCGCGTGCGGCATGCTCGTGTGGTAGTTGCGTATCAGCCACGTCTCCATCGCGGCCCGGGCGACGATGATCGGTGTCGCATCCATGTCATAGACGCGATCGTTGATCCGCCAGCGTCCCTTCGCGAACCCGAGGCGCAACGGCCGCTCGTCGGCACCGGGTGCGGGAAGGGCCGCCGGAGCGGACAGACGCGACGGGACCGGCGGGGACGTGCTTCCACGTTCGCGGATGCGGAACTGAAGCATCGCGAAGGCGCTGCCGTCGCTGCCACTTGCCGCCACTGCGTCGGTTCCTGGGACCCCGCCATGGGCATGCGTGCCCGGAGCGGCCGGTTCGCCGCTTCTTCGCGGCTGCGATGCACCATGCATCGGATCGAACGCGCGACTTTCGAGCAGGACGAAACCGCCGTTCGCGATGCCCGAGAAATCGGCCAGGATGTCGATGCGCTCGGCTGGCGCGACGAAGGTCTCCTCGACACGTATCCCCCGCTCGAGCAATCCGCCGTCGGTGCCGATGAGGTGGAAGGGCAGTGGCGAGCCATCGTCGCGCCGCAGCGCGAGGCGGTAGATGCGGGCGTTCGAGGCGTTGAGCACCCGAAAGCGGTAGCGGCGCGCCGTGACCTCGAGAAATGCGCGGGAGGTGAAATTGACGAGCGCCTCGTCGCCATACCAGCCGTGGAGAAGATCGTCGTCACTCGGCGCGTACCGGCCGGGCATGGCCGCGCGCCGATCGTGCAGAACCAGCGGAATTTCGGTCTCGCCCGGCACGAGCGCGAGTGCGCGACGCAGCGCGACTTCCTCGTCGTCCTCCACGGCGAGAAGTCCGAACAGCCCGCGATAAGCCTGGGAGGCGGTCGCGCCGTGCGGATGCGGGTGATACCAGTAGAGCCCGGCGCGATTGCGGACGGTGAAGTCGTAGTCGAAGCTCCGGCCCGGATCGATCAGGCTCTCGCCGTTGCCGTCGTTGGCCGTGTCGACCGTGAGGCCGTGCCAGTGTGCCACGGTCGGCGTGTCGAGGCCGTTCTCGAGTTTCAGGCGAACGCGTGCGCCGCTCGAGACGACGAACGAGGGATCGAGGTAATCGTGCCCGTCGATGCGCGCGGCGAAGGCGAGCATGCCGTCACGACCACGCGGCGCGGCGCGCAGCAGGACGGGGCGGTCGCCTATGGGTAGGCGGCCCATCAATCCGTCGGTGCGTGGTACCAGCAGAGGCGTATCGAAGCGCGATGGCGTCCTGCAGAGATCGGCGTCGGCGCCGCGGCCACTTGCGCTCTCCGCGACGATTCGCGCGGGTGCGAACGCGCCCAACGTGCCGGCCCCCAGCACTCCGAGGTGTCGGAGCAGCCGTCGGCGAGCCGGGGACGCGATGTTCATCGTGGATTAGGGTGGAATACGCGCAGCGGCGACTCTAGCGACTTCCGTTCGCGCGGTCGAGCCTGTACTGAAGCCCGATCCATGCGCCAATCGGCGCTGCCGGCGAGCGGAACGGTTCGGGTCCGGCGAGGCCGGCGTCGAAAGCGCCGCCGGGCCCGCGGAAGTAATTGGCGCCGAGAATGCCGAAATTCTGATAGCTGCGATTGAAGAGATTGTCGATGCGGGCGAACAGCTGCCACTCCCGGGTGACCTGCCAGCTCGCATCGACGGTCACGACGGCGAAGCCTCCCACCTTGCCGCCCGGATCGGCGTTGTTCTCGTTGCCGCGCGCGTACTGCGAGCTGACGGCGAGCACGGTGGCCCCGATTGCAAACGGTCCCTGTGCCCAATCACCGCGTACACGTAGCGTGTGGCGCGGCATCAGCGGCATCGTATTGCCCGGCTCGACATCGATGTCGCCGTTCCCATTTGCGGTAACGTTGTTCGGGCTGCTTTCCACGAAGGCCGACTGGAACGTTGCCGCGAGCAGGCTGTAGCGCGCGACCAGCCGGAACGGAGCGAAATCGGCGCCGCCGGTCAGTTCGAGACCTTGTCGGCGGGTATTGCCGACGTTCTGGAAATAGCCGGCGTTGACCGCGCCCCGTCCGGCGCTAACGAACTGGATGTCGTCGTTGAGATCGGTCCGGTACAGCGCTGCGCGGTAGTAGCCGGCGGCGCCCACGTTGCCGCGAATGCCCACTTCATACGTCGTCGCGCGGACGGGCTGGAGTGGCGGGTCGGCAACGAAGATGTTGGGCAGCGTGCACGGCGCGTCAGGGTCGGCGCAGGTGAGCTCGACCGGAGACGGGACGCGCATGCCCTGGCTCACGCCTCCGAAGACATTCACCCGGTCGCTTCCGGTCCACGTCGCGCCGGCGGCGGGATTGAACCGACGGAAGGTATTGGTGCCGTCGATCGCCGGTGAATCGCCGGTGCGGTCCTGCGTCTTGATCCGCGCCGCGTTGTACCGACCCGAGAGCACGAGGGTCCATTGCCGATCGAGCGCGATCGTGTCGGCAACATAGACGCCGGCGTAACGGTTCGTGGACGTGACCGCCGTGTCCGGCACATAGGCGCCGACGCCAACCGTTTCGCGGTCGCCGATGAACGTCGCGGGCTGTGCGCTTTGCGTGAAGTCCGTGCTGCCGGCGTCGAATGCGGCGCCGACGACGATCTGGTGGCGAGTGGTTCCCCATGCACGCTGGAACGAGGCCTGCATTGACGCGCCCCACGCCCGGGTGTTCGCTTCGGACAGGACATTGAACGCTTCGTATGGATCGCCTGGCGGAGCGTAGTCACCGTTGACGTTGCTGTTGGTGCCGCGGGTCCTGAGCTGACGGTAGTAGGCGTTGGCGGCGACGATCGTCGCCGAATCGTAGGTGTGTCGCCAGTTGCCATTGAGAAACCCGAGCCTGTTTTCGGTGGTGTCGGGCCAGGTGTAGGCCTGCTTCGGGTTCGTGAGCATCGAGACGGGCAGTGCCTGAGTCCCTTCGAGGCGATTGTCGGCGAGCGTGGCGCCGACGCTCACATCGTCGTTCTCGGTCCTGAGATCCGCGCGGGCATAGAGACGCCGGATCTGCGTCGACGAATGGTCACGCCAGCCGCTCTCGTCGATGCCTTCGAACGCCGCGAACGCTCCCAGCGAACCGTTGTTGCCGCCGGCGTCAGCGGAAATCTCGGTGCGTCCGAATGACCCGGCGGAGACTTCGGCGCCGGCCCCCTGGAAGCGGAAGCCGTCCTTCATGTTGATCGTGAGCGCCCCGCCCAGCGTGTTCAGGCCGAAGATCGGATTGGAGCCGGGAAGGAGCTGCATCGACGCGACGGCGTTCTTCGGCAGGAGGTCCCAGTAGACGACATCGGCGAATGCCTCGTTGATCCGCACGCCATCCTGGAAGACCGACAGCCCCTGCGGGGTGCCGAGCAGCGACGACGCGGTGAAGCCGCGGAAGCTCACGTCGGGCTGGAACGCGTTCCCCGTCGGCGAGTCGAGGGAGACGCTGTTGGCATTGAGGTTGAGGAATTCCGCGACGCCGCCCGTGCGTTGTCGCGAGAGGTCGCTGGCGCCGAACGTCTGCACGTTCGAAGGCACCTGCTCGAGCGGCGTGGCGAGCCCCGGCAACGGCGCCGTGCCAACGACCTCGACGCTGGGGAGCGGAATCACGGGCGGCGATTGCGCCGCGGCGCCACTGCTCGCCGCGGCCGCGAGCGCCAGAATCGCGCGTCGCATCGCCCTCTCGTCAGCGGATTGCGATGCCCCACGGCAAGTTGCCGACGGGGATCTCCGCGATCATCTTGTTCGTCTCGGTATCGATGACCGCGACCGCGTTCGAGCGGCCGCAGGCGACGTAGAGCTTCCTCCCGTCGGGGGTGAGCGCCATGTTCCAGGGCCGCTTGCCGACCGGGATCTTCGCGACGATGGCATTCGATGCGGTGTCAATGACCTGCACCGTGCCCTCGCCGCCGGACGTGACGTAGACGCGCTTGCCGTCGGGGTGCACGACGATGCCGTTCGAGCGCTTGCCGGCCTTGATCTGCGCGATCACGTCGTGTGTCTTCGTGTCGAAGACATTCACGGTATCGGCGTTCTCCGCCGCCACGTAAGCGCGGCTGCCGTCGGGCAGGAAGCCGATGCCGCGCGGGCGGTCGCCGACCTTGACCGACTTCACCACTTCACCTTTGACGACGTCGACGATGTCGACCGAATCCGCTTCCTCGGCGCTCACATAGAGCCACTTTCCGTCGGGGCTCCATACCGCGTGCTCGGGATTCTTGCCGCGCATCTTGAGCGTGCGCGCGACTTTGAGCGCTGCCGTGTCGACGATCACGACCAGGTCGTTCTCCTCGACCGCCGCAGCGATCCATTTGCCGTCGGGCGAAAGGTAGATCGCCTCGGGAGAATCGCCGAGAGCGACACGGCCGATCTCCGCTCGCTTCGCGGTGTCGACAACCACGAGCGCGTTTGCGGTCTGGTCGGACAGGTACAGGCGCGTGCCGTCCGCCGACAGCGCGATGCCACGCGGCTTGTCGCCGAACTTGAGCGTCGCGACGACCTTGTCGGTGGCGACGTCGATCACCGAGACGGAGCCGGAACCTTCGTTGGACGCATAGGCCAACGGCGCAGCCACGGCGGCGGAAGCGCCGAATACTCCTGCGGCAAACACCATGGCAGCGAGGAGGCGACAGGGGCTCATGTTGGTTTTCGAGGGCGCCGATTTCGGCGCAGAACGCTTTGCGGCTGGAAGGGGGTCATTTATCCTACACGACTCGCGCGGCCCTCCGCCGGCGCGATCATACCGGAATCGCCGTCCGATGCGCCCGTCCTTCTTGCCTGCTCGTCCCCGCACGCTTTGCCGCTGCGCCGCCGTCCCGCTCGGCGCAGGCCTCGCGTTCGGTGCGTCGATGACGCTCCAGGCGCAGGTCCCGCCGCTGGTGCAACTCGATCCCGTCGTCGTCACGGCGACCCGCAGCGCGGAGCGCGCGTTCGACCTTCCGCTGGCGATCGACACGGTCGAGAAGGATCAGATCCAGCGCGGGCAGCTCGAGGTCAACCTGTCGGAATCGCTGGCGCGCGTTCCAGGGATGTCGATCCAGAACCGCTGGAACTACGCGCAGGATCTGCAGCTCTCGATCCGCGGATTCGGCGCGCGCGCGAACTTCGGCGTCCGCGGCGTGCGCCTCTACCAGGATTACATTCCGGCGACGATGCCCGACGGACAGGGCCAGACCGGCAGCTTCAGTCTCGTGTCGGCGAAGCGGATCGAGGTGCTGCGCGGGCCGTTTTCGTCGCTGTACGGGAACGCGTCCGGGGGTGTCATCTCGGTGTTCACCGAAGACGGTCCAGCGACGCCGACCGCGGGTGCGCAGCTGAACGGCGGCAGTTATGCGACGTGGAACGCGGTCGCGAAGCTGGAAGGGCAGGCCGACGCCGTCAATTACGTGCTCGCCGGCAACTATTTCACGACCGACGGTTATCGCGACCACAGCCAGGCGTCGCGCCAGCTCGGCAACATGCGGCTCAAGGTCTCCGCGTCGCCCGACACGACGATCACCGTCCTTGCCAATGTGCTCAATCAGCCCGACGCCCAGGACCCGCTCGGCCTCACGCGTGCGCAGTGGGAAGCCAATCCGCGGCAGGCCGATCCCGCGGCGACACTGTTCGACACGCGCAAGAGCGTCGACCAGAAGCAGGTGGGGGCGACCGTCGAGCAACGGATTTCCGCCGACACGGACGTTCGTGTGACCGGCTACGGCGGCACGCGGCAAGTGCGCCAGTTTCTCGCGCTCCCGGGCACCGGCCCGACGTCATCCGGAGGCGTCACCGACCTCGACCGCAACTTCGGCGGCGTCGACGGAAGATTGACGGCGCGCTTCAATATCGCGGGTCGTCCCGGCGCGATCACGTTTGGCGCAAACTACGAGTCGCAGCGCGAGCAGCGACGCGGCTACGTCAACAATTCCGGCGTGGCGGGCGATCTGCGCCGCGACGAGACGGATTCCGTGGCCAACACGGACGGCTACGTGCAGCTGGAGTACGCGCCGGCGGACGCGTTTTCCGTGCTCGCCGGCTGGCGCTACAGCGATGTTCGATTCGAGACGGCCGATCACTACGTGACCAGCACGAACCCCGACGACAGCGGCCGGCGCAATTACAGCCACGGCAGCCCCGTGGTCGGCCTGATGTGGCACGCCACGGAGAGCATCAACGTGTACGCGAACTACGGACAGGGATTCGAGACACCGGCGTTCGCCGAGCTCGCCTATCGTCCCGTCGGGTCGGGCCTCAATCTGGCGCTGCAACCTTCGGTCAGCGACTCGGCCGAGATCGGGTTGAAGGCGCTCGTCGCAAACGGCCAGCGGCTCAACCTCGCGGCGTTCAACATCGAGACCGCCGACGAGATCGTGGTGAACACCGCCGTCGGTGGTCGGACGACCTACAAGAACGCGGCCAAGACACGGCGCAAGGGGATCGAAGCCGGCTGGGAGGGGAACCTGGGCGCCGGCTTCGTCGGATATGCGTCCTACACCGTCCTGTCGGCAAAGTTCACCGCCGAGGCGACCACCGGCGTACCGCCGCAGATCGTTCCGGCAGGCGCGCGGCTGCCCGGCGTGCCCGGATCGAGCGCGTACGGGGAGCTGTCGTGGTCGTACCCGCAGGCGGCGGGCCTCGCCGCGGCGGTCGAGGTCCAGTATGCGGGAAAGGTCTACGTCAACGATCGCAATACCGACGCGGCGCCGGCGTGGACAATTGCCAGCGTGCGCGTCGGCTTCGAGCAGCGCGCCGGTCCGTGGGTGCTGCGCGAATTCGCCCGCCTCAACAATCTTGCGAACATCAACTATGTCGGAACGGTGATCGTCGGCGACACCAACGGCCGCTATTTCGAGCCGTCGGCGACGCGGAACTTGGTGATCGGGGTCAGTGCCTATGCGGCATTCTGACGTACCGCGGCAATACACACGCACGGCGATCGTTCTGCACTGGCTGATCGCGATCCTCGTGATCGGGCAGTTCGCCTGGGGCTGGTGGATGCAGGACATCCCGAAGCAGCCGGTGGGGCCGCGCGTCGATGCGTTCAACCTGCACAAGTCGGCCGGCATGGTCCTGCTCGCGCTGATGGCGCTGCGCCTCCTGTGGCGGATTGGTCATCCGCCACCGCCGCTGCCACCGATGCCGTCGTGGCAGGCCGGGCTTGCCCGGGCGACGCATGTCCTGCTGTACGCGGCGCTGCTGGTTCAGCCGCTACTTGGCTATCTCGGCTCGGAGGTCAGTGGCTACCCCGTCAAGGTTTTCGGAATGACGCTGCCCAGCTGGGCGGGCAAGCATGTCGCGCTCAAGGATTTCCTGAGCGTCGCCCATCTCGCCAACAGCTGGTTGATCGCGACGCTCGTCGTGTTGCACGTCGCGGGCGCGCTGAAGCACGCGCTGGTCGACCGCGACGGGCTTCTCGCGCGTATGGGGCTCGGCCGCGCATAGGACTCCCGGTGCCAGGCGCACCGATACACAGCACGTGGCGGGTCAGTGCCCGCCCGGCCGCCCAAAGGGCACTGTGCGCGGCCTCCGCGGGGTTGTGCCGGATGCGTTGCGTCGTGGGGTCGGCCGCCGCCCGTGCTCGCAGACGCGCCCTTCGGGCCTTGGCTTCGCCGTGCTCGCGCGGGCGTCTCCCGGGGGCAGCGAACGCTGTGAGCGTGGGGGTCGTTCATCAGGCGTTTTCCAGCACCGCGACGACCTCGGTGTGTTTGCCCTCGCGCGCGATGTCCAGTGCGGTCATGCCGCGGTTGTCCTTGAGGCCCGGCTTGGCACCCGCCGCGAGCAGCGCCTTGACCGTCGCGAGCTTGCCATTGCCAGCGGCCCACATGAGTGCGGTCAGGTCGTTCTGGTAGACCGCGTTCGGGTCGACACCCCGGGCGAGGAACAGCAGTACGATGTCGGTACGGCCTTCGCCCGCCGCGTAGGTCATGGCGTTCTTGTTGAGGCGGTCGATCGCGTTGATGTTCGCGCCGCGGGCGAGCAGCAGTTCGACCATGTCCTTCTGCCCGCCATAGGCCGCCGCCATCAGCGGCGTGACGCCGTTCACGGCGGCGAGGTTCACGTCCGTGCCGGCGTCCAGCATGGTCCGGGCCATGGTCACGTCGTTGCGCTTGAGCGCGATCAAGAGCGCCGTCTCGCCCAGGCGGTTCCGCGAATTGGCGGCGGCGCCGGCCTTCAAGGCACGGTCAAGCCCGGGAGCGTCGTTGTTGCGCGCCGCGAGAAGGAGCCGCGCGTTGACCGAGAGGTCCTGCTCCGCGGCATCCGCCGTGGCGGTCAGCGCGGTCAGCACCAAGACCGCCGCGAGCGCAAAGGATTGCCTGATTCCCATCGCCATTTCCCCGTGAAGTCGATTGCCCGGCTGTTGCGGCGCAGCATCGGAGTCCGATTGCGCACGCAATGCAATTGGACTATAACGCACGTTGCGCCGAAGCGGCCTGACCTCTTGGCCAGTCCCGTTGGCCCGCGTTCCGGCCAAACACAATCGAAACAGGGGAGAGACAACGCATGAATCACACGAAGACCGTCTTGGGGATCGTCTCCGCCATGGGGATCGCGCTGGCCATGGCCGGCGTGTTGAGTGCCCAGGAAATCCAGGGCGGTGCAACGACGAGTTCGAAGGCGATGAGCTCGAACCCGTCGGTTTCGCAGGCCGCGCTCGACGCGGCCGCGACTGACGCGAAGAACTGGATCCACTCCAACGGCAGCTACGACCAGACCCGCTACTACCCCGGTAGCCAGCTCAATGCCGGCAATGTCGGCAAATTGAAGCCTGCGTTCGTCTTCCAGACGGCGGTTCTGGAGTCGATGGAAACGGCGCCGATCGTGGTCGACGGCGTGATGTTCCTGACCACGTCGTTCAACCATGTCTACGCCATCGACGCGACGACCGGCGAGGAATACTGGCACTACAAGCACAAGCTCGGCCCGATCGTCACGGTCTGCTGCGGCAACAACAACCGCGGCGTCGCGATCGAGGGCGGCCGGCTGTTCATGGGCACGATCGACGCCAAGCTCGTCGCGCTCGACGCCAAGACCGGCAAGCTCCTCTGGGAAAAGCAGATCGCGGATCCGGAGAAGGGCTATTCCGAGACCATGGCGCCCGCCGTCGTCGACGGCAAGGTGCTGATCGGCACGAACGGCGGCGAATACGGCGTCCGCGGATTCGTGAAGGCGTTCAGCGCCGCGGACGGCAATCTGCTGTGGACGTTCTACACGATCCCCGAAAAGGGTCATGAAGGCGTGTGGGCGGTCAACGACGCGACCGGCCGCGACATGCACCGCGACATCGCGGCGGAGAAGAAGATGCTGACCGACAAGGGCAGCGACTTTTACCAGACGCTCGGCGGCGGCGTGTGGATGACGCCGGCGATCGACAAGAAGACGCGCACCGTGTTCTTCGTCGTCGGCAACCCGTCGCCGGACCTCTTTGGCGCGATCCGTCCCGGGGACAACCTGTACACCGACTCGATGGTTGCCATCGACCTCGACAAGGGCACGTACAAGTGGCACTACCAGTACATCGCACACGACGTGTGGGACCTGGACGCCGTGAGCCCGCCGATCCTGACGCAGGCGAAGGACAAGGACGGCAAGATGGTCGACGTCGTCATCCATGGCGGCAAGACCGGCCATATCTATGTCCATGAGCGCAACACCGGAAAGCTGATCCGGTTCTCCGACGCGATGATCCCGCAGGAAAACATGTGGGTGCTGCCGACCAAGACCGGCGCGCGGATGCTTCCGGGCGCCAACGGCGGCGTCGAGTGGTCGCCGATGGCGGTCAACCCGAAAACGCGGATGGCCTACGCGGCAAATCTGCACCAGCCGATGACCTACCACGTCGAGGAATCGCCGTACCCGGGTGGCAAGCTGTGGCTGGGTGGCGCATTCAAGACGATCCCGAGCGAAGAGCAATGGGGCCGTCTCGTTGCCGTCAATCTCGACACCGGCAAGGTCGCTTGGGGCGTGAAAACGCCGCAGCCGCTGATCGGCGGCGTGCTGGCCACGGCGGGCGACCTCGTCTTCAACGGCGAGGCCAACGGCTGGTTCAAGGCTTTCGACGCCAAGTCCGGCAAGGAGCTCTGGAAGTACAACTGCGGCGCGGGCGTCAATGCGCCTGCGGTGTCGTACATGGTCGGCGGCAAGCAGTACGTCGCGGTCGCGGCCGGCGGCAACAACCAGATCGACGCGAAGCGCGGCAACAGCGTCTTCGTCTTCGCGTTGCCTTAGTTCTTTCCGAAGCGATGGCGGCCACTCCGTCCGCGGGGTGGCCGCTTTTTTTGTTGTTCGTCCTGAAACGAATCTCATGCGAATCCTGACTCCGGCGCTCTTCGGCGCCACCCTTGTCCTCGCGAGCATGCATTCCGCCGCGCAGGACGACCCGGCTGTCCGCAAGAAGGCCGAAGCCTGCTTCGCCTGCCATGGCCCCAACGGGAACTCCCAGAGTCCCGACTTTCCGATTCTCGCGGGGCAGTCCTGGCGCTACATCTACATCCAGCTGAAGGACTTCAAGGAAGGCCGGCGCACCGACCCCGCGATGTCACCGATGGTGGCCGACCTTTCGCGCGACGAGATGATCGCGCTCGGCAATTTCTTCGCAGCCCAGAAGCCGCAGCCGATCCCGTTCAAGGCCGACGGGGCGAAGGTCGCTGCCGGGCGGAAGATTTCCGACGCCGTGCTGTGCCCGATGTGCCATCTCGGGGGCTTCGTCGGCCAGAACGAAATCCCGCGCGTCGCCGGGCAATACCCGCAGTACGTCAAGAAGCAGCTGCAGGACTTCAAGGCGAAGCGGCGCACCAACGACGCGGGCAACATGACGAGCGTCGCCGGAACGCTGTCCGATGACGACATCGAGAACCTGTCGCATTACATCGCGAACCTGAACTAGGGTCTGTCCACACGATGTCCCGCACCGCGCGACGCGTGCACGACCTCGGCTAGCGACGTGCGCTTCGACGTCGTCGTCGTCGGGGCGGGCGCCGCCGGAATGATGTGCGCGGCGGAAGCGGGCCGGCGAGGCCGGCGGGTGCTGCTGATCGAGCGCGCCGCGAAGGTCGGCGAGCGCATACGCATATCCGGAGGCGGCCGGTGCAACTTCACCAATCGCGACGCGGGCCCGGCGAATTACCTTTCGCGGAATCCCGACTTCTGTCGCTCGGCACTCGCCCGGTTCACGCCGCGCGACTTCATCGCGCGGATCGAGAAGCGCGGCATCCGCTATCACGAGAAGACGCTCGGCCAGCTCTTCTGCGACGAGTCATCGCAGCAGGTGATCGACCTCCTCTTCGACGCGGTCGCCGATGCCGGCGTGCAGTGGGCGCATCCGTGCGCCGTGCACCGCGTCGCGATGTTGCCGGCAGTCGGAGGACCGCCGGCCGGCGTCGCAGTACCGCACAATGACTCGCACACCGGTGCGGCAAGCGCCGACGCCGTGCCTGGGCGCGGCAACGAGCGGTTCGAGCTGGTCACCGACCATGGCACGTTCCGATGCCGGTCGCTGGTGGTCGCCACCGGCGGCCTCGCCGTGCCGAAACTCGGCGCGACTCCCTTCGGCTATCGGCTTGCCGAGCAGTTCGGCCTGCGCATCGTTGCGCCGCGGCCTGGACTCGTTCCGCTTGCGCTCGCACAGGAGGTGCTGCGAACGCTTGCGCCGATCTCCGGTGTGTCGTTCCAGGCCGAGACGACGCTTGCGGCAAAGAGCGACGCGCGGAACGCCGCGAATGATTCGCCATCTCCCCCCGACAATGCGCGCTTTCGCGAAAAGGTGCTGGTGACGCACCGCGGGTTGTCGGGCCCGGCGATCCTGCAGATCTCGAGCTACTGGCAGATGCAGGATTACGTGCAGGCATCCGGTGCGAAGCGCGACGTGACCATCGATCTCTTCCCGGGAGAGGACGCCGCCGCCTGGCTCGCGAATCGCCCGCGATCGCGGGCGCTGCTGTCGAATCTTCTCGCCGAGCGTTTGCCACGCAGCTTCGCGCACGGTTGGTGTGCCCTGCACGGCTGGGACAAGCCCCTCGCGGATCTCGACGGCGCGGAACGCGAACGCGTTGCCGCGACGTTGCGTCAGTGGGCGATCGCGCCGTCCGGAACGCTCGGCTTCGGCAAGGCGGAGGTCACGCTCGGTGGCGTCGACACCGACGAACTGTCGTCGAAGACTATGGAGGCGCGCCGCGTTGCGGGCCTGTTCTTCATCGGTGAGGTGGTCGACGTCACCGGGTGGCTCGGCGGGTACAACTTCCAGTGGGCATGGTCGTCGGGATGGGCGGCGGGGCAGTTCGCGTGAGGCGGCCACCTGCGCCTCCGATTCGTCGACCAAGGCAGAATGGCTGCGGATTGGCCACGTCATCCGCGCGTCAGGCAAGGGCGGCGATCCACTGGTTCGCTCCGCGCAGCCGGTTGGCCATGTCGCTGGCGAGGTTCTCCAGAACGCTTATCTTCAGCAGCGGCGCCGCATCCGAGATCCTGGCGAAATCCCCGGCTTCGAGGATGCGGCATCGGACCTCCGTGTCCGCGTAGACGGAGGCACTGCGCGTCGTCTGCCCGAGCAGGGCCATCTCGCCGAATTCCATGCCCGGCCCCAGCGACGCGATGCGCTGATGCGCGCCGTTCTGCAGCGGCAGCAGGATGCTGACGTTGCCGGATTCTATGAAGAACACGCGGCCGTCGCCTTCCTGCCCGTGGCGCAATATCTGCTCGCCCCGCGCGTACACACGCGATTGCGTCACGGCCTCGATCTGTCGCAGCAATGTCTCGGGCACTCCGCGGAACAGGAGCGAGTCGGTCAGCGACCCCGTCGCGGCGGAGGTTGCCGGAAGCTCCTGGACGAGCCGGTTCTCGCACCACTCCACCGCCAGATCGTTGTCCTCGAAAACGAGAAAGCCGCGATCGCCCTTGTGCGCCGACTTGCTCAACGGGCCCAGGATGGCCCGGCGGTCCCGGATGCGAGAGCACACGACTGCGATGCCGTCCTCGCCGAAGCCGAGGCGGGCCTGATTGAGGAGGCGGGCCGCGCTCTCGGAGATCCCCATCGCCTCGTGCATGTCGAGAATGAAGCTATGCGTGTCGGCAGCCATGTCCCGCATGCGGCGAATGATGTACTCGGCTCCATCCACGGCGAGGAACCCGTGCAGGCAAAGGTACTTGATTCGGCGCGCGTGCTCGTTCAGGTAGGCGCGTATTTCCGCTGCGGGCTGGCGCCGGGACGGGGCCGCGGCACCGGTGTAGACCCGGCCCAACGCCATGGCGGGGCTGGCTGTGCGGGTAAAGACGTGCAGGCCGAAATCCCGTGACAGACGCTTGCAAGCGGCGATGCCGCGCACGCTGTTGCCCTTCTCGTCGAGCATCGGCGAAAAGATGCCGATGCCGAAGCGCCCCGGGACGACGGCCATGATCCCGCCGCTTACGCCGCTCTTGGCGGGCATGCCGACCTCGTACAGCCAACTTCCGGCGTAGTCGTACATTCCGCAGGTGGCCATGACGCTCAACACTCGCTCGACGTGCTCGGCCGGCAGCGCGCACTTGCCCGTAAGGGGGTGCACTCCACCGTTGGCCAGCGTTGCCGCCATGTACGCCAGGTCCCGGCAGCTGACCAGGATGGAGCACTGCCGGAAGTAGTTCTCCAGCGATGCCATGGGTTCGCCGTCGATGATGCGGAAGTTCTTCAGCATCCACGCAATCGCGCGATTGCGGAAGCCGGTCGCGCTTTCCGACCGGTAGACCGAATCGTCGACACGGATATCCCGCCCGACGAATGCCGCGATCGAGGCCTGGATACGCTGCCATTGGGCCTCGGTGGTCTCGCCGGCAACAAGGCTGGTCGTGGCGATTGCACCGGCATTGATCATCGGGTTGAACGGCGCACCGGTTTGGGGATCGAGGCTGATCGAGTTGAAGGCATCCCCGCTTGGTTCCACCCCCACCTTGCCGGCCACGAACTGCTGCCCGCGATCCGCCAACGCAGTGGCGTAGACGAAAGGCTTGGAGACCGACTGGATCGTGAACGTCTGATCGGTGTCGCCCACCGAATAGGCCACGCCGTCCATCGTGACGAGGCAGATTCCGAACCATTGCGGATCGGCTTTGGCGAGTTCGGGTATGTAGCTCGCGAGCTCGCCTCGATGCGTGCCTGCGAGGCGGCCGTGGAGATCGGCAAGATACGCCTGGATCGGGTACTGCATGAATTCGCGCCCGCGGTTTGTGCAAAGCCGAAAGCAATGCAAGTCCCGTGCCGATCCCGCATCGGGCGCGCCCTGAAAATTTCCGAGACGCGGGTTGCTTCGGGCGAGCCCCGGAGACCGAGCGCGCTACGGCGAAGCCGAAGCCTGTCCGTGCCCGGTGTATTTCAGCTGGGCAAGATCGAAACCCTGGCTTGCCGCGGCCTGCAAGGCCTTGTCGAGTTCCTCTGCGGGCAACTTGGGCGTGCGCGACAGCACCCACAGGTACTTCCGGTTCGGATTGCCCACTACCGCCCACTGATAGTCGCCGTCCAACCCGACCACCCAATAGTCGGAACGAAACGGCCAGAAGAAGGATACCTTGAGTTGTGAATTCCCGGTCCCGTCCACCGTCCAGGCTTTTCCGACGGCCTCGTCGAATCCTTTTTCGGTCCGACATCGGTTGACGACAGCGATGTCGCCATCCGGTCGAAGAGCGTACTCGGCCGTGGTGTCGCCGATGCATTGGCGCTGAAAGAACATGGGAAACGCAGCGATCTCGTACCACTTGCCGAGGTAGCGGCCGAGATCGACCTGACCGACGCTCTGTACCGGTAGGGGTTCCGCTTGGGCAAAGGCGCCGCTGAGGAAAAGGGCGCAACCGAGCAATCGAATTCGGGGAGTCGTCATCGTGTTTACGCGGGAACGCGGAGCCGTTTGTGCTTGCGGGAGATAGTACTGCAGTTGGCGACCTGGCATCCGGATCCGTGTTCCGCGGGATGATTTCCTGTCCTTCGCCGCCTCGCCGTCGACGTGGTCTAATTGCGGCACGCCAACCCGTGGGGGCCCGGAATTTTCGCCAACCTCGTCTTCCGCCAACTGTACGACGCTGCGTCGTCGACCTATTCGTATCTGCTGGGCGACCCGCGCACCCGCCAGGCGGTAATCATCGACTCGGTATTCGAGCAGCACTTGCGCGACTACGCGCTGCTCGGTGAGCTGGACCTCAAGCTGGTTGCCGCTGTGGATACGCACTGCCACGCCGACCACGTCACCGGGGCCTGGATGATGCAGCAGGCCACCGGCTGCCGCATCGGCATCTCGCGGCGCTACCAGCCGCCGATCGAGGGCGTCGACCTGCAGCTCGATCACGGCGACCACGTCGCGTTCGGCGGCCGACGCCTGGAGGTGCGCGCCACGCCCGGCCACACCGATGGCTGCATGACGCTGGTGCTCGATGACCGTAGCATGGCCTTCACCGGCGACGCGCTGCTGATCCGGGGAGCAGGCCGCTGCGACTTCCAGCGCGGCGATGCGCACATCCTGTATCGCTCGATCGTGCAGCAGATGTTCTCGCTGCCGGACGCGTGCCTGCTGTTTCCCGGCCATGATTACAGCGGCCGCACCGTGACGTCGGTGGGCGAGGAAAGGGCACACAACCCGCGCATCGGCGGCGGCGCCGACGAGCGCGACTTCGTCGGCTTCATGGAAAATCTGAACCTTCCTCACCCCAAGCAAATCGACGTCGCCCTGCCTGCCAACCTGCGGTCCGGCCGGCCCGCCGACGGCAAGATGCCGCGTCCCGCCGACTGGGGGCCGGTGCGCCAGACCTACGCCGGCCTGCTGGAGATCGAGCCGGAGTGGGTGGCCGAGCACCTGCAGCAAGTGCACGTGCTCGACGTGCGCCAGCCGCAGGAGATGCAGGAGTCGCTGGGGAGTATCGCCGGCTCGCAGCCCATTCCGCTGAACGAGCTCAAGGCGCGCCTGTCCGAAATCCCGCGGGACAAGCCGGTGGTCGCGGTCTGCCACGCCGGAATGCGATCGGGCCAGGCGACCGTGATCCTGCGCAGCGCCGGATTGGAACGCTGTGCCAACCTGCGCGGCGGCATGCTGCTTTGGTCGCAGCTCGGGCTTCCCGCACGGCGATAACGCGTGGGCGCTTAGGACCTCTCCCTCGTCCGCGCGTCGCGGTCCAGCGAAGGTAAGACGCTCGGGAAGTGCTTGGCAAAGTTTCGTTGTGGCGCAACCTACAGATTGGCGATGATGTCGTTCGCCAGGTCCCGGATGGAGATCATGCCGATCAGCTTGCCGCTCTCCAACACCGGAAGATGCCGCAGCCGATTTGCCCCCATCAACCTGAGGCAATCCGCGGTGGTCTGGTCGGGGCGCACGTAGATGACCGCGGCGGTCATGATGTCCCGCACGGGGGTTTCCCGCGAAGTACGCGCCTCGAGCACGACCTTCTGCGCGTAGTCGCGTTCGGTGACGATGCCCACGACGCGCTCGCCCTCCATCACCATCAGGGCGCCGATGTTCCTTTCGGCCATCCGACTCACAGCCTCGAACACCGACATCGTCGACTCGATGGCGTAGACGGTCTGGTCGGGTTTCGACTTGAGGATCTCGGCCACGATCTGCATTGATGTTCCCGGCGCTTGGACGCCGAGTCGAAGAGCCCTTTCTCCTACCCGGCCGGCCCTTTGGGCGTGTCTGTTGAATACGCCCAACTCCCGGCGCCGCGGCTTGATCTGAATCAACGAATTGCAACGCCCGGCAGATGCCGGGTCCCTAACGCGCTTGGCCAGGGGCCCGTCGTTCGGACGCATTTGACCTTTCGCAACATGTCCCGGGCGCCGAGGGCTTCCAATGAGGGTGGCGATAGACGGACGGTCCCCGGTGTCCATCCGGGCGTGCCGCGGCCGCTTGGTTCGAACTTCGGCGCGAGGTGCAATTGTGAAGAACATCGTGATACTCGGCGCCGGCACCGGCGGCGCCCTGTCGGCAAACCTGCTGAGCCACCGGTTGGATCTCAGGGAGTGGACGATCACGGTGATCGACCGCGCAAAGCTGCACATCTACCAGCCGGGCCTACTGTTCCTCCCCTTTTGCATGTACGGATACGAGTCTCAGGACGACGTGGTGAGGCCGATCGCCTCGCCGCTGCCACGAAACGTCACCCTCCTCAACGCCGATATCCGGCTCATCGACCACGCGAAACGCGAGGTCCGGACGGACCAGGGAACCGTCGCCTACGATTTCCTGATCTCCGCGCTCGGTTGCCGTACGGCGCCCGAGGAGGTCGAAGGGATGGCCGACGCCATGGGGACGGGCGTCCACACCTTTTACACGCTCGAGGGGGCGCTCGCGATGCGCGAGGCGCTCGACCGGTTCGGCGAAGGGCGGCTCGTCATCGACATCTGCGAAATGCCGATCAAGTGCCCGGTGGCGCCGCTCGAGTTCGCGTTCCTCGCCGACTATCACTTCAGAAGGAAAGGCATCCGCGACCGCGTGGAGATCTCGCTGGTCACGCCTTACACAGGGGCATTCACCAAGCCCAATGCGAACCGCATCCTGTCGAAGGTCGCCGACGAAAAGGGAATCAAGGTCGTGCCCAATTTCGCGATCTCCGCCGTGGACGCGGCGAAGAAAGTGATCCGCACGTTCGACGGGAGGACGGTCGACTACGATCTCCTCTGCGCGATTCCGCCGAATCTCGGTCCGGCCGTGATCGATGATTCGGGGCTGGGCGACGGCGCCGGCTACGCGATCACCGATCCGCGCACGCTGAAGAGCCGTAAGGCGGAGCGGATATACCTGCTCGGCGACAACACGAACGTCGCGACGTCGAAGGCGGGTTCGGTCGCCCACTTCGAGGCCGAGACCGTGGTCGAGAACCTGCTGCGCGAGATCGAAGGCAAGCCGCCGCTGCAGACCTTCGACGGTCACGCGAACTGCTTCGTCGAGACGGGCCACGACAAGGCGATGCTGCTCGACTTCAACTACGACATCGAACCGCTCGAAGGCTCGTTCCCGCTCCCGTACGCGGGGCCGTTCTCGCTGCTCGAGGAGAGCCACCTCAACCACCTCGGCAAGCTCGCCTTCAAATGGGTGTACTGGAACATGCTGCTGCCGGGCCACCTGCCCAACGTGCCGCTCCTGCCCGCGCACATGAGCTTCATCGGCAAGGATCTCAACACCGCGCCGCAGATTCGCGTGGCACGGGCGATGCACGTCAAGGACGTCATGAGCAGCGACGTCATCACGGTCCGGCAGGGAACCTCGTTGCCGGCCGCCGCGGACCTGATGGTTGCAAAGAAGGTGAGCGGCCTGCCGGTGATCGACGCCGAGGAGCGACTGGTCGGCATCCTGACCGAGGCGGACTTCCTCTCGGCGATGAACATCGACGGCGGATACATGGCGAACGTACTGGAAGCCATCGTGCGCAAGCGGCGCGTGCGAAAGGGCATGGGGACGATCGTCGACGACATCATGACGCCTGCGCCGATCACGATCCGCGCGAACGACACGCTCGAAATGGCTGTCCGGCGGATGGACAAGAACAAGGTCAAGCGGCTGGTGGTCACGGGCGAGGACCAGCGTGTGCACGGCATCGTCTCCCGCGCGGACCTCGTCAAGATCTTCGCGATGAAGTGACCGGTCCGGGCGACGCGATCGAGCTGCCGGGCGGCGCGACAGGTTACGCTGGCAGCGGCTGGCGACGGTGTTATACCATCTCGCATTGGCTTGCCGCACTTGCCATGAAATCCGTTGGCCGCGTGCATCCCGGGATCGACCGATGACCAAAGCTTCGATAAGTGCTGATGCGGCATTGCAGCGCCTGGTCGAGGGCAATGCGCGTTTCGTTCGCGGCGAGGCGCGTTTCGCGACGATGCAGACCGACCGCGTCGCGGACCTCGCGAAAGGCCAGAAGCCCTATGCGACGATCCTCGGTTGCAGCGACTCGCGCGTTGCGCCCGAGCTTCTCTTCGACGCGGGGCTGGGCGAGCTCTTCATCATCCGCGTCGCCGGCAACGTCGTCTCGCCCGAAGTGATGGGCAGCCTCCAGTACGCCGCGGTCAAGCTCGCGACCCCGTTGTTTGTCGTGCTCGGCCACGAGCACTGTGGAGCCGTGGAGGCGGCGCTCGACGCCAAGCTGCGGGGTGCGCGCTATCGTGCGCGCATCGAGCGACTGCTCGCCTCCATCGTGCCGGGATTGCGCGGCATCGATCCGACGCTCCCCCACGACGAGCAGTTGCAGCAGGGCGTCGAGGCCAACGTGCGCTGGTCGCTGCAGCAGATCCGGGAAACACCCGAGGCGCAGGCGAAGGCCGCCGAGGGCAAGCTGAAGCTGGTCGGCGCGATCTACGAAATCGGCACGGGCCGGGTCCGCTTCCTGCAATGAGTACCTCGGATCCCGGCAGGCCTACCGAGTTTACCGAAGCCGAGCGCGACCTCGTCGGGCGTTTGCTGCAGCGCCGGTACGGAAAGCCCGTGGCGATCGAGCTGGCCGACGCCGAGCTGTCGCTTGACCCCGCGCGCACGGATCTGACGACCTGCCCCACGCTCTACTGGAACGAGCGCAGGGCGCACTTCGCCGTCTGCAAGATCGCCACGGGTCGTTATCGCTGCCAGTTCTTCTACACCGACAGCGAACAATACGGAACCGGCCGCGAGGAGTATGACGACCTCGAGCGCTGCACCCTCGATCTGCTGCGGGTTCAGGCCGATCACGAGAAGCAGTCGGCCGGGGTTTCCTCAGGCGCGACCGCCGCCGATCTCGACGGCGACGACTATCCGGGTCCGCCCATGCTATGACACTGGAGAGAGCGCGGCAGCTGCTCGAGGTGCAGGCGGGCTTCGGCGGGGGCTACAACCGGAACGGTGCACGGCTGATCCTGGCCGAGGTCGCGCGCGAGCACGGCCCGGACGCCGCCGATGCGCTGACGCGGGAGCTTCGGCTCACGGAGGTGCTCGGTATCGCGCCCGGCGGGCCTGCTGGCGCATCGCGCCCCGATTGACGTACCCAATCGGGGTAGTAGCTCTGTGCGCCGTTTTGGTGTGTGATGGAGGACGGGCCGCGTTGTCGAAGGGCGGCGCGCCGGCGATGACAAAAGCGGAGACCGGATGACGGCATCGATCGCAACCACCGGAACCATCGTCGTAGTCGGCGGCGGCATCAGTGGCATGACGGCTGCGCTCGAGGCCGCCGAGTGCGGGCAGCAGGTGGTGCTCCTCGAGCGCGGGCCCTCGCTCGGTGGTCGCACCGCGATGCTGTTTCGCTATTTCCCGAAGCTCTGTCATCCGACGTGCGGACTCGAAATCAACCTGAGGCGGCTCAGGGCCAACCGCAACGTTCGCGTGCTCACGATGGCCGAGGTCACCGGCGTCGAGGGTCGACGCGGCGACTACGCGTTGACGGTTCGCATCCGCCCTCGCCATGTCAACGAGCGCTGTACGGCCTGCGGCGAATGCGCGCAGGCGGTGACGGCGGAGATCCCGAACCCCTTCAACTACGGCCTCGACCGGATCCGGGCGGCGTACCTGCCGCACGCGATGGCCTATCCGCAGCGCTATGTGCTCGATCCGTCGATCATCGGTACGCCGGATGGCGAAAAGGCGAAGGCGGCGTGCAAGTACGACGCGATCGATCTCGCGATGGAGGAGGAAACAATCGAGCTCTCCGCCGGCGCGATCATCTGGGCAACCGGCTGGAAGCCCTACGACGCGGCGAAGATCCAGCCCTACGGCTACGGCCAATTCCCGAACGTCGTCACCAGCGTCGAGTTCGAGCGTCTCGCCGATCCGCACGGCCCCACCGGCGGCAGGGTCGTGCGCCCATCCGATGGCAAGGAGGCGAAGAACGTCGCCTTCATCCAGTGCGCCGGCTCGCGTGACGAGAATCACCTGCGGCACTGCTCGCGAATCTGCTGCATGGCCTCGCTCAAGCAGACGCAATACCTGCGCGAGTCCTTTGGTGCGAACGCGAAATCGACGATCTACTACATCGACATTCGCGCGATCGATCGCTTCGAGGACTTCTACCAGAAGGTGCAGCACGACCCCACGGTGAAGTTCGTCAAGTCCAAGGTCGCGCGCATCGCGCAGAACGCGAAGACCGGGGCGCTGACCTTGCACGGGGTCGATACCGAGGGCTATCACCGCTACGCGACCGAGCACGATCTCGTGGTCCTGGCGATCGGCATGGAGCCGGAGACGAACGGCATTGTGCTGCCGGATGACGTGATCCGCGACTCGTCGGGCTTCATCGAAGGCTCCGCGGACGGTGGCCAGCAGGGCGCGGGGGCCGCGGCCAGCCCGCTCGACGTCAACCGCGCAACCCAGAGCGCGACGGCGGCGGCGCTGCGCGCGATCAGGGTCGTGCGCAAGGCGGCCGGCGTCGAGGCGCGGACATGAGCGAGATCAACCGCCTCCACGCTCACTGCGTTCGCTGCCCCCCGCAGCGGGCGGTCAGTGCCCTTCGGGCGGCCGGGCGGGCACCGACATGAAAACCGCCGCATACCTCTGCTCGGGCTGCGGCATCGGTGAGCGGATCGACACGGGTCAGCTCGCGAAGATCGCGCAGCGCGAGGGCAAGATGGCACTGGTGCGCGAGCACGCGTTCCTGTGCAGCGGCGAAGGTGTGCAGACTATTCGCGACGACATCGACAAGGAGGCGGTCACGCACGTGATGATCGGCGCCTGCTCGCGCCGTTCGAAGACCGACGCGTTCCACTTCCCGGCGGCAGCGATGGCGCGTGCGAACCTGCGCGAAGGCGTGATCTGGGCCGTGGCCGAGGGCAGCGAGCACGACGAAGTGCGACAGGAAATGGCTGCCGACTACGTGCGGATGGGCTGCGCGGAATTGAAGAAGATGAAGGTGCCCGCCGGCAATGCCGATACGGGAAAATGCCGGCGCATCCTCGTCGTCGGTGGCGGCATCGCAGGGATGACGGCGGCGCTCGAGGCGGCGGAAACCGGCTACGACGTGCTGCTCGTCGAGAGGGAAGCGGGCCTTGGCGGCTGGGCTGCGAAGCTGTGGAAGCGCGCGCCGTGGAAGGCGCCGCACGCCGAGCCGCAGGAAACCGGCGTGACGGAGTTGGCGGCGCAAGTGGCCGCGCATCCGCGCATCAGCGTGCGCCTCGGAGCGACGATCGCGAACACCGCGGGGGCGCCAGGACGCTTCAGGGTGACGGTGGCGCAGGGCGGCGCGGCGATCGACGAAGAGGTCGGGGCGATTGTCCAGACGACCGGGTTCCAGTCGTACGATATCGCGAAGCTGCCCGAATTGGGGGGCGGGAAGAGCCCGAACGTCGTCGATCAGGCGGGCCTCGAGGCGCTGGCGACGGCCGCGAACGGCGGAGCAATCAAACTCGCCGACGGCCGTGCGGTGACGAGCGTCGCCTTCGTCCAGTGCGCGGGTCAGCGCGACGAGTCGGGCCGACACCTGCCGTACTGCTCGGGCCACTGCTGCGCGACCAGCATCAAGCAGGCGATGTATTTCAAGGATGCCAACCCGGCGGTCGAGACGGTCGTTCTCTACACGGACCTGCGCGTTCCGGGAATGGGCGAGGACTTCTACCGCCGGGCGCAGGAGATGGGCGTGACGTTCACCAAGGGCAAGGTGTCCGGCGTCGAAGCTGCCGGCGACCGCTGCACGGTGCGCTTCCGCGACCTGATCCTCGACGAGGACGTTGCGCTTCCCGCCGATCTCGTCGTGCTCGCGACCGGGCAGGTCGCGAATGCAGGTATCGACATCGATCTCGCCGACGAGAATCCGGCCAAGGCGCAGCAGGTGTCGGTCCTCAACCTCGATTACCGGCAAGGGAAGGATCTGCCACACCTGAAGCACGGCTTTGCCGATTCGCATTTCATCTGCTTCCCCTACGAGACGCTGCGCACTGGCATCTACGCCGCGGGTCCCGTGCGCCGCCCGATGGACATCGCGCAGGCCACCGAAGACGCAACCGGTGCGACGCTGAAGGCGATCCAGGCCATCGAGAATGCGGCGGCCGGGCGCGCCGCGCATCCGCGGTCCGGCGATCTTTCGTTCCCGATCGTGCGACTCGAAGGCTGCACGCAGTGCAAGCGCTGCACGGTCGAGTGCCCGTTCGGCGCGATCGACGAGGACGAGAAGCGCTTCCCCGTGTTCAACGAGAGCCGCTGCCGCCGCTGCGGTACCTGCATGGGCGCCTGCCCCGTACGGGTCATTTCGTTCGAGAACTACTCGGTCGACACCGTCGGCATGCAGATCAAGTCCATCGACATGCCCGACGAGTTCTCGGAGAAGCCCCGCATTCTCGTTCTCGCGTGCGAGAACGACGCCTATCCGGCGCTCGACATGGCCGGTCTGCAGCGCCGAACGTATTCGGCGTTCGCGCGGGTGATCCCGGTGCGCTGCCTGGGATCCGTCAACACGATCTGGATCACCGATGCGTTGAACGGCGGCTGGGACGGCCTGATGCTCCTGGGGTGCAAGAAGGGCGATGATTACCAGTGCCATTTCGTCAAAGGCTCCGAGATGGCGATGGAGCGGACGCGCAAGGTCGACGACACGCTGAAGCAGATGGGACTCGAGACCGAGCGGGTCGCGACCTATGAAGTCGCGATCAGCGACATCGACCGGGTGCCGCGCCTGATCGACGAGTACGCGGCGAAGATCAAGGAAATCGGCATGAGCCCGATGAAGGGCTTTGCATAGAATGAACAGCCCCCACGCTCACTGCGTTCGCTGCCCCCCGAGGGGGCGCACAGTGCCCTTCGGGCGGCCGGGCGGGCACTGACGATGAGCGAACTTTCGCAGCAGGC